>JAEAME010001716.1_pt1 | contig 14247 bp, 13 predicted proteins | sample 8958731 | NCBI WGS metagenome assembly JAEAME01 (sample SAMN16933194, study PRJNA681113) | bioreactor sludge metagenome | isolation source: anerobic bioreactor sludge (Control) | place: India:Bengaluru | collected 2018-10-24 | reverse complement strand
CAATAAGGTTAGGCATCTCGGCTTTGCAGGGTCCGCACCAGCTGGCCCAGAAATCCACCAGGACGTACTGTCCTTTGCCAACGTATTCCGAGAAAGAAACCGCTTTGCCGTCTGAATCTTCAATGGTGAAGTCTTTGAACATCATGCCTTCGGCTGTTTCTGCAAGGGCCTGTTTCTGTTTAATAATACGGGCAATGGGAGCGCGTGATTTTACAGTTTCGCCGGCCTGTTGAAGCAATTCATTGAATTTATCCGGAGTGCCGTAGTTAGAAAGATGCATAAGAGCGAGCATAGCCACATCGTTGTTTGAATTGGCGGTCACATAAGTACCAATAGTATCGGTAAATTTGGGCCTCCATACGTTCTCATAATATTCGTTCTCGTCTTCGCCCTCCGCCGGCTGATAAGCCATAATTTCGTCCATAAGTCCTTTATAGGTGTTCAACAGGTTTCCCAGCTGGGTGTTCAGGGGAGTTCCTTCCCCGTAAGATACGGCTCCTTTTTCACCGCTTATGTTAAGGGTAATGCTGCCTTTTTCCAGCATAATCTGGCCCCTGGTACGTTCGTTGGCCACCATACAAAGGGTTGCACTGTCTGCTTCTCCTTTAAATACGGCTTTTTGATCTGCAATAACGGCGCTGTCAAGTATACTCCCGTCGTGCGTGGCGGAAAGGTATGCGGTCTTTCCGTTGAACGATTCGTCGGGGAAAGTGGCGGTCACAGTATAGGTGTTGGAAGTACAGGCGGACAGATAGACCAATCCGGCAGCCAGTGTCATTAATAATGTTCTTGTTTTCATTAGTTTATGTAATAAATGTATATATTGCAAATATAGGTGTTATATTTGTTTAATTAAGCATGTTTTAGAATGAAAATACTATTAAACAGCGCTATTTTAGCTTTCCTGCTGGCCATTGGAACAACCTCTTTGGCCCAGCCGCGTCAGACGGCAGAATCAATCGCTAAAGCCGCTACTGACCAAATGAAAGAATTGGTCAAACTGGATAAAAAACAGTACGAAGGTGTTTATGCCCTTTACCTTAAGGAAGCGCGCAAGTATATATCCGGCCGGGGCAACAAGAAATCGGGCGATCCCATCATGTCCGGCGACCCGATCATGTCCGGTGACCCGATCATGATCAAAGACAACAAGCTGCTGGATATCATTACGGTGAACCAGTTCAAAATCTATAAGGCCCACAGGGATAAAATGCAGAAGGAACGGCAAAAGGCCAAAAAACTGGAGGGCGCCTCACAGCCGGCAAAAATGCTCCGGTAGGGCGGTTGCTCCGCCAGAGCAGCAGATCCGGCAGGGCGGTATCAGTGGACGTCCAGTCCCATTCGCATGTAAACCAGGTGTTTCAGGCACCGGGCTATCTCGGTGAAATATTCTTCCACAGCCCTGACGCTTCCCGGAAGGGCAAAAATCATGGTGTTTCCGGATAATCCGGCCAATGAACTGCTTATAAGTGCATTGGGGTTTTCACTCCCGTATTTATTCCTGATATAATCCATTATGCCGGGAATCTCCCTGTCTATCATGGGCTTCAATACCTGAGCCGTGATATCCGTCGGTCCCATGCCGGTACCTCCCGTAGTGAAGATCATGTCGTATCCGGCATGAAGTAATCTCAGGACTTCGTTTTCGAGCAGCATCTCGTCGTCGGGCAGCAGGGCGTTGGTGATTTTGTGCTTCCATCCTTCTTCCTTGCAAAACGACGATATGAGTCCGGCCAGCCGGGGCCCACTCTTGTCTTCGTACGTCCCTTTATAAGCCCTGTTGCTCAGTGTGATGACACCAATCCGGTAGATTTTTGGTTCGTAAACAAGCTGGTCACCCACAGAAAGAGTACCTTCCGAGAGGACCCTGGCAAAGATGCCTTCCAGGGGCATGACACAGTGTCCCGTTTGTTGCATGACCGCACAGCCCGGACCGTGGCATTTTTTACCTATCTGTGTGACTTCAAGCACCACGCGGCCGCAACGGAAAAGATCGCCGGGACGGCAGCTCTTCAGGTCAGGCGTCTCGGGTCCCGGGGCGCCCAGTGTGGTAATGTTTTCTGCGAATATGCCATAGGGCAGAGGCTCTTCTTTGGAAAAACCCGACCCCGCATAGGATTCTTCTCCCAGCAGGCTTATCTGGCGGTGCCAATCGCCGGCATGTGCGTCGTCTTCAATGCCTGTCTTGTTGATATTTACGCTGTCAACGGGCTTCTTGACCGTTCCTTTTTCTTCCGATATATTAAGAGAACGTATTATCATTGTGAATTAACGGGTGTTTTGGTCTTTGAGACCAGGTGAATATCTGTTATGGTCATTGTTTTGTCTACTGCCTTGCACATGTCGTAAACGGTAAGCAGGGCAACGCTTACGGCAGTGAGAGCTTCCATTTCCACGCCGGTCTGTCCGGTGCTTGTCACATGTGAAGTGACTTCAACGCCGCTTTGGGTAAGCCGGGGCGTCACTTCAATCCGGCTCAGCGGAATGGGGTGGCACAGGGGAATCAGCCGGGAGCAGTCTTTGGCTGCCGATATGCCGGCAATTTGCGCAACCGTGAGCACCGATCCTTTTTTCATCTGGTCCTCCCTTATCAAACGGCAGGTTTCGGGTTGAAGCAGAATCCGGCCGAAGGCTTCGGCCTTTCTAAGGGAGATTTCCTTGCCCGATACGTCTGACATTTTGGCCTCGCCTTTGGGGTTGGTATGACTTAATTCGTTCATTATTATTGAATTATCCTCCTAATGTGTAGAATTAGTCTTGTGTGTTGTACAGCCCTTTGGGCGGTTTGTTTTGCAGGGCCAGGTCCAGCGCCTTTTCTGCCCCAATCAGGCGGATGTCGTACCCCAGTTCGTTGAAAAGGCAGGGTTTAAGAATGCCTGTAGCCGTAAGCCTCAGCCGGTTGCAGCGTGCGCAGTCGCCTCCTTCGCCTCCTTCCACACGCGAGAACGTGCCGGCTGCCAGGTCCATGCAATGAATGAAACGCAGTTCCAGATCGTTTGACTGCGCATAGGTCTTCAACGTGTTTTTTTCCTGTTCGTCAGTATCGGGCAGGAGCACGCAGTTGATTTTTATGGGAGAACCCTTTTTCCCGAAACCGGCCGCTTTGGCTGCCTGAATGCCATCAAACACAAGTTGCAGATTTCCTCCCCGGCTCAGGCGGGTGTATCGTTCGGGATCCACTGTGTCCAGGCTTATGTTCAGCCGGTGCAGTCCGGCCTCACGCAGTTCTTTGGCCATTGGGCCGAGCAGTTGTCCGTTAGTGGTCATGGACAGGTCTTCAATGCCCTTGATGGCCGCCAGCTGGGAAACAAGAGTGGATATCCCTTTCCGGACCAGCGGTTCGCCACCTGTGAGCCGTATCTTGTTTATTCCGCACTTTACGGCATACCGTGCAAAATCTTCTATTTGGTCGTATGTGAGTATATCGGAGTGATGGAGCAACGGGATGCCTTCCGGCGGCATGCAATAAATGCAACGCAGGTTACAACGGTCCGTGACGGACACGCGCAGGTAATTTATTGTTCTTCCAAAAGAGTCGGTCATCCCGGGATCATTGGTTAATAAAAATAACGGTAACTTTTTCTCCTTTTTTTACTTCGGCAACTCCTGCAGGTATGCGTGCCAGTGCATCGGCCCCGGCGTAAGCCGAAATATGTGCCGAACCGTGGTAGGGAACAGGATTGCATGTGCCGTCGCTTGAAAGTTTTACCGGAATATGGGCGGTCCGTGAAGTGTTTTTACGCTTAAAATCTTGTGCTATGGTAAGTTCTGTCGTCAGGGCGTCGTCTGCGGCTCCCTGCATGGCTGTTAAAAAAGGCCTTACCAATAACAGGCACTGTACAAAAGAAGAAACAGGGTTTCCGGGAAGTCCAAACAGAAACTGCCGTCCGTTTTCCGATACTGCAAAAGTAGTGGGCTTGCCCGGCTGTACGGCTACCCGGTCAAAGACAATCCGGAACCCGAGTTGCCTGATAACCTCCGGCACAAAATCAAAATCACCTTCGGAAACTCCGCCTGAAAGCAGTATCACCTGGTTTTCAGAGATGGCGGCCGATAACAGCGCAAAGGTATGTTCCGGGGTATCGGAGGCAATGCCGTAATAGGCGGGTTCGGCCCCCATGGTCTTTACCAGTGTATACAATTGCATGGCGTTGCTGTTGTATATTTTACCGGGAGGCAGCATACCGCCTGGACCGCAGGATCCCGGTTCGGCCAGTTCGCTGCATGTGGAAAGAATGCCCGTTCTTATTTTTTCCGAGACCGTAACACGGGTCATTCCGCACGAGGCAATAATGGCAATATGTTGCGGTTTAATGCGTATTCCGCTCTTAAGTATACAATCTCCCTTCTTCTGATCTTCACCTTTATAACATATGTTGCCGGAAAGGGACGCATTCGGAGATGCATAAACAATCCCGTCTTTCTCTGTTGTATCTTCTATTTTCAGGACCGTATCGGCTCCCTGCGGGAGAATGGCTCCTGTCATGATTTTACTGCAGGTTCCCTCTGTTACTTCCAATACAGGTAACTTACCGGCCGGAATGATCTCAACGGGACGAAGTCCCAGCCGTATATCTTCCCGGCGGCAGGCATACCCGTCCATGGCCGATTTGTTGAAAGGAGGCATATCCTGTTGCGTGACAATGTCTTGCGCAAGGATTCGCCCGCATGCCTGTTCCAGCGGAACATCCTGAGTTTCCACACGAACGGCACAGGCAGATACTTTTTGTAAAGCAGAGTGGAAGTCAATCATCTCACAAAGATAGAACGGTTTTTTGTATCTTTGCCCGTAATCAGACAAAGATGCAGAGAGGCAACACGTATACCTGGACCCGGCTGGCATTTATTTTTATGTCGGGGCTGGTGCTTTTGTTTCTGGTGGCGCCTCTTCTGGGATTGTTCTTTTCCACCTCGCTGCCCGATCTTTTTCAGACGGCTGCCGATGTTCAGGTTCAACAAAGCATAGGTCTTACTCTGGGTGTATCTGCGCTTACCACGCTTGTTGCGGCCGTTTTCGCACTGCCTCTCGCATACCTCATGGCAAGAAAAGAATTCAGGGGAAAAGCCCTGTTGCAGGGACTCATTGACATTCCCATAGTGTTGCCGCATTCTGCCGCCGGTATTGCGGTATTGGGCTGTATTGCAAGAGATTCCGCACTGGGCCGTCTGGCAGAGCTGTTTGGGCTCAATCTGGTGGGAAGTCCTTTTGCCATTGGAATGGCCATGGCTTTTGTAAGCATACCTTTCCTCATTAATTCCGCCCGGGACGGATTTCAGGCTGTGCCGCTGCGGCTCGAGCAGGCTGCCCTTACCCTGGGTGCCTCGCCTTTCAGGGTTTTCAGACAAATATCACTGCCCCTGGCAAAGCCTTCGGTACTTTCTGGACTGGTGCTCATGTTCGCCCGGGGCATGAGTGAATTCGGAGCGGTGGTGATTGTGGCGTACTATCCCATGACCACACCGGTGCTTATTTTTGATCGGTTCAATTCCTTTGGACTGGCGTACGCACGTCCCGTTGCCGTACTGTTTGTAATCATATCCGTGCTGGTTTTCATTGGCTTGCGCCTTATGGGACGGAACCGGAAAAAGAATAATGATGTTATCCTGTAAAGATATAGAGTATTCAGTGGGACGTTTCCGCCTGCGCCCGTTCTCCATAGAACTGGAAAAAGGGGAGTATTGCGCCCTATTGGGCCCTTCGGGATCGGGCAAGACAGTCATCCTGGAGCTGATTGCCGGGTTGCGGCGCGTGCACATGGGCAGGATCGTGATTGACGGAAAGGATTATACTCAGGAACCTCCGCAGAAACGTCCCGTGGGAATATTGTTCCAGGATTACGCCCTGTTTCCGCATATGAACGTGTACGACAATATTGCTTACGCACTAAGAATCAATGGGATGTCAAAGTCTGAAATTTCCCGTACCATACAGGCTTCCATTCAGGGACTGGATATCGTTCATTTACTGGACCGTTTTCCGGACACGCTGTCCGGAGGAGAAAAACAAAGGGTGGCACTGGCCCGGACGCTCATGACACATCCTTCCGTTTTGCTGCTCGACGAGCCCCTGTCTGCACTCGATGCCGGGTTGCGCGATGCATCGACCGCGCTGCTTAAAAAACTGTCTTCAGGCGGACTGACTGTTTTGCATGTGACACACGATCCCAAAGAAGTGGAATTGCTGGCCCACCGGAGCGTGACTATTGCCCCATGTCTCGGAGAATCTTTTGTCCTCCCGCCGGATCAAGCACAAAAGCAACAAATTTAGCCGCAAGTTCCGGATTTTCTGCGTTATGCGGTATGGTCAGGCTGTAGATCATGGGGGTTCCCTTTATCTTAATGCTGTCAGTGGGGGCAGCTCCTCTGATCTTCACGCTGGCCGTAGCGTATAATCCGGCCAATGATTCTTCGCCCAGGTTGATTTCCCCGGGCAGTTCAATGTATTTCAATTGGTGCTGCTGTGCCAGCGAGCGGTAAAGGAATATGTAATCCACGGCGTGGCTTTCCAGTAGTGACAGCAGGTCCACTTCCTTGGGCCGGATGAACCGGGTGTCTTTATTGACAAAGTCTTCCAGCAGGAACGGCGCGTTCCCGTCCGGCAGGCGATAGTGCTTTTGTGCCAGTTGGAGCATGAGCAGGGTACGGTATCCGCACGGATCGGCGTTCGGGTCCGAACGTCCGAAAAAGACATCGTCCCGTAGCAGTATCTTATGCCAGTTCTCCGGAGTGATTTCACTGGCATGGCGTGAATCCGGAGTGAAGACGATAGCCATCCGGTTGGAGGCAAAAGGAATGTTTTCCGAGGCATGTTCGGGAATAAGCAACTGATCAATGACCGAATAGTCGGCCGAGGCCAGGATGTCGCACGAACGGCCCAGTTCGGTGATTTTTCGTGCGCAGTCCAGGCTTCCCGATGCCTCGGACAAAAATTCCGTTCCCGGATATATGGTTTTGAAACTGTCTGCCAGTGCTTTCATGGGCAGAGAAAGACTCCCCGCATGGAATATGACCAGCTGGCGCGATTTATTGGCATTATGACAGCTGGTGGCGCCAAGCAAGAAGGCAACCAGGCACAGCAGGACAGTCAGGCGTTTCACGGCTTAAAACAGATTAAAACGGGTTAATAAGGCGTATCTCGCTGAGTCCTTTCACCGAACGGTCTGCAAAACCGTCGCATGCGGCAAAAAGGGAGAACAGGCTGTCTTTGAACATGAGCAGCGGTTCCTGTTGGTCGCAGCGGTTCATGATTTCCGAGACGGAAAACGATACACGGTAACCGTCTACGGCAGCCACACTCAGCATGCCTTCACGCAGCAGACGGTAATTGTCTGTCGGAAAATACGGGGCGATTACTTCCCTGAGTATCTGTCCGGAAAACGTGCGGATTCCCTTGTATCCCATGCTTTTTCCGTAATAGGCAACGGTGTTGGATCGCGAGGCAGGGCCCTGGAATGGAGCCAGCAGCACGGTGTCCCTGCCCAGTCCGGTAATGCAAAGATCGGATGGGGCGTTGTCGAAAACAGTGGAGTCTCTGTTTACCAGGTAATTGCCTTTCAGCGATTTAACCGTTATGCGGGTAGGAAAAGGTATGTTCCTTTCCGAGATCAGGTCAGATTCAACAACCAGTTGCATTTGGGGAGGCAGGTTCCACAGTTCGCCGGTCTTGCCGGGAATGACTCGGGTAACCCTTTTGGCAATGACAATACCGTACATGTTGTTGGAATAAAAGAGTTCACCCCATGAAAACAACGCGCGGTCGCCCCGGTCGTTGCTTACTTCTATATACAGATCCACGGGCGGCCAAAAATCTTCCTTGCTGTCTTTGTCGACTTTCAGCGAGCTGAGAATGTCACATAGGGCGTACCCGTCGTAACGGAAAGTGCCCTTGAAAGACAGCGAATCGCCTGCCTGGTCGTATCTTGCTTCACGTACCGTAACCGTGCGCAAAGGCATTTTGGACAGTTTGATCTTGCGTTCCTGTTCAACTTCTCCGTCCAGGATTATGTATTTTGTACCTTCCAGGGTTGTGGAGGCCTCCTGGTTGAAATAATTGTTGGATCCCGATTCCCATACCAGGGTGGATCCGCTGATGGCGTCAATGGAAAGATACTGACAGGAAGACAACATGGCGATTGCCAGTGTGGGGAAAGCAAAAGAAAGAAATTTTTTAAGGTTCATAGTTTGTGGAAAGATATTATTATCCGCCGCTGACCAGGTGTATGATCTCCAGGCGGTCGCCTGATTTTACTACCGTGGTGGCGTAATCATCACGTTTAATCAGTTGATGGTTCAGTTTTACAACCAGCATCCGGAAATGGAATGATTTTGCCTGCATGATTCCGGCTATGGTCATTTCCTGCCCGGTAAAGGTTTCTTCTCTGTTATTCAGTGTGATGGTCATGGTCAAGTTCTTTTAACAGGATTCCCAGTACGGTGTCTGCCTGCATCATGGCTACCATGATCACACGCGGTGCCATTAATACAGAGTGGGGGAATGCCTCACTTTCCTGGTCCCCGCAGACGTACAGGTTGTCCGACTGTTGTATTATAAGACGCTCAAAGGCTCCCCATCCGGCAAGTCCCGAACCCATTACCAGGGGAATGTGGGGAAAGCGTCCGGTCATATATTCGGCAAACCAGCTTTTTTCTTCTGCACTGTCAAAGGCTTCCACTACAACGTCGCAACCGGAAAAAAGTGTTGCGGCGTTTTGAGGCGTCACCCGGCAGTCATGAACTTCAATCCGGGTCCGGTCGCTTATGGCCAGCAGGTTTTCTTTTAGCGCAATGCACTTTTTCATGCCTGTCTGGGCAGAAAAATAAAACTGCCGGTTTAAATTGGTTAACGAAACGGTATCGGAATCGGCAATAACCAACTTGCCTATACCACTGCGAACCAGCGCTGCAGCAACATTGGAACCCAGTCCGCCGGCCCCTGCAATACCAACTGTTTTTACACTAAGTATCCCCGATATTTTTGTGGAATAGGTCATAATGCTTAAATTCGCGGAACAAAGATACAACAAAAACACGTTATGGATAATCAGAAAACCAAAGCTTCCAGAAAGGTGCTGGCTAAAATTCCCTACGTCTGGAAACCGCTCGACAAGGGCTATTCGGACCAGAGTCTGTATGTTAATGTCACGACGCTTACTACGGAGGTCAGACCCGTTGATCCCAGGGTAAAAGAGTTGTTTGTGGGCGGTAAGGGATACGGGCTTCGCATGTTGTGGGATGCCGTGACTCCCCGGACAAAATGGTTCCATCCCGAGAATGAAATAGTCATATCCGGCGGTCCTGTTTGCGGTATTACACAGTATTCAGGCACGGGTAAAAGCATATGTGTGGCTCTTTCACCTGTTACCGACAGGGTGGTGGACTCCAATGTGGGAGGCCATTTTGGTCCCCATCTGAAATTTGCCGGTTTCGATGCCTTTGAATTACAGGGGATTGCCAAGGAAGAGGTGATTGTCTATATTAACGGTGTAGACCATGAAATCGAGTTTTTTGCTCCTCCCGCAGGAATGCATGTAGATTCTCACCTGTTGGCCGAAGAACTGCACGAAATGTTCTCCGATGACGAGAAGGACAAAATAAACGTATCGGTTGTTTCCGCCGGTCTCGCAGCGGATCATTCCCTAATTGGCATGCTTAATTTCTCGTTCTACGATCCCAAACGCAAAAAGATCCGTCTGAAACAGGCAGGACGAGGCGGAATCGGAACGCTTCTGCGTCAGAAGAACGTGCGGGCCATTGTGGCAAAGATCCCGAAAGTGTCAGGAAATCTGAACAATGTGGTGGACATGCCGGCCATTATGGAACGCGGGAAACGTTTCAACAAGGAGATGAGAGAACTGGACGACATCCAGTGCCAGATGCGTAAAGTGGGAACTGCCCATCTCATGGGGATAATGGAAAAATACGACATCCTTCCCGTGATGAACTATAAATTCGGAGATCACAAGGATTGCCCTAAAATAGATAAAGACGTATGGATCAGCTATTTTACCCAGAATGTCCCTGACGGATGCTGGACCGGCTGTAACATGATGTGTGCCAAAGGAGTCGACGATTTTGAATTGCGTACCGGGCCTTACAAAGGCACCAAAGTGATCGTGGACGGACCTGAATACGAAACGGCCGCAGCACTGGGTTCCAATATGGGCGTTTTTGACCCGCGCGACATCATTGAACAGAATTTCTATTGTGACACCTATGGCATTTGCACCATTTCCTGGGGCAATATCATGGGATTTGTTATGGAATGTTGGGAAAACGATATTTTGAATGCAGAACGTACCGGAGGACTTGACTTCACATGGGGCAATGCAGACGATGCGCTGGAATGCATGCACCAGTGTGCCAGGGGAGAAGGATTCGGCCTTATAGCCGGCCTTGGGGTGAAGAAAATGAAAGAAATGTTCGCGGAGAAAGGGTGGGGAGATCCCGCTTTCCTGAAAGACATTGGCATGGAGAACAAGGGAATGGAATACTCCATGTACATTTCAAAAGAATCTCTGGCTCAGCAGGGCGGTTATGCCATGACCAACAAGGGACCCCAGCATGACGAGGCCTGGCTTATATTCATGGATATGGTAAACAATGCCATTCCCACTTTTGAAAACAAGGCCGAGGCGCTTCACTATTTTCCCATGTTCCGTACCTGGTTTGGACTGGCAGGGTTCTGAAAGTTATGCTGGAACGACGTGGAACCGGCAGACAACGCCACCACTGACGAACCGTCCAAAGTGCCTGAACATGTGGATAATTACGTTACGGTTTTCAATGCAGTAACCGGACTGAATATAGACAAGCACGAACTGATAAAAATGTCCGAAAGGGTTTATAATTTTCAGCGTATTTTCAATATCCGCATGGGATACGGTCTGCGTGAACACGATGCCCAACCTTACCGGGCGGCCGGGCCGGTAACGGCAGAAGAGTACCTTTCAAGGGAAGAACGCTACGATAAACAATTGCGTGAAGAAGTGGGTGTCGACCCCTCAAAAATGACACTTGACGAGCGTCGTGCCGCATTGCGCAAATTCAGGGAAGATAGGTATGAAAGCCTTCTCGATGCCGTTTATACGCGTCGTGGATGGAATCTGAACGGGGTGCCCAAAATAGGATTCCTGAAGGAAATCCACATGGATCTGCCCGAGTTGATTCAGGTGGTGACTCCGCTACAATAGCAGGGATTTCATGGTTCCCAGCATTTCCAGATAGAACAGCACAGCGGTAGAGGTATGGGTGCCGTAACGGTCATCCAGCACCACATCGCATCCTTTGGAAATGAAATAGTCATAAGCTGCCTGCACGTTTTCATATGGCACCGCCTCGTCGTAGATGCCGTGCATCATATAAATGGGCGAGGCCGGCGTCCAGCCGTGGGTGGTACTGTTCCGGTAAGCGGCATCTATAAGCTTAAGGATATCCGGATTCTTTTCTTCTGTGAAAAAGTCTGCATGAAGGAATTCTCTGGCGTCTGTCGTGCCAATGGAGTCGTTTATACTGCTGGTATCGTATTTCTTACTCAAAATCCATTCGGGATAGTTTTCCAGTAACCGGCCCGAAAACAAATTGTTGAAATTGAGATTCAGATTTTCCGCATAATTCAGACCTATGGGAACCAAAGCGATACCCACCGGATAGCCCGATACGGTATCTCTCATGACGGTATTCATACATACATTCAGATCCAGTGGCGCCCCTCCTATAAAAGCTTTCTTTATCTGTATTTTGTCTGAATAATCCCGCTGGACCACTTTCATGAAATCTATGGCCGAGGCTCCGCCCTGCGAATATCCTATTACATAAAGCCCTCCGTAGCTGGTTATGTCTATGTCGTGCTTGCTTTTAAGGTACTCACCGGCAGCGAGCACCATATCTGCCTGCACCCGGCCCGTGTTTTCCACATGAAGATAGGGGTGCGTAAGGTTGACCGTACTTCCGTATCCAACGTAGTCAGAGATAATGACCACGTAATTAAGCAATGCCATGGTAATATCGGCAGTCATCATGGTGATTGAAGGAGCTTCTGAGGCATCGGTAATGGTATGGTGCAGTGCAGAGATGACCCCCTTTACCGGCTCGTCTTTTGGACGCGCAATGAGCCCCGAGGCGTATACCCGCCTGCCGTTGGGGGACACAGTCTTGTACCGGATGGATTCCACAATGATGCTTTTATTGGGTAACAGGCCGGCAATGATCTGAGCGGTGGCCAGGTCGGTGTTTTTCAATGTGTCAATGGCTGCACTTGTGGTATAGATCAGCTGGCGGGTAACGTCAGCAAATCTATCGTAATGAAATGAATCCGCTATTCCCGTGCAGGCTGCGACCGGAAATAGCGGACTGATAATCAGGATTGTCCGAATTAATAACCTGGACAAATGCTTCATTGAATAATATCTACACTTCGTTTTATAAAGGAATCGAGCGCCTGGCCTTTGAGCAGGTTATTGGCCAGCAGGGCCAGATCGCATACCTGGCTGATAAGCCTGGGCTCTTTGGTTTCTTTAATCTTTTTTATGAGGGGGTGTTCGCAGTTGACAACCACCGAATAAGATTCGGGCATGGATCCCATGAAGTTCATTCCGCCGCCCAGTGCCGACATTTCACGGTATCGGCGCATCCATTCGCTTTGGGTTATGATAACAGGCAGGTTGTTGTCTCCCATGTTTTCGAAACTTACTGTAAACCGGGAGTCTTTGGGCAACACTTCCTCGAATGCGGTACGCATTTCTTTTTCTTCTTCTTCGGTGAGATCGGGTTTTACGAAATCTGCCTTGGGAATCAGTTTTTCAGGCGTGTCTGAATCTACGCGTACGAACCTGGAGTCTTTCAGCTTGGATTCCAGTAGATTGACATAATGGGCGCATAGCGGGGAATCCAGAAGAAGCACGTCGTAACCTTTATTCTTTGCTGCCTGAATATAGGCATACTGTTCTTCCACGTTGGTGGAATAGAGATAGACCAGCTTGTTGTCCTTGTCTTTCTGATCGGTTTCAATGAGTTTCTGGTATTCTTCAAAGCTCAGGAACTTGCCGTCTGTGTTTTTGAACAACGAGAATTTAGCTGCCCGGTCGTAGAACTTATCTTCTGTGAGCATTCCGTATTCAATGAACAACTTGAGATTGTCCCATTTTTCTTCCAGGCCTTTGCGGTCATTATTGAATATTTCCTCCAGACGGTCCGCTACTTTTTTAGTAATGTGTCCCGATATTTTCTTCACGTTGGGGTCGCTCTGCAGGTAGCTGCGCGATACGTTCAGGGGAATGTCCGGTGAATCGATCACTCCGTGCAGGAGGGTAAGGAAATCGGGCACGATACTTTCCACATTGTCTGTTACAAAGACCTGGTTGCAATAGAGTTGGATCTTGTTGCGGGTAACTTCGAGTTTGTCTTTGATCTTTGGGAAATAGAGTACGCCGGTAAGATTGAAGGGATAATCCACGTTCAGATGGATCCAGAACAACGGTTCTTCGGCCATCGGGTATAGTTTCTGGTAGAACTCCTTATAATCTTCTTCTTTCAGATCTGCCGGTTTGCGGGTCCAGAGGGGATTGGTGTCGTTGACAATGTGATCTTTATCGAGTTCAGTCTCTTTGCCGTCTTTCCATTCCTTTTCCTTGCCGAACGCAATTTCCACAGGTAAGAAGCGGCAGTATTTTGTAAGCAGTTCGGTAACCTTATAATCTTCTGCATAGGATTCGTACTCGGAATACAGGTAAAGGATGATATCGGTTCCCCGGTCCGCTTTTTCTGCAGGATCCATACTGTATTCGGGTGTGCCTTTACAGGTCCATTTCACGGCCTCGGCCCCTTCCTGCCACGATTTGGTAACGATCTCAACTTTTTTAGCCACCATGAAACTGGAATAAAATCCCAGTCCGAAATGGCCTATCATGTTGTTCAGTTGGTCTTTGTATTTTTCCAGGAATTCTCCGGCGCTTGAAAAGGCTATCTGGTTTATGTATTGGTCCACCTCTTCTGCCGTCATGCCAATACCCCGGTCCGATATGGTAAGGGTATGTTTGTCTTTGTCTGCGCTAATGCGGATGGTCAGATCGCCCAGATCCTCCTTGAAATCGCCCTTAGCAGCCAATGCCTTCATTTTTTGTGTGGCATCCACCGCATTCGATACCAGTTCTCTGAGAAATATCTCGTGATCTGAGTACAGGAATTTTTTAATTACAGGAAAAATGTTTTGAGTGGTAACTCCTATTGTGCCTTTGGTTTTCATAATAGATC
>JAEAME010001714.1_pt1 | contig 14249 bp, 10 predicted proteins | sample 8958731 | NCBI WGS metagenome assembly JAEAME01 (sample SAMN16933194, study PRJNA681113) | bioreactor sludge metagenome | isolation source: anerobic bioreactor sludge (Control) | place: India:Bengaluru | collected 2018-10-24 | reverse complement strand
GACCGCCAGAAGGAGACGATGGACCTGTCCCTGGATGAGGCGGAGCGGGCCATCCGCCGCTTCGACTGCCGCCGCCTGGTGCTCACCGGCGGAGAGCCCCTGATGCAGCAGAGGAAGCTGGTCCCGCTGCTGGACCGGCTGAAGGCGGCCGGCTTCTGGATCGAGGTCGAGACCAACGGCACCATCCTGCCGGCGGAGGGACTGCCGGACCTGGTCGACCACTGGAGCGTCTCCCCAAAGCTGGGAAGCTCCGGAAACCCGCTCTCTCTGCGGGAGAAGCCGCCGGTGTACCGGTTCTTCCGCGGTTGGCCCACGGCCCATTTCAAGTTCGTGGTCGATGGGCCCGGCGACGTGGCGGAGGTGGCACGCCTGTCCGCCAGCTACGGGATCCCCCGCCCGATGATCGTGCTGATGCCGCAGGCCGGGGACGGCCCGGCGCTTCTCACCAAGAGCCGCTGGCTGGCGGACATCTGCCTGAGGGAGGGCTTCCTCTTCTCCACCCGGCTCCAGGTCCTGCTGTGGGACAACCGCCGGGGAGCGTAGGCCGGCGCCGCCCTTTCCCCGCCGGGCGCCGCCTGCTCCAGGACGACGGACGCTGCCCGCGTACCCTGTCCGGCCGCCGGTATGCAATAATGGATACACGATGCCGGTCTCGCGGTCGGCAACACTGAGCATACGGGAATTCATTCCGAGCAGGCGCAGGTGGACGATGGGCATACAGATCACTGACACGACCCTTCGCGACGCACACCAGTCCCTTATCGCCACGCGGATGCGCACCAGGGACATGCTCCCCGTCGCGGAGAAGCTCGACGGCGTGGGCTTCTTCTCCCTGGAGGTGTGGGGAGGCGCCACCTTCGACTCCTGCATCCGCTACCTGAACGAGGATCCCTGGGAACGGCTGAGGCAGCTGCGGTCCAGGGTGAAGCACACCCGGCTCCAGATGCTGCTCCGGGGCCAGAACCTGGTGGGCTACCGGCACTACTCCGACGACGTGGTCCGGGAGTTCATCCGCCTGGCGGCCAAGAACGGCATCGATGTGTTCCGGGTGTTCGACGCCTTAAATGACATCCGCAACATGGAGCTGGCCATAAAGGTGGCCAAGTCCCATGGGGCGCACGTCCAGGGGGCCATCTGCTACACCACCAGCCCGGTGCACAGCGTGGAGGGCTTCGCCGAGATGGCGGGGCAGCTGCAGGGCCTGGGCGCGGACTCCATCTGTATCAAGGACATGGCGGGTCTGATCTCGCCCGCGGCGGCCGGGGACCTGGTGAAGGCCATCAAGAAGCGGGTGACGGTCCCGGTTGACCTGCACTCTCACTGCTCCAGCGGCATGGCTCCCCTCAGCTACCACGCTGCTGCCATCTCCGGCGTCGACGTCCTCGACACCGCCTTCTCGGCCTTCGGCTGGGGCAGCTCCCAGCCTACCACCGAGAGCGTGGTGGCCGCCCTGCAGGGTACGCCCTATGACACCGGCCTTGACCTGGGCCAGCTGTATGAGATCGGTGAGTACTTCGCGGCCCTGTTCGCCAGGTACAAGGCGCTGTTCACGGGCGAAGCCACGCGCCCCAACCTGGCGGTGCTCCTGCACCAGATCCCGGGCGGCATGATCTCCAGCCTGGTCAGCCAGCTGAAGGAGCAAAGCGCCCTGGACAAGATGGAGGAGGTCCTGCAGGAGGTGCCCCGGGTGAGGGCCGACCTGGGCTATCCCCCGCTGGTGACGCCGACCAGCCAGATCGTGGGGATACAGGCGGTGCTCAATGTGCTCTCCGGCCAGCGTTACACCAAGGTAACCCAGGAAGTGAAGAACTACCTTCTGGGCTACTATGGCCGGCCTCCGGGCAAGGTGAACGAGAAGGTGCGTAAGGATGTCATCGGCTCAGAGAAGCCCATCGGGGTCCGGCCGGCTGATCTCCTGCCGCCTGAGCTGGAAAAGGCCCGGAAGGAGGCGGACCAGCTGGGCATCGTACGGCGCGAAGAGGACCTCATCACCTATGCTCTCTATCCCCAGGTAGCGGTGAGGTTCCTCCGGGGGGAGGCCAGGGAGGAGGCCCTGCCGAGCGGGTCGGAGGCGCCTCCCGGCGGCCGGGTCCCCAGCGTGCTGGACGTGCCGTCGGAGTTCCACGTGGAGGTGGACGGGGAGGTCTTCGCCGTCAAGATCACCCCCAGGGCCAACGGCCGCGGCGCCGCAGCCGCGGGGGAGGCCGAGAAGCGCCAGAAGGCCCCCGCCGGGTCCGTGCTCTGCCCCATGCCGGGCATGATCGTGTCTGTCAAGGTGAAAGCCGGGGACAGCGTCAAGAAGGATGACGTGTTGGTCGTGCTGGAGGCCATGAAGATGCAGAGCGAGATCCGATCACCGCACGCAGGCACGGTGAGGCAGGTCCTGGTGAGGGAAGGGGACCTGGTGAAGGCCGGTGCGGCCCTGGTGGTGGTGGAGCCGAATGGCTGACAAGGTCCTGGTGGCCAATCGCGGCGAGATTGCTATTCGGGTGATGAGGGCCTGCCGGGAGCTGGGCATCAGGTCGGTGGCCGTGTACTCCGCCCCGGACCAGGAGGCGCTCTTCGCCAAGTACGCGGACGAGGCCTACCTGCTGGGCGGGCCGACCCTCACGCAAAGCTATCTCAACATACCCCGCATCATCGAGGTGGCCAGGGAGAGCGGCGCCACGGCCGTACACCCCGGCTACGGCTTCCTCTCGGAGAACGCCCGCTTTGCGGCTGCCTGCGAGAAGGAGGGCATCAGGTTCATCGGCCCCACCAGCAAGACGATCAAGACCATGGGCGACAAGGTGGCGGCCAGGGCGGAGATGCGCAAGGCCGGCGTCTTCGTGGTCCCGGGTGCTGACAACGACGTCCGCACCTTCGAAGAGGCCCAGTCCGTGGCCCGGGAGGTAGGCTACCCCCTCCTCATCAAGCCTTCGGGCGGCGGCGGCGGCATAGGCATGATCGTGGTGCACGACGAGGGCGAGCTGCAGAGGTCCCTGGCTTCGTCGCAGGCCATCGCGTCGAACACCTTTGGCATCGGTGACGTGTACATCGAGAGGTACCTGCCGCGGGCCCGCCACATCGAGGTGCAGATACTGGGGGACTCGCACGGGAACGTCATCCATCTGGGCGAGAGGGAGTGCTCCATACAGCGCCGGCACCAGAAGCTGATCGAGGAGGCCCCTTCGCCGGCGCTGACCCCGGAGCTGCGGCGGCAGCTGACCGAAGCCGGACTCAAGGCCGCCCGGTGGGTCAACTACTGTGGGGCGGGGACCATCGAGTTCATATTTGCCGAGGGCATGTTCTACTTCCTCGAGGCCAACACCAGGATCCAGGTGGAGCACCCGGTGACCGAGATGGTGACCGGCATCGATATCGTCAAGGAGCAGATAAAGGTGGGACTGGGCCACCCCCTCTCCATAAGGCAGAAGGACGTCCGCGCCAACGGATGGGCCATCGAGTGCCGGATCAACGCCGAAGACCCCTTCAACGACTTCGCGCCTTCGCCGGCCAAGCTGCGCGGCTACCGCTCACCGGGAGGGATCGGCGTCCGCGTGGACAGCGGCGTGCACACCGGGTACGCCATCCCGCCGCACTACGACTCCATGATCTCCAAGCTCATCGTCTGGGGCCGGGACCGGAACGAGGCCATCATCCGGATGAGGAGGGCGCTGTACGAGTACATCGTGGTCGGCCCGCAGACGAACATCCCGTTTCACAAGGCGGTGATGGAGAACCCTCACTTCGTCGCCGGGGAGCTGGAGACCCGCTTCATCGAGATGGAGACGGACCTGCTGGATGACATGAAGAGGATCGCCGAACGGGAGAAGCCGCTGGTGGACAGGCTCTCCAGGGTGTTCGACGAGAGGCACAAGGCGGCGGTGGGCGCGGCGCTGGCCGTGGTGACCCAGATGCTGCAGGACCAGGCCGACCGGCAGTAGGCCTGCGGGCGGCTTCCCCCGACATTTGACGCCGTGCGCCGGCGGCCAGTATCCTTTCCTTGGCCTTCGAGGCGGGCCACTATTGAGGAGGTAGGCATAGTGGATTACCAGAACATCATCGTGGAGAAGCAGGACCACGTGGTCACCCTGACGTTCAACCGACCGGAGAAGATGAACACCATCTCGCTGGACATGCGCGAGGAGATCGTGGCCGCCCTGAACGAGATCAACGAGGATGATGATGCGCGGGTGATGATACTCACCGGGGCGGGCGAGCGGGCCTTCTGCGCCGGGGTGGATGTGGGCGTGATGTCGGCCCGCATCGCCGGACAGGTGGACGAGAACAGCCGGAAGAAGATCACGCAGCGGGCTGGCTTCCACATACCGCGGATCAGGGAGATGAGGGTGCCCACCATTGCCGCCGTGAACGGGGCGGCGGCCGGCATGGGGCTGTCCTTCATTGCCGCCTGCGACATCCGGATCGGCGCGGACAAGTCCCGGTACAGCTGCGCCTGGATCAACCGCGGGCTGGTCCCCGACGGCGGGGCCACCCACCTCCTGCCCCAGATCGTGGGCATCGAGAAGGCCCTGGAGCTCTTCTACACCGGGGAGGTCATTGATGCCCAGGAGGCCCTGCGCATCGGTCTGGTCAGCCGGCTGGTGCCGCAGGCCGAGCTGATGAAGGTGGTCCGGGAACTGGCGGACCGCATCGCCGCGGGCCCGCCCATCGCCCAGGAGATGGCCAAGTACGGCGTGTACAAGGGGCTGCTCTGGGACTTCCGCACGGCGCTGGACTTCGAGAACTACGCCATCAAGGTCTGCGCGGCCACCGAGGACTTCAAGGAGGGCGTCAAGGCCTTCACCGAGAAGCGCAAGGCCCAGTTCAAGGGACGGTAGCCCGACCTCCCCGACCCATCCGGGGGCTGGCCGGGCGTCCGGCGGACAACTGCGGAGCGGCAGGCGCGGAGCCTGCCGCTATTCGTCAGACTCGCCGGGACGGAAACGGTAATACGAGTTCTCAAGCCTGTGCTAAAGATAAAGTTTGGCTAAATGAACAAATAGCCTGATTCACTGGCTGCTCGGCGGACGCACCTTCCCCTCTATGTTCATGGTGTGGAAGCGCCGGGCTGAGCCGACTCCTTCCTCCAGGCAGTGGATCACTTGCCGGGGCCGGACACCGCCGGCAATGATCTCCGGGTCCGCCAGAGCATTTGAGTCCGCCAGATCCTGCAGGGACTGGAGCGGGGAGGGTACCTTGCTCCACTCGATGGATCGGCGCCCGCAGGCCTCGAGTGCCAAACAAAGCAGTATCGAGGCGTAGGCCAGGGGCTCGCCGGCGGCGTCCTGCTCCCGGCGCCACTGTCTGTCCATGCTGACCGCGTCCCTCACGTTCCGCGCTGTCATGGCAGCCGCGCCGGAACGACCGCCGGCTGCCAGCCTGTTGATGACGTCCAGCATGCTCGAGGCAGCGGCTTCATACATCGGCGCTCTGGCCTTCCCGGAAAGCCGCGGGTCCCGGTCAATGCCGCCGAACCAGACCGAGATCAGGTGCGGCGCGCAGGCTCTGACCATGGAGAGCGCCTTGTCTGCATTCCCCGGGGCCCAGGCGTTCGTCACCACGTCCACCTCCCGGATGAGCGCCTGCGCCGCCGAGGTCGCCCCGATGAGCCAGGCCATGTGGGCCAGGTACTCATAGTGTCGGCTGACGTATTCTGCTATCCCGTACTTGCGGCGCAGCGACTCGGCGATCTGGTCCGCAGCATACAGGAAGAGGCGCTTGGTGTTCCGCTTGGGGGAATCCTCGAACATGTCCGGGCACCAGGATGTCATGTGGCGCCCGCTTCTTTCGGACAGGAGACCGTCGCCGTTGCCGTCTCTCCCGGGAAGTACCGCCTCCGGAAGTACAGCGCTACGTTCACCAGGCCGATCAGCACCGGCACCTCCACCAGCGGCCCGATAACCGCCGCGAAGGCCTGGCCGGAATCGATGCCGAAGACGGCGATGGCGACGGCTATGGCCAGCTCGAAGTTGTTGCTGGCGGCGGTGAACGCAATTGTAGCCGTCCTGGGATAGCTGGCCCCGATCCTCTTGCCCATGTAGAAGGAGATGAAGAACATCACCAGGAAGTAGATGAGCAGCGGAAGGGCTAGCCGCAGCACGTCCAGGGGCAGCTTCACGATGACGTCGCCCTTGAGCGAGAACATGACCACGATGGTGAAGAGCAGGGCGACGAGGGTAATGGGGCTGATCCTGGGGATGAAGCTCTTCTCATACCATTCGCGACCCCTGGCGCGCAACAGAACGAAACGAGTCAGCATGCCGCCGAAGAAGGGAATCCCCAGGTAGATAAGGACGCTCCGGGCGATCTCTCCGATAGTCACGTCGACCTCGGAGCCCGCCTGGCCAAAGTACCGGGGGAGCACGGTCACGAAGATACAGGCGTAGACCGAGTAGAGCAGGATCTGGAAGATGGAGTTGAAGGCCACCAGGCCGGCGGCGTACTCGGCGTCGCCCCTGGCCAGGTCGTTCCACACGATGACCATGGCGATGCAGCGGGCCAGGCCGATCATGATGAGGCCATACATGTACTCCGGATAGTCCCAGATCACACCCAGAAACAGGATGGCCAGGAAGAACATCAGGAAAGGGCCAATCAGCCAGTTCTGCACCAGGGAGAGCCCCAGGACACGCCAGTCGCGGAAGACGCGGCCCATCTCCTCGTACCGCACCTTGGCCAGCGGCGGGTACATCATCAGGATCAGGCCGACGGCGATGGGGATCGAGGTTGTCCCCACGGAGAGACGGTCAACGAAATCGGAGACGCCGGGGACGAAATGCCCCAGCGTGACGCCGAAGGCCATGGCCAGGAAGATCCACAGGGTCAGAAAGCGGTCGAGGAAGGAGAGCCGGCCGGTCATGACGCCTCTTAGCCCAGCAGGGCCTCCAATCCTTGCCGTATGCCTGCCAGGTTGAAGGTTTCGGCTTGCAGGTGGCCGGCGTAGCGGGCGTATTCCCGGTGCTCTCCGGCCTGCACATCCCAGGCCATGATCAGGACGGTGAAATCGTCGTCCGCAACAGCGTACTGGACCAGGCTCGACGGGTCCACCACGTAGTTCACCCTCACGAACTCGACCCGGTCGGCGTACTCAGGCTGCAGCGACTCCACCTGCGCCAGCTCCGCCCCGTAGCAGTCCGGGCAGCCGTTCCAGAAGAGCATCAGCCGCGCCCTTTCGGTCACCGGCAGCCCGTCCGACGGCGCCTCGCCGGTGGCCCTGATGGCCAGGCCGGCGGCGGCGGTCAGCACCCCGACTGCTGCCAGGCACAGCGCCGGGCCCAGCCAGGGCGGCCGGCCGGCCAGGGGCTTTCTGGCGAGCCACATCACCCCCAGCTCATCGGCGCTGCGCCGGCCCAGTATGATCAGCGTGGCCGTCAGCAGCATGGCCGTGTCCAGGGCCAGCGATTGTGAGTGACTCAGGGAGACCAGGCTGCCAAAACACCCGCAGATGGTCGGCACGTCTTGCGGGTTGATGAGGCTGTAGATGCCGGCGACGATGAAGCTGGCTGTCATGCCCAGGCTCACCACGGCGGCCGCCACCGAAAGCAGTCCCAGGACCAGGGAGAAGCCGGCGGCCAGCTCCGCCCATGGCAGCACCGTACCATAGAACCGGGCCAGGCCTTCGGGCAGCAGGCCGTAGTCCACCACGGTGTCCACGAAAAGCGCCGGGTGCTGCAGCTTGCCGATGGCGGAGGCCAGGAAGATGCCGCCCAGCAGCAGCCGGGCGGCCAGCACTACCCACCTGTTGGAAACGATCCGACGAACCTTATCCATCATGCTCCAGCCCTCCCGGTGCACGAGTTCCGGAGAGCCCGGGGGGATCCCGGTCTCCGTCACCGGGGCTCTCTGCCGCTGTCACGAGCGGCTGCGGGCTAGGACCGTCAGCCGCAGCCGCAGCTGCCGCCAGACGGGGCCTGGGACTCGCCGGCCTTGCCCGAGCCCTTCTTGCCGGTACCTCCCGGCGGCTGGGCCGAGCCAGCCAGGTGTTTGCGGATCCTGCGGACGACCTCGTTGTCCTGGGGCAGACGGCCCCCCTCCAGCCGGTTGGTGTAGACGACGGCTTCGTCGACATACACGTCGAACAGCCCGACCGGCCCCTTTTTGACATTCGCTTCCCAGCCAAACTCCTTCTTGATCACGGCCGCCAGACCGGTGGCCGTACGAAAGAACCCTCACTGGTCGCAGTAGACGATCTCCACTTGCCTGGTATCGCGCGTCTTCTTTTTCCTGGCCATGATACCCTCCTCTCCCGACGTGTTCCGGGACATCTCAGATGCCCAGCTTTGCTCGCTTGGCCTCGATGTGGGCCAGCATGCCGTCCACAGCCTTGACATAATCCGTCTCGACGTTGAGCCGCCCTCCCGTCACCTGGGCGCAGTCCTCGGTCAGCAGCTTGACCAGGTTGGGCCCTCCGGTCACAGTGGGGACCGGGTTGACGTAGGTGTACAGGCCGAAGGCCAGGGCGAAGACGGCGTCGATGGTGGCCTTCTGTTCCATGTACTCCGGGGCCGCCGCCACCACCGGCAGGTCGGCCACCGGCACGCCGCCGAGCGCGGCCGAAATGGCCGCCAGGAGGTCGGCGATGCGCCCGGTGTCGGTGCAGGTGCCGTAGCTCAAGACCGGCGGCACCCCCAGCTTCTCGCAGATGGCCGCCAGCCCCGGGCCGGCAGACTGCCTTGCCTGCGGGGAGCAGAGGCCGGCCACCTGGAGGGCCCCATTGCCGCAGCCCATGGCCAGGACCAGCACATCTCGCTTGATCAGCTCCCGGGCCACGCGCACCGTGTGCACGTCCTGGCCGTGGTCCCGCAGCGTGGTGCAGGAGACCAGGCCGGCCACACCCCGCAGGGTGCCGGCTTTGATGGCCTCGAGCAGGGGGTCCAGGCTGCCGCCGAGGGCGGCCAGGATGCTCTCGGTGGAGAAGCCGACCACGGTCTGTGTCACGGGCAGCCCGGCCACCGGCTCTACGGATGAGCGGCGCTCCTTGAAGTTGTCGATGGCCATCCGCAGCAGCCGGGCCGCCTGCGCGGCGGCCTCGGCGGGCCGGTAGTCGATGCGGTCGGTGATCCCTTCGAAGGACACCAGGTCGCTCACCGGAATCAGCCGGAACTTGTATCTCGTGGCGTAGAAGGGGTCAATGGGCATGGAGCAGTTCATGTCGCAGGCAAACAGGTCCACGCAGCCGCTGCCCAGCACCGCCTCCTGCATGATCCAGTTGCCGGTGAAGCCGTAGAAGGCCTCATCCATGGACCAGCGCTGGATCATTTCCTGGCCGGTCTCGATATTGGCGATGATGCGCAGGCCCCGGGCGCCGGCCGCCCGGGCCTTCTCCCGCCACGCTGCCTCGCGGGCCAGCTGCACCATGGCAAAGCCCAGGAAGGGCTCGTGCCCGTTGGGCAGGACGTTAACGTAATCAGGGTCGAGCACCCCCAGGTCGACCCGCATCGGATGCGGCCGGGGTATGCCGAAGAGCACATCCTGGCAGTACTCGTTGATGATCTGGCTCTGGTAGGCCATGGCCACCCCCAGCCGCATGGCCTTCAGGGCCAGGCTGACGTAGTATCCGTCAACGTTGGTCAGGCAGGAGCTGGTGCAGCGCATGACCTCTCCGTGGAAGCCCCCGGGGAAGATGTCCAGCTTCCTCCAGGTCTCCTGGCGCTCCCCTGGCGCCAGCGCCCCCACGATCAGGCTGGGCTCGTCGGCCTTGCGGGCGAAGTCCTCTTCGGCGAAGGCGCAGAGCCGCAGGGCGATGTCGCTGTCTGCTCCGGAGGTATCCAGCCCCAGCCTCCGGGCGAATGACCGCAGCTTCTCCGGCTCGGCAATGCCAAACGGCGTCTGTCCCCTGGCAGTGGCCTCCAGCGTCCTGATGGTCTGCTCCGTGTGGTACTGGTAGGTGCAGGCCCCCATGACGTTGCGCAGCAGCATCATGCGCATGGCCATGCCGTCGGCGGTGATGCCGCACACGCCCCTCTTGTCCTTGGCGGCGTCGGCCCGGCAGGGCCCGTTGGAGCAGAGGTCGCACCGCACCCCCGCCTGGCAGAAGGGGCAGCGCTTGTCAGGATCGCCCAGCCCCTGGGCCTCGTAGCGGTCCCAGATGGTATTCATCCCATCCTTCTTCAGACGCTGGTAGATCCGGTTGACCGACTCGTGGTGCGAAATCCTGTTCTCCATGCGGCGCCTCCTGCTGGTCCGTAGCTGGCTAAGAGTATCACACAGGGTGCCGGCCCGGGGCAACTGGCAAACCTACGTGTACCGCCCTCGGGAAGCGTACCTATTCCCGTTCCGCCCTGGCCCGGTCCCCGGGCGCCAGGCTGGCCTCCGCGGTCAACCCGGGCGGGCAGACCGGCTTTCCCGGTGCCGCGGGCCGCCGGGTCGGCTTTCGCCGTCCCCGGGGCGCCGGGTCAGCTTCCGCCGTCACCGGTGGCGGCAGACATAAATATCGGCCTCCCAGATCTTGCCCGCCGTATCGTCGTAATAGTGATGCACGAAGTAGAGGTTTCCCTGGCTGTCCACGGTCGGTTCGCCGGCCAACCCTGGCAGGACGCGCACCGCCTCCTGCCACTGGCCGTTGACCTTCACCGACCGATAGATGCCATCGGGCAGCTGGTTGATGCTCCTGGTGAACCACAGCTCGTTTCCATCCGGAGACAGGCAGGGCCAGCCCTCGCCGTCCGCGGTGTTCGCGACGGCCACGTTTTCCGGCGGCTGCCACTGGCCGTTCACCTTGCTGGTGACCCAGATGTCCATGCCGCCCTTGCCGCCGGCCCTCTCGGAGTGGAAGTAGACCTGGTTGCCGTCGGCGCTCAGGTGCAGCTCTCCGACCTGGTAGGCCACGTTGAGCGGCTCGCCGAGGTTGGCCCAGTTGGTCCATCGCCCGTTCACCATCTCGGCGCTGAACAGGTCGATCTCGCGCTTGACCCCGGCTCTCACCGAGGCGAACCACATGGTGTTGCCCAGGATGGTCTGCGCTCCGTCCAGGGCCGGGTCATCGCAGCAGTTGAGCCAGACCCGCTGCGGCTCCGTCCAGGCGCCATTTACCCTGCGGGACCAGTAGATGCCGCTGACGCGGTCCAGTATCTGCCTGGTGACCGGGATACTCATGTTGGGGGTGAAGAAGAAGTAGAGGTTGTCGCCGTCAGGGGTGATGAAGGGCGAGTCCTCGGCCCCGGCGGTGGTGATGGGCCCCTCCAGGGGCACCGCGCCGTAGAAGATGGTCGAGAAGTCCGGGCTCAGCACCGGATCGTGGGCGTCCATCTCGGGGGTCCACTTCTGATACGTCACCTTCTCGGCTATGGCCTCGGCCCGGGTGACGTTGCCCACGGTCACCGTCCTGGATGCCTGCAGGGACCGGTCCTGACCGTCACGGGCGACAGCGTAGAGGGTGTGCTCCCCGTTGGCCACATCGGTGGTGTACCACTCCTGAGAGTAGAGGGCACCGATGTTGTCGGTGACGGCGCCGATCAGGTGCGCATCGTCTGGCGCATCGCAGTAGAACCTCACCTCCGAGACGCCCTCATCGGAACCGGCTTCCACCACCAGGCAAGCTATGCCGAAGACCCCGGCGTTGCGACCCGGGCGGCTCCACGAGACCCGCAGGGCCCCGTCCCCGCCAGCCTCTTCACGGCCACAGCCGGCTGCTGTCAACAGCAGCACCGCTATCAGGACCAGGCACAATGCCGTGCGGGGGATGCTCCTAAGTACGGTCATGCTGTCCCTCCTCCCTGATGATTGGCTCCGACCGTCGCCGGCCTACCTGATCCACACCGCAAACTCGTCCCATGCTGACGAATCCGTAAGTTGCCTCAGGTTCCCACCGTCGCTGGCCATGGCGAAGATGTGCAGCGCTACGCCGGCCGGGTCCTCGGGCCCGTACCTGATGGTCAGGACGATGGACTGGCCGTCCGGGGAATAGGAAGGCAGGTACTCGGCCCCGTCCGCGTGCCCCCCGGCCTGGCTTAGGTCGGCGGTTGCGCTGCTATCGGACATGGCGCTGCCATCGGCCCGGACCATGATCGTATGCCAAACGCCGGCGGTCCCGTTTTCACCGTCTCCGGTGAACCGGACCGGCTGGTCCACCAGGAGGGTGGCGCCGTCCGGGGACCATGAGGGGTCGTAGACGCCGGCGGGGAAGCGCTCCGTGGTGACGGCCTCCGCCGGATCATAGACGGTCCTCACGTCTGCGCCGTCGGAGTTCATGGTCTTCAGCACAAAGCGGTGGGGTGAGCCGGTGTTGGTTATGAAGGCGATCCGGCTGCCGTCGGGTGACCAGGCGGGGTCGAAGTCGATGGCCGCCGGCGATCTGGTGAGATTGGTCAGCCCCGATCCGTCCCGGCGGACCTTGTAGATGTCGGCCTGGCTCTCGCCGGAGAGGATCATCCAGAAGACCACCCATTCCCCATCAGGGGAGAAGCTGCGCCCTTCAGCGTGGTGCCCGGCATCGGTGAGGGGCGTCTCCTGGCCGGTTTCCAGGTCCAGCAGCCACACGCGCTTCCGGGCCTCCGTCCCCCGGGTGGCGACGATGTACCGTCGCGAGGCGTCGATGCCCACGACGAAGTGGTCGTCACCGGTGCGGGTGATGCGGGTGACATCCTGGCCCTGAGCGTCCATGGCGTAGATCTCCCGGCGGCTGCTGCCGGTGTCCCGGTTCGACACAAAGAGGACCTCGGCCGCCTCGGGCAGGGGCCGTATCCTGGCCGTCCCGTCCCCTCCGCCCGCCCCTTCCCGGCCGCATCCGGGCGCGGTTGACAGCACCGCGGCCAGTATTCCGAGGGTCAGCAGCCTTCTGAAAGCGCTCATCATCATCGTGCCGGCGAGTCTTCTTGCGCTGCAGCCGGCTGGCTGTCCATACTAGGTTCTGCCGGTGGGCCCGTCAAGGCCTGCCCGGACGCGGCGGGTGGCCCGGCGGCGGATGCGGTGGTGGAGCGGACCGGCTGGCGCCGGGCGGGCGCGCCACTATAAGGTTTTTGTGATGGAAGATGGGCCCTTTGAGATGCACCGGCGAGGAGGAGTCCCTATGCTGAACGCGAGATATCTGGTGGAGGTGCGCTTATGATCTGGGTGAGGAGAGTGCTGGCTATCCCCGTGGTGCTCCTCTTCGTGGTGACCTTCCTGGTGGCGATGCTGCTGTCGCACGTCAGCGGCACAGTGGGCAGCGCCCGGTTCTACAACGGTCAGATGGAGCAGGCCAGCGTTTACGACTGGGCACACCAGGAGCTGACGCCGGCGATGCTCGCCGAGACCGGGGAGGAGAGCCCAACGGACTTTCCCCTCGATACCCGGGAACTGCGGCAGGATATGGCGGGGGTCATAGAGCAGGCCTTCCCCGCGGACTGGCTGAAGAGCACCTTTGAGGGCGCCTCCGGGCAGGTGGTCCCCTACCTGGTGGGTGACCGGGACACCTTCACCGTCACAGTCGCGCTGAAGGAGCGCATTGACCCCATAGTCGAGGGCATCAACGGGGTCGTGGACGATCATGGCGACGAGATGTACAGCTACGTCACCGAGGACCTGATCTCGCCGGCGGTGACCGAGGAGCTGGCCAATGGAGCCCAGCTGCCCTATGGCATCACGCTGTCAGAACAGGAGATCAGCGACATCGTGGCGGCATCGATGCCCCGGGCGCAGTCAGAGGTCCTGGGCTGGTTCAAGGACATGGTGGGCACCATGGGGGACTACGTCAAGGGCGATGTGGACAGCCTGGCCCTGGTCATCGACCTGGCGTCGGTCAAATCGCAGGCGGTCACGGCCGTCAACCAGCTGGTGGACGGCAAGCTCCACAGCGGCTTCGATTCCACACCGGCATCATGCACGGTGATGGAGTTCCTGGCCCAGCTTCAGGTTTTGCCCGAGGGCAGCCTGCCGGCCTGCCGGCCGGCGGAATACAGCTACGAGCAGTTCAAGGATGCCCTGGAGACGCGCATGGGCCGGACCTTTGCCCAGGCGGCGGACCAGGAGGTCATGGGCCGCATCCCGGATGCCTACGAATTTGACAACGATCAGATGAGGGAGGCGCTGGGGGAGGACACGGCCGAGGCGCTGGACCAGGTCCGCCAGTTCATCGTCGAGGACCAGGCGCGGGTAACCGACCAGAACTTCCGGGACCTTCTTGACTCGGAGGACGACGGGACGGGAATGCAGGCCGCCGAGAGGGAGGAGGACTTCGACAGGGTCCGCCATGCCATACACACGGTCAAGATACTGATGTGGGTCCTCTGGCTGGTCTCCATTCTGCTGCTGGTCGGGGTCGGGTTCCTGCTGGGGCGGAGCTGGAA
>JAEAME010001713.1_pt1 | contig 14267 bp, 10 predicted proteins | sample 8958731 | NCBI WGS metagenome assembly JAEAME01 (sample SAMN16933194, study PRJNA681113) | bioreactor sludge metagenome | isolation source: anerobic bioreactor sludge (Control) | place: India:Bengaluru | collected 2018-10-24 | reverse complement strand
TGCACCTCTGTTATGTGGGGAAGTATATTTAACCTGGCCGTAGAAGGGTTGGGCAAATACACTGCTGCTGCTTCCGGTTTGTTCATGGTGATGGTATGCGGCGGAGGTATATTGCCTCTTATCCAGGGTTTTGTGGCAGACAGAACCGACTATATTTCAAGTTATTGGGTAATTGTTGTTGCTGTGGCTTACATGTTGTTCTATGCACTCATCGGGTCTAAGAACGTTAATAAAAATATTGTAACGAAGTAGTTGTCATGGGAAAACCTTACGTAGTCGGTATTGATATAGGTGGACAGAGCACCAAGCTGGGCGTGGTAGATGCCCGCGGAAACATTATGGTTCAAACCTCGTTCGACACCAAGGACATTGTGGAACTGAGGGTTTATATGGACGAACTGGTAAAGACCTTAAACAAACTCATTGGAGATCCTTCGGTAGGAGGAAAAGAAAAAGTCAAGGGGATTGGTATAGGGGCGCCCAACGGGAACTATTATAAAGGCACCATTGAATGTGCTCCCAATCTCAAATGGGCAAAAGATGAATACGGGAAACCGTCGGTCGTGTACCTTAAGACCATGGTAGAAGGGGCTATGGGCTTACCGGCTGTTGTGACCAACGATGCCAACGCGGCAGCCCAGGGAGAAATGATCTACGGGGCAGCCAAGGGAATGAAGAATTTCATTGAGATTACGCTGGGTACCGGCGTGGGAAGCGGTATTATCATTGACGGTAAGGTAGTTTACGGACACGACGGTTTTGCCGGAGAACTGGGGCATACGACTTCGGTTCGCAGGACGGGCCGTCATTGTAACTGCGGCAAGATCGGCTGTCTTGAAACGTATGCATCTGCCATTGGTGTTGCCCGTACGGCGCGTGAAATGCTGGAATTTAATCCGCAGAGAACGAGCCTTTTGCGGGATATTCCTGCCGATGATATTACTTCCAAAGATGTTGCCGAAGCGGCGGCAAAAGGCGATGCTCTGGCCATAGACGTTTTTTCATTTACCGGACGTCTGCTGGGCGAAGCTTTTGCAGATTTTGTAGCTTTCAGTGCTCCCGAAGCCATTATCCTTTTTGGCGGTCTGGCCCAGGCCGGAGAACTTATTTTCAATCCCACCGTAGAAGCTATGGAAGCAAACCTGTTGCAGATATGGAAAGGGAAAGTTAAGATTATTCATTCCGAGTTACCGGGTTCCGAGGCCGCCATTCTAGGGTCCGCCGCGCTGGCCTGGGAACTCTAAAGTAGTATTGTATGGATTTAGCACTTATTAAAAAATCGTTTTCAGAACATTTCCAGGGCAGCGGAGAGATGTATGCGTCTCCCGGCCGTATTAACCTCATTGGAGAACATACCGATTACAACGGAGGATTTGTTTTTCCGGGCGCCATTGATAAAGGTATGGTTGCAGAGATCCGTAAAAACGGTACATCCACAATCCGCGCCTATTCGGTAGATTTAAAGGATTACGCCGAGTTTGGCCTGGAAGAACAGGATATTCCTGTCCCTTCGTGGGCAAGGTATATTTTTGGTGTATGCCGTGAAATGATAAAAAGGGGTGCCGTGCTGGGCGGTTTTGACACTGCTTTTGCCGGCGATGTGCCGCTGGGTGCGGGCATGTCTTCTTCTGCAGCGCTCGAAAGTACCTATGCTTTTGCCCTGAACGAACTGTTCGGGTGCGGTATAGATAAATTCGAACTGGCCAGGGTAGGTCAGGCCACCGAACATAATTATGTGGGGGTGAAATGCGGGATCATGGACCAGTTTGCCTCGTTATTCGGCAAGGCGGGCAGTCTTATGCTGCTTGACTGCCGTTCCCTGGAACACAAATACTATCCGTTCCATCCCAATGGATACCGGCTCGTTCTCCTCGACACTGTAGTGAAGCACGAACTGGCTTCCTCGGCTTACAACAAACGGCGTGAATCCTGTGAAAATGCTGCCAGAGCGATTCGTGAGAACGGACACCCGCAGGTGGAGTTCCTCAGGGATGCTACCATGGAAATGCTAGATGGGGTTAAGCACCTGATTACCAAGGAGGATTACATGCGTGCCCAATACGTGATAGGCGAAGTGCAACGCGTCATGGACGTTTGCCAGGCCCTCGAAAGGGACGACTATCAGACAGTGGGCGAGCGTATGTACGAAACGCATCACGGCATGAGCAAGCTATACGAAGTTAGTTGTGAAGAGCTTGATTTTCTGAACGATATTGCCAGAAAATGCGGCGTTACCGGATCACGCGTTATGGGAGGCGGTTTTGGCGGCTGTACCATTAACCTGGTGAAAGATACACTTTATGCATCTTTTATTCAGACAGCCAAAAAAGAGTTTGCTGCACAGTTTGGGCATGAGCCCAAAGTGTATGACGTAGTTATAAGCGACGGAGCCCGGAAACTGGATTAATCCGCCGGGGGGTTGTCCATGTCCAGGAACGCATATTCGTTGCCTGATTTTTCAAGAAAGCGGTAGAAGTCTGCCAGCGAAATGACCACCGTATAACGGTTGTCGTTCGGATGAAAGCTCACTTCTTCCGCTTCTTTTATTTTGGAGTCGATGAACAGGAAAACGTGCTTCCGGGTGTCGTTAATGAGCCCGAAGGGTGATACTGAACCCGGTTCCAGACCCAGATAGCGGGTCATCCGTTCCGGCGAGGCGAAAGTGAGTTTCCCCTGGCGGAGCATATGTTCTATATCGTGGATGGGCAATTGGCGTTTCCAGTCGAATATGACCAGGTAATGACGGTTCCCTTTGTGATTGCGAAAAAAAAGGTTTTTACAGTGCTGGGCTTTAATGTCTTTCCAGTATTCAATGGCTGCTTCGGCCGTGGGCAGGGGCGGATGTTCATAGATCTGCCAGGTAATTCCCCATTCATTCAGTTGCCTGAGTACTTTGTCTTTTCTATTTTCCATAGTGCAAAAATACTTATATTTGTTTATGATAATAAGAAAAGCCACATTTCAGGATGCCGTGACGCTGGCAGAAAACCAGGTGCGGATGGCCATGGAGTCAGAAAATATGAAGTTGGATTACCAGACCGTAATCAAGGGGACCGAGGCCTATCTGAACGATCCCGGAAAGGGTACCTGCTATATAGCCCAGGAGGACGGTCAGATCGCCGGATCTTTGATGGTGACCCGGGAATGGAGCGACTGGCGAAATGGCTGGATCTGGTGGATCCAGAGTGTCTATGTTTTGCCTGAGTTTCGCCGCAGGGGAGTGTACAAAGCCCTTTATGAGCACCTTCAGAAGCTGGTTAACGAATCGCCCGACGTGCTTGGGATCCGTCTCTATGCAGAAAAGAATAACCGCAAAGCGCTTGCTGCATACCGCAGCTTAGGAATGAGTGACGATCATTACGTCACTTTCGAGTGGATGAAAATTTAGGGGTTATTCCCAGGTACAGCTCAAAATTGATTCCGGGCATGGGCCTGGACAGAACCGTTTCGTATTCTTCGTCGAACAAATTATTAACGGTTCCTTTAACAGACAGATTGGCCCGTTTGAAATACCATTTTCTTTCCAGCGCCATATCGTTCATAAAATACGGCCCCAGCACGCCAAGCCGTGTGTTTGTGTTGTTGCTCGATGTCGTGTACCGTTCACTGTAATAACACCATTTATACACAAATTCCCAGTTTTTCCATCTCAGGCGTCCGGTTATCGCTCCCGAAAATTCGGGGATATAAACCAGTTGTTTACCAATGGCCTGGTCGGACCAGTCTACGGGATCTCCCAGATTAATTGAGCGCGTCCAGGCAAAATGACCGTCGAGGATCAGGTTCCATTCTTTCCCGGGAAGTACGTGGGCCCATGCTTTGGCTTCCATACCGTAACTGTTTACCTGTTTAACGTTTAACGGCGACCAGAATCCTTTGAATGTAGGTAGCCACACAATCCAGTTATTGATCCGTGAATTAAAAAACGTGACTTCACCATTTGCCCGGAGATAATCGCGGCCAATGGCAAACGATACGCCTCCGTCATAAGTGAATCCCTGCTCAGGCTTCAGGAGGGGATTGCCTCCCGGCATAAAATAAAGGTCGTTAAGTGTCGGATAGCGAAAATTTCTTGCCACAGAGGCTTTTAGTGTAACGTTCCCCTTTTTTGAGAGAAGGTAATCGGCAAAAAATGAGGGTATAAGCGGAGCCAATTCCCTGCCGTAAAGGTCTTCCCGCAGGTTTAATGCCAAACCCAGACGATCTGTGGCTCTGTATTTTACTGCCAGAAAGCCCGATATTTCCATTCGGGCCTGTTCATACCCGGCAATTGCCTGTTGACCCGAAACCGATACCACCGCTCTGTCCATGCTGGTAACAAAATGTTGATATACAGAAAGATTTCCGGTAAACATCCATTTCCCTTTCAGGTAGTATTCCATGTCTGCCTGCGCGAACAACGTATTCACAAAACTTTGCGAATGTACCATGTCGGCCCATTCTCCGTTACCCAGCCCGCGCCTGTAGAGGTACAACATGTCGGTATAAGTATAACCGGCACGGGCTGCCAGTTTTAATTGTTCCAGCAGTTTTTGCCAGCTGGTTACGGTTCTTATGGTATTTTCCAGTTGTGTGCTTTTTACACTGTTATTTTCCTTATAATCTACATTCAGCAGCGGCACACCGCGTGTGGAATTCATATACCAGGCCGAAATTTCCCATTGTGATCCGCCCCGGGAGGTGAGGCAGGCTTCCTGAAGAACGTGCAGGTCCCTGAATTCCCCGTTCTTGTTTTGTTCTACCGGATACTCAAATCCGGTAACATTGCCCTGTGGGTCGTAGAAAATATTCTTCTTCCTGTAGTTCACGTACCTGTAGTCATTCTTTGAAGTAGAGAAAGCGATCCGCGTAGATGATTTCCAGCGTGAAGAACCGCAGTTCAGACGAAGGTATTCGTCAAAGGTCCCAAAGCTGCCTGCTCCCTGAACGAATTCGGTGTTAAATCCTTCTGCGTAAGCGGGCCTGGTGGACAAGGTAACGGCACCACCCAGACCGCCTCCGGAAACCTGTACCGAGCTGGCTCCGTGATATATATTTGCATCATCAATAAAATACGAGGGGATCTGGGAAAAATCCACCATTCCCAGCATGGGAGAATTCAGCCTCATCCCGTTCCATGTTACCTGGGTATGGGAAGGGGCTGTTCCTCTAAACGAGGCGGTGGAAAGGGTGGCACGTCCGTAAGACTTGATGAAGAGGGTGCTGTTTTGTGTGAGCACCGAGGCAAGTGACCCCGATATGCTTTCCCTGAGCGCCAGCGTATCGATGACCGTTTTCTGAATGCCCATGTCTTTCAGAACCCTGTCTGCCGTAATGCGGATTGAGTCCAGCTGGCGTGTTTCCATGTGTTCCTGGGTAAGCGCACACACCGGGAATGCCAAAAAGAGTACTGCAGCAGAAAACAATGCCTGAAAAGCTTTCTTCATTATTTTGTCTTCACCATGTTGTAATCTTTCACGGAACATATTTCGGTAGAAAGCTCTCCTATCCATCCCGATTTGGCGTTTACTCCCGTCTGTATTTTTACGAAATCTATATAAGGCAGGTTTGCGGACTCTCCGCTGCGGGTAACGGCATCACTTATACGAAAAAGAGTAGAATTATGATTGTCTGCGTATCCCCATTCATAGGCCGGATTAATCCAGGTATTTGTGGTGGAAAGGTAATTGCGGGCTTCCAGCCCGGTACCTTCCAGCGTATAGGAATCGGCAGTGATCCATAAGGGATAATATGTATCCTGATTATGGAAAGAACCCAGATAATCTATGGTTCCGCTTTTCCCGGCGTTATCGGTCCACTGTACAGGTTGTCCGGCGGCCCGCGGCCTGTAGTAGGTTACTTCATAACAGCTTATTGTGCCTGTTTTACCGTATTCGCTCCCTTTCAGTTCGTACCAGGTGTCATCGGGTTTTCCATTTCCGTTCTCATCGCGCATGACCCAGACAATGCCCGGCTCCGATGAATTTTCATGCGCATTGCCTTTTATTTCGAGGTTATATGACCCGTCGTTTACAATGCTGTGATCGAAACCCAGAACCAGGCTTCCTCCGAAACCGCCTAACGAAACAAAAAGCCCCGAACGAAGGCGGTTTGCCGCATAAAGGTTGGCCTTTTCCTGTGTGTCTTCTCCCTGGAAACCCCCGGTTACCGTTTCGTTAATGAACTGACTTGGTGCAGGCAGGTACAGGTGTATTATATCCCATTCCGTACGGCTGGAAGAAGTAACGGGTCTGAAATAGTTGGGTTGCTCATCGCCGGGCCCATCGTTTCCCGGATTTTCGTTTCCCGGATCTTCGGTCCCGGGATCCTCATCGCCCGGATTATCGTCCCCGGGTTCGTCATCATCCGGGTTCTCTTCCCCGGGATCTTCTTCTCCGGGCTCGTCAGCAATTGGCCGGATTACAGAAATACTAAAAGATATCCCGTCTTTTCCGTCTTCGTTTTCACATTCCAGTGCGACCGAAAACGTTCCCGTAACCGCAGAGCTGAAAACGTATTCCAACGTGTTGGCCACAGCAACCGAATCTACCTTCCACAAGCAGGTGGCTTTTTCACTGTTGGATATCAATGGCTTGAGCGTAAGCAGGCTGTCCGGGGCAATGGAAAAACCGCTATCGGGTACCGCAAGGGAAATAACAGGAGGAGCAAGGGCCAGAACATCTATTCTTAAATCTTCCGAATCAGCCCCGTTTTCATTAGTTACTTTCAGCGTTACATACACAGACCCGGGTTGCCCGGCCGTGAAATTCAGTTCTTTTTCCCGGCTGACGATATTGTTGCCAACAGTCCAGGTATATACGGCGTCTTCTGCATAGGAAACGATGGGGGTGATGCATATGGTTCTGCCGGCTTTTACCGAATAAACGCCTGTTTCGGAATCCAATTCAATCTGCGGGGCAGGCGGGAGCGTGATCTCCCTGCCCGTATTGCACCCGAAAAGAATCAGGACAGTCAGAGTCAGGTATAACAGACTTTTTTTCATAATAGTTCTATTTAAAACAAAATGCTCCCGGATTGATACCTGTTCGCAGGGTGTCTATGGGAACCGCCTGCGGGGAAAAGCGATATACGACGCCCTGTTGCACATAATCAACGGCATCGGCAGTATAAACCTGGGATGTGACGGGATCTACAGCAAGGCCGTAAACGAGTTCACGGTCGTACTCAATAAAAGGCTTGACCGGGAGACGGTCAGCATTTACATCCATCCTCCAGACCGATTTATTAACATAATATAACGTATCCCGTGCCCCGTTCAGACAAAGCCTGGAAAACAGACCATCCCCACTCAACGGGAATGTTTTTTCTATCTCGTGTGACGATGCGTTTATCCGGTATAATGTGCCCGCAGAAGCGCACCAGATCTTCCCGTTACAGTCTATCTGCAGGGCAGAAGGTTGTGAGGCGACCAAAATGGAATCGCTCAGCTGATCTGTTTCCGAGTTAATAACAAGAATCATATTATCATATGACCAGCAACTGACAAACACTTTATTGCCGTATTGGACCATTTGTTCCGTAGAGGGGTGTCCTTTTACCGGTATATTGCCGGTAATGCGGCAGGCAAGCGGATCGATGACAGTTATTTTTTCTGAATAAAGATCTGTGACGTATGCCTTGTTCTTGCTGATGAAATGAATGTATCTGGGCGAGATCAGTCCCGTTATGGTTCCGGTTACTTTGAAAGTATCCGGATCGATTACAAAGATAACCCCCGAATTATTGACTACAATATATCCTTTTCCATCGTAGAGCTGCATAGACTGGGCCACGTCTCCCAGATTAATCCCGTTGGCGCGGAGGAACACCTCGTTCTCGGTTTTTCCGGTTCCCGGAACATAATAGGAAAGTGAGGCGTTCCCATACATAAAATTGCCTTCGTTAATAATAAACAACCCTTTTCCCGACACATCAAATTCCTCTTCTGTGGCCGGCCCGTATTTCATACAGGCCGGAAGGCACAGAAACAAACAGAACAAGGCGGTAATGGAAAAAGGCTTTATCATATTATTCCATATTTACTGCAATATTGTCCAGACAGAAGTAGGACGGAGTATTCATGCCCCAGGCTCCCGTATCGGAGCTTTCCATCGTAAATGCTATGGAATGGACCTTTCCCAGTGAAGAAAGATCTACTTTAGACCATGAAGTAACCACGCCTCCGGACTGGGGAGTGCGGAAATCGGCCAGATAAAACGTCACCTGCCCGGTCTCGTTACCGGTTGCATCCAATCCGGTACAGATGAGCTTTAACCAGTCGCCGTCTTCATATTTAAAGACCTTAGCAAAGGCATCGCCTTTTATCATAGACAGTGCGGTGTAGGTGCTGTTGTTCACATATATGGATTCGATTACTTTTTCCTCCCCGGGTTCTTTAAAATACAACGTGGAGTTTTCACCCACATAGATAATCGCAAAAGTGGCTGTCCCGTTATATCCTCCCTGTCCGGTATACGGATTTTCATAATACACGCTGCACTGGTTGGTGTAGCCTTCCGTTGCCGTGTCGTTCCAACGGGAAACGGCACCACCGTTCCAGGTCGTGAAAAGATAACCGCCGTAGTCAAAAGAGGAGAAAAGATAACCCAGTCCAAGTCCCGTAACGTTATTGACATATCCGGGATAGGAGCCGTCATAGAGATTGTCCCCGTAAGGTGAATTGGCCAGAAGACTTTCCGGAGCCTCTTCGAAGGTGATCACGTGCGAGGTTACGGTTTCATAGGGAGTACACGCGTTCAGCATGACCGCAGTACAGAAGCAGAAAATGAGAAGATTTTTTTTCATAGTATAAACATCAAATAAAACGATAGTTCACCGCTATTTCTGAGTATAATACTATATCTGCAGATCGTGTTCAGGATCGCTTTATTCTCCCATTCTCCGCAGGAGTATTATGCTCAGAGTTACAAAGGCAGGTCTTCTGACTTGTTCCTGTTCCTGACGCCTTCCCGAACCTTACGGTCAGTGGCAAAGAATTCAAAAACACATGGGGTATCACACCCCGGGAACTTACAGCAGCGGGAACTGTTGCCGATTTTCACAGCATTCCCTTTTAATCCGGCGGGCCGTTTAGGGCCTTTCGAAACCGTTGTAGTGCAAAGATACGAGGTTTTGAATAATAAACAAATTATCTCTGTGAGCGCGCGAATTCACCGGGATTGATCCCGAATTGCTTCTGAAAACATTTGGCAAAATACGAGGGATTGTTGAAGCCCACCATATAGCTGATCTCGCTTACCGTGTATTTATTTTCCAGCAGCAGGACCGCCGCTTTTTTAAGGCGTACGATCTGTATCAGTTCATTGGGCGTGACTTCCGTAAGGCTCTTGATTTTGGCGAATAATCCCGAACGGCTTACACATAGCTCCCTGGCCAGGAAATCAACCGAAAGTTCCGGATTGGAAAAATTCTGTTCAATGACCTCGTTCATCCGGTTCAGGAATTGCTCTTCACAAGAGTTGTTTGCTATAGAACTGATGGGGACAAGGGGCATTTTTGAATATTTATGCATGAGCATATTCCTGAGTTCCCTCAGGTTCCTTATACAGGCTCTCAGGTAGCGAATGGAAAATGGTTTTTCTATATGGGCATCGGCTCCGCAGTTCATGCTTTCTATCCGTGCATCGTTGCCTGTTTTGGCCGTCAGGAGAATAAAGGGAATATGGCTCGTATGCTTATTATTTCTAACTGCTTTACACAGTTCTGCTCCGTCCATGTTGGGCATCATCCAGTCGCTGATTACGATAGATACCGAATTATTTTTTAACAATTCCAGAGCCTCGTGACCGTCCTTGGCCGTCAGTATGCCGTAATCGTCCGAGAAATTGTCTGCCAGGAAGTGAAGCATCTGGTCGTTATCGTCCACAATCAGCATAACGGGCTTGTTTTTTCCCGGATCCAGCTGGGACACCTCTGAAAGAATATCCTGGGGCAACTCGTCTTGTCCCTGTTGCGTTCCGTTGGGGCGCTTTGTTTCTGTTCCGTTCTGGGCAAGCGGCAGGGTGACAATAAATGCGCTCCCTCCCCCGGGTTCGGATGTTACTTCTATAGTCCCGTTATGTGACTGAACAATTTTGTGTACAATGCTCAATCCTATGCCGGTTCCGCCTACATGTTGCTGCGATTGATAAAAAGGTTTGAATATCAATTCTTTTTCTTCGTCTTTAATGCCGCATCCGTCGTCCGATACACAAATCCGGAAGTCATTCCCGCCGGGCATAACGGTACAGGAAAGTTCCACCCGGCTCTTAGCGAATTTGCCTGCATTTGTTAACAGATTGCTTACCAGTTTGATTATGGATTCATAATGAACCATGGCTGTCAGATCGGTAGTGGAACAGTTAAACACAAAGTTAATGCCCGACTGGATCATGGTAAGATCGAAACGCTCTTTGACATCAATCAGCAGTTCGTAGATATTCTGGGAAGTAAAGCGCACGTTCATTCCCCCGTTTTGTTCAATCTTTCTGAAATCCAGCAGCTGGTTAACCAAAAACAACAGACGCTGGCTGTTCCGGTTAATTATGTCTATGTTCTCCTTAATGGATTCGGGAACAGAATCGCCCGAAGACATAATCTTTTCAAGAGGGGCCAGAATGAGCGAAACAGGTGTCCGTATTTCGTGGGCGATGGTAGTGAAGAAGTGTATTTTTGCATTGTGCAGTTCTACTTCCTTTTCCTGGTTGATCATCTGGATCTTCTCTTTGTGACGTTTTTCTGCGTTATTCACAAAGAAACGGATGGTTCCCAGAATGGCGAGCAATCCCAACAGATAGTAAAGGATTTTAAAAGGGAGAGTGAGGTGGAACGGAGGATGAATAGTAATATTGAGTGTAGCCCCCGTTTCATTCCACAGGCCGTCGTTGTTTGAACCCTTTACATGAAAAACATAATCTCCGGCAGGCAGATTGGTGTAGGTTACACGATTTTGTTTTCCCACATAGTTCCAATCTTTATCGAATCCTTCCAGTTTATAGGCATACAAATTTTGTTCGGGAGAGCAGTAGCTTAAAGAGGAATACTGGATGGTGACTACATTATCTTTATAGGTAAGGTCAATATCGGGACCGAAACTTGCAGTTTCTTTTAAAGGACCGTCTTCAGATACGATCACTTCTTTGTTGAAAATCTCCAGCCGTGTTACCATCACTGGCGGCACATAAACATTAGGTTTTATTCTGTGGGGATAGAATGCATCGAATCCATTTATGGACCCAAAATATATTTTACCGTTTGATGTTTTTAGTCCGGCATTAAATATAAAGTAATTACTTTGGAGGCCATCGGCAGTGGTAAACAATTTGAACGTGCCGTTATCCGGCGAATAACAAACCATTCCGTTAGAAGTGGTTAGCCAGAGAAAATCGTTGTCACTGATAATGCACTGTATATTATTGCTGGGTATGTCCAGATAATAAAGGAGTAGCGAATCTTTTTCCTTATCATACCGGCACAGACCTCCTTCTGTACCCACCCATATTTCATTTTGCTGGTCAATGCAAATATTATTTACATGGTTACTCATGAGTCTCGGATCCAGCGGCCTTGCCAGGTATGTTTTCCATTCAGCGTTTTCGGGGTTATAACGTAAAAGACCTTTCCCGTATGTGGCAAACCAGATAAAACCGTCAGGGTCCAGCTTGATATCAACGGTCATTACACCTAGTTCACGTACCTTGTTGAATCCATCTGTCTTGCGGTTATAAATACTTAGCCCCGTCATTGTCCCCACCCACATATTATTGTCCCTGTCCTTAAAAATGGAATAAATCCCGTTATCATTCAGCGAGTGACCGGACTTGTCATTTTTATAATGTTTGAAATGTCCGGTTTTTGTATTTAAAATGTTCAGACCGCCTGAATAAGTTCCAACCCATAGGCTGTGATTGTCGTCAAAACATAAAGCGTGAACGTTATGATACGAAAGACTGTTTTTTCCCGGCTGAGGCATATAATGCACCACTTCCCCGTTATGAGGAGAATAGTACATAAGACCGGCATCGTCCGATGCTATCCAGATATTGCCCCGGTAGTCCTCACAAAAACGGCTGATAATATTTCCGCTTCCGGAATGAGTGAATTCGGCACAGGAAGTTCCTTCGAATTGCCCGTTATTTGGTGAAACATAATTTATACCTCCATAGTAGGTCCCAATCCATATGCCTCCTTCCCTGTCCAAAAGAATCGGGTACACGAATCTGTTGGATAATGAGGCTGGGTCTTTTTCACTTGGAACAAAATGACTCTTTTCACCGGTAGAGGTATTGAACCAGGTGAGGCCGTCATCAGAACCAATCAGCAACTGGTTTGACGCAATTTCCCTGATACTGTGAATGTGCATTACACTGCTACCGTTGGGATTTATCAGGAAGGGCCTGACCTCTCCCGAATACGTATCCATAAGCTGTAATCCGGCGTCCCATGTTCCGCACCAGAAATTCCCCGCAGCATCCTGGTAGATGTCCAGAATACGCGAAGCTAACCGGGGATCCTTGCTTTTAAGATTAAAGATGACAAAGACATCGTTTTTCTTGTCGAGTTTTGCCAACTTGTGTTCGTAACCACCAGAAAGCCATATGTTATTTTCAGAATCAACTAAAATTGTGTGAATATAATTCTGGAATTCATCTATGGAAAACAAGGTAAGTGCTTCTGTCACGGGATTGTATCTGAAAACCCCTTGTTCCTCGGAGGATATCCACAGATTGCCGTCTTTGTCAGATACAATATTATTTACCAATGAATTAATAAACGTTCCGTCTTCCGTCTGTGCTTCAAGTTTCCTGGAAGTTTGTCTGCGAACATCGTAAATGTAGACTCCGATTTCTGTACCCACCCAGAATTTTCCGGAATTATCTTCAAGTAGCGCCCCAACATAGTCAGTCCCGAAATCATTGACAGAGGGAAAAATAATTTTATGGCGGGTAATATTCCTTCCGTCAAAACAATTTAATCCCTCAGAGGTGCCAAACCAGATAAAACCGCGTGAATCCTGATAAAGTGTTCTTACTGTATTTGAGGCAATGCCCTGTTCGACAGTAAAATGGCGGAACCGATACGATACGGGTCCCGCCTTAAGTGTAGTAATTGAAAAAAAACAAAAAAACAGTAACAGGCTCAGCGCAACAAAAGCGATCTTCTTCATTCAAGGTTATTTTTGTCCATAATAAGCACCTGGTCCGTGTTTGCGTCCAAAGTGCTTTTCAATAAGCAGCGGATTCATATTGAGCGCCGGATTTATGGAGTACGCCACAGCGGCCATCTTAGCCACCTGCTCCAGCACTACGGCATTTTCCACTGCCTTGAACGGATCTTTTCCCCAGGTGAACGGCCCGTGATTCTTGACAAGTACTCCGGGAGTATGCATCGGGTCCATATCCCTGAAACGTTCAATGATCACAGTCCCTGTCTCCCACTCGTAATTACCGTTAATCTGTTCCCGGGTCATATCCCCGGTACATGGTATGTCATGGTGAAAATAATCCGCATGTGTTGTCCCTATATTCGGGAGGTCCACCCCGGCCTGTGCCCACGAAGTGGCATAGACAGAGTGGGTATGGACAATTCCTCCTATCCCTTCGAATGCCCTGTATAAGGCAAGGTGAGTGGGGGTATCCGAAGATGGCCTCAGATTCCCTTCCACTACCTTTCCGTCCATATCAACAACAACCATATCGTCGGCGGTCATGGTCCGGTAACTCACTCCCGAGGGTTTAATAACCACCATACCCAATTCGCGGTCAATGGCAGAAACATTTCCCCAGGTAAAGATCACCAGACCATGTTCCACCAACATGATATTGGCTTTGAATACATTTTCTTTTAAAGATTCCAACATGGTGCAAAACTACCAAAAATACCAATAGAAAGCTGCGGTTATTCCCAGAATGATCACTGTATTAATAATATCCCACGCATTCCAACTGGCTCTTGTTTCGGCTTTCTGCTCGGCTGTGGCGGTTCCGAAAACCAGGCCCTGGATCATGGCAGGTTGTGGCGCCTTGGTAAAGAGGCTCACCAACACAATGACCAAAATACAGAACAGAAGCATCCATCCGCAGAAGAACAACCAGTTTGTTTCATAGAAAACAGAATAGAACAAGCCGGAATGACTGGCTGTTTCCACGCTGGAATAGTATACTTTAGCCCCAAGCCGGGTAAGACCGATTACAAAACCCGAAATCAGTCCCCACATACCGCCTTTGGCGCTGGCACGCTTCCAGATGACCCCCATCAGGAACGCTGCCGCAATACCCGGAGCCAGAACG
>JAEAME010001712.1_pt1 | contig 14269 bp, 8 predicted proteins | sample 8958731 | NCBI WGS metagenome assembly JAEAME01 (sample SAMN16933194, study PRJNA681113) | bioreactor sludge metagenome | isolation source: anerobic bioreactor sludge (Control) | place: India:Bengaluru | collected 2018-10-24 | reverse complement strand
ATGCAGGGAGGATGCCGGCCATTATGCCGCACAGGATAATAACCAGAGCTGCGGCCACGGCAGATGTGAAATCTATTTGCGGGTTTTTAAAGAACACGTCCCCTGTCATATTGCTTACAATAAACCGGTCCACCAGATCCAGGATAAGAACACCGAACGCCAGCCCAAAGAACCCGGCTAAAACGGTAAGGGTAGTACTTTCCTTGATTATCTGTACCATTATGGCCAGTGGTTTGGCGCCTATAGCCCGTCTGACACCAATTTCCTTTGTTCTCTCGCGGACGGTAACCATAATAATGTTACTCACACCCACAACACCTGCCAGCAAAGTACCAAGTCCCACAATCCAGATCAATACCGATATTCCGGTAAATAGCATTTTAAAACGGTTGAATATTTTCTCTATATTAATACTTTCAAGAGCGAACTCATCTGTGGGCGATATATCGTGACGGGCCTTGAGCAACGTCTTCACCTGGTCTTCCAGCTGACTCATCCTTACATTGTCCTGCGCTACCACCCCCACCAGATGTACTACATCTCCGGAATTGTATATTTGTTGCAAAACCGTATAGGGTACGGCAATCACCTCGTCATCACGCCCGTTAATGTTCACTCCCGACACAGTTGGCTCGGCAATCCCGATAATCTTAAAATTAATGTTGAATATTTTAATATATTGGCCCAGAGGATTTTCATTTGCCTTAAAAAGTTCCTCATATACTTTCCTGCCCACGACACAAACCTTTCTGCGCTCATTAACGTCTATCTGATTCAAATAGCGTCCGTAGATCATGTGTTGCGGAAGCATCTGCTCATACAGAGGAGACATACCTTTTGCCCGGCAACTTGTCGTTTTGTCTGAATGGGCAACAGTAACGCTTGGCCCCATCAGAAAAGGAACGGTGTATTTTATATCTTTTATCTGAGCTTCAAGTACATCGAGATCTGTTTCGTGCATCTCCCAATAACGTCCCTTACGAAATCCTTTATAAGGTTCAGAAGTGTTGTTTGTATAAAAGAAAGCCGAATTCTCAGAAAAGCCCTGGGTGTCGGAAGCTATACCCTCCGATAGTCCTTTGCCGGCACCTAACATAATGACCAGCATAAATATTCCCCAGAAAACTCCGAATGCCGTAAGCAGGCTGCGCCGCTTGTTTCGGGTTATGGTAATCCATATCTCTTGCCAACTATCCAGATCAAACATAGCTATTCGTATCTTAATGCTTCAATGGGTTTAACTCTAACGGCCTTGCGTGCAGGAAAATATCCGGCAAGCAAACCGGCCGCGATAAGGACCAGGGTGGCAGCAATTATTACCTGCGGCTCCACAGTGGGATTGTAAAACAATACCATATCCTCTTCCGAGGTAGAGGGTGGCGGCGTTCCTATCATTTTGTTCAGAAGTTCCATTAACGCAATCCCCGCCAGCATGCCAATGTACCCGAAAAAAGCTGTAATGGCAAGACATTCTGTAAGAACAAGTTTTAAAATAGAGCCGGGGCGTGCACCTATTGCTTTTCGTATCCCAAATTCTTTGGTTCGTTCCTTAACTGTAATCAACATGATATTACTGATACCAACGACCCCGGCTATGAGTGTACCTAATCCTATAATCCAGACAAAAAGGCTTATGCCATTGAATATGCCTTTGAACTGCATATACTCCCTGGACATATTGAACATATATATGGCAGAACGGTCATCCTTATTAAAACGATGCTTCCTGGCCAGTGAAGCACGCAAATCTTCCTCAAAAACCTCATTTGCCTTTGTTGTGTTTAACCCGTCTATAAGCATAGCAACCTGTGAATAACCATTTTCCGGGTTATAGATGCTTTGTGCTGTTGAAATGGGAATACAGCTGTTGGGAGTTTGAGACATGTTATTATCGTGGTATACTCCCACCACTTTATACATGACATTGTCGAAATTCACATATTCTCCAAGAGGATTTTTTTCTTTAAACAAGAGACCGGCCGTACGTGAATGCAGCACAATTACCTTTCTGGCCTTGCGAATATCCACTTCGTTGATGAACCGTCCATCTCCGGGATATATCTTTACCGATTCAATCTTCGGGTAAGAAGTGTTGACTCCCTGTACTACACCCGGGGCATAATCTCCTTCATAATAGAAATTTCCGTCCCAGCGTGAAATGAGCGGCGAGACATTGGATATTTCGTTGAATTCTCCTTCCAGATAGGAACCAATTGTGCTGTCCATTTTGATTCTCCGTCCGGCCTGCAATCCCTGATAGGGTTCTGCAGTCCTGCCGGGCCATAGTTTTACATAGTTTGTGGAAGCATCGTTGAAATTCAACATGATCCCGTTACGCAAACCGTTACCGGCTCCAAGAAGAACAATCAGCATAAAGATCCCCCAGGCCATGGAAAATCCGGTCAGGAAAGTCCGGAGTTTATTTTTCCTCAGGGTTGTATATATTTCCTGCAAATGATCTATCATGCCTTTCCGTTGTGATTGTGGTCAATAGAACCGATAACCCCGTCCCTGATCTTAATTATCTTTTGACTCATGGCAGCCATTTCGGGATCGTGGGTAACCATGACAATAGTCATTCCGTCACGGTTAACCTCCTGAAGCAACTGCATGACTTCTATGGATGTCTGGGAATCGAGTGCTCCCGTGGGCTCATCGGCCAGGATGATCCTGGGATTGGCAACAAGCGAACGTGCAATAGCCACTCTTTGTTTCTGGCCTCCTGACAATTCACTGGGTAAATGATCTGCCCAGTCGGCCAGGCCCACCCTGTCCAGATATTCCATGGCCACTTTATTCCGCTTGCTTCTTTTCATCCCCTGGTAATAAAGCGGCAATGCGACATTTTCCAGTGCATTTTTGAATGAGACCAGGTTAAATGACTGAAAGACAAACCCTATAAGTTTATTCCGGTATACCGCAGAGTCTCTCTCTGAAAGATCCTTGATTAATACATCATTCAAAAAATAATCTCCTGAATCGTAATCGTCCAGGATCCCCATAATATTAAGCAGTGTAGATTTTCCGGAACCCGAGGACCCCATGATGGCTGCAAATTCTCCGTCATGTATTTCCAGATTCAGTCCTTTCAGCACATGTAAAGGAGCTCCGTTATTATAGGTTTTGTTAATACCTTGCAGTTTTATCATCTTAATGTAAATTTAGTACTGATTCTTTTTAGGAATTCTGCGCCGCAAATATATATAGTTTTTTTGATACCTTGTACCACATAGTACTAGAAATTTTAATATTTATTTTTTCGTTGCCGTATTGGAAAAGTTTTTAACTTTGAATAAAATCATTAACAAGCAATGCATAGCGGACTTTCTTATCTTATCGCCTATATTGGCTATGCTACCGGTTACTATTATTCGTATTGCCGCTCCTGACGGGAATATGTAGGTGCTTATTTTCGCTCAGGAGCTTTCGGATCAAACATATGCATTAAGACGTACCCGGCAGCACTATGGTTACATCTGAAGTGCATAATTATTCAACTATTATTCATCACACGATTTTTATTCCATTATGAACCAAATAGCACTCTATAAATCTGAACCATTCCCTCTGGAATTACATAAAGTACGCATAGTACAAAAATTGAACCTTGTTTCACTGGAAAGACGATTGGCTGCAATAAAAGAAGCCGGTTTTAACACATTTAAACTTTCAACAAAAGATGTCTTTCTTGACATGCTCACGGATAGCGGGACCAATGCAATGAGCGACAACCAGTTATCTGCCATGATGCAAGCCGATGACGCCTATGCCGGATCGCAAAGCTTTGCAAAATTACTTAAAGCGGTACAGGACGTTTTAGGCAAGAAATACCTGCTCCCCGTACATCAGGGTCGTGGAGCTGAAAACGTCATATGCCAAACGTTTATTAAACCGGGAGATGTCATTCCCATGAACTATCATTTCACAACGGCTCTGGCTCATATTTCCGCTACAGGCGGGAAAATAGCCGAACTGTTGTATGACGACGCTCTTATCCTGCAATCGACCAATCCGTTTAAAGGCAATATCGACATAGATAAACTGGAAAAATGCATTCAGGAAAACGGTGTGGACAAGATACCCTTCATACGTATGGAAGCCTCGACAAATCTTATTGGGGGACAGCCGTTCTCCATACGCAACATGATGGATGTACGCCGCGTTGCAGACAAGTACGGTATTATGGTAGTTCTCGATGCCAGTCTTCTTGGGGAGAACGCGTACCTGGTGAAACAACGTGAAGAAGAATGGAAAGAGAACCCCATGGATGAAATTATTAAAATGATGACCTCTCTGGCAGACATCGTTTATTTTTCTGCAAGGAAACTGTCTTCGTCACGGGGAGGCGGTATCTGCACCAACCGTCAGGCGCTGTATCAGAAAATGGAAGTATTGATTCCTCTTTACGAGGGCTTTCTTACTTACGGAGGTATTTCGGTACGGGAAATTGAAGCGATGGCTGTAGGTATGTATGAAACGCTGGACGAAACCATGATCAGTCAAAGTCCCGAATTCATAAAATATACCGTTGACAATTGCGTAGCTAAGGGTATTCCCATGGTCACCCCTCCGGGTGTTTTGGGGGCCCACGTAGATGCCATGAAATTCTGTGACCATATTCCGCAGTCACAATATCCCGCCGGAGCTCTGGCCGCAGCCTTTTTCCTCTGTTCCGGTGTCCGGGGTATGGAGCGGGGTTCTGTATCAAGTGCCCGGGATGAGAAAGGCAATGAAGTCTACGCCGATGTGGAATTGCTCCGTTTGGCCATGCCAAGACGTGTATTTACTCTCTCTCAGGTAAAATACGTCATTGACCGGCTGGAATGGCTGTACGATAACCGCCGGCTTATTGGCGGTCTTCGCTTTACTTACGAACCGGCAGTACTCCGTTTCTTCATGGGTTCACTGGAACCGGTTGAAGACTGGCCGGCACGCCTTGTAGATAAATTCCGGAAAGACTTTGGAGACAGTTTATAGGTTATTTTTTTGCATATCTTTGTATGCATGAGAATATACCTGATTGCTTTCATTTACATTGTCGCCCCCGTAGTCATTATATATCTGTATCAAAAATACCGCTTCTTCTCCAAGATCGGAACGGTTATGCTGGCTTACGCCGTAGGCATTATCATGTCACTCTCCGGCATTATGCGGGCTCCGGCAGAAGAAGCCCAGGCACTCAGCGGAATGCAGAACTGGTTTATGAACCTGACAGTCCCCTTAGCTATTCCGCTGATGCTTTTTTCCTCTCATTTCACTCTGTGGTTTAAAACCCTGAAAAAAACTTTTGCCACACTCATAGCCGGATTAATATCCATCATAACTACCATCACAATTGCTTACTTTATTTTTCGGAACGCTCAGATCCCGGAATTATGGAAAACCTCCGGGATGCTGGTTGGAATGTATACTGGCGGAGCGCTGAATTTTGCTTCACTCAGACAGATTCTGGGTGTAAGCACAGATACCTACGTGTTGGTGCAAACATTCGACACCGCGTTATCATTTATATTGCTTTTATTCATTCTGTCAGGCGGTTACCGGTTCTTCCGCTGGGTACTGCCTTACGGAAAAGCCCGTAAGATAGCCTCTGGGCAGGATCCCGACGTGGAAGAGAATGTGTCAAAAGAAAGTTTTGAAGATTATTCGGGTATGCTCAACAAAAAAACGTGGCCCAACCTAATACTGGCTTTATTGCTTTCCATATCGTGTCTGGGTATAGGAGCCGGGCTTTCCATGGTATTGGGAGCCGGACTTAACGAACTTATCATCATCCTGACTATTACCACCCTGGCCATTGCCGCTTCTTTCTGGAAAAAAATCCGGACTATACCCAAAACATTTGAGCTCGGCATGTACTTCATCCTGGTTTTCAGTGTGGTCATTGCTTCACTCTTTGATCTACACAGTTTGTTCAGTCGCGAAAGTCTGAACCTTCTGGCCATGGTGGGTTTCATTCTTGTCTTTTCAATTTTTCTGCACCTGCTGCTGGCAAAATTGTTCCGGGTGGAAGGAGACCTGTTTACCGTTTCACATATTGCTCTGTTGTTTTCACCTCCGTTTGTACCGCCGGTAGCTGCCGCCATGAATAACCGGCGTGTTCTGGTAAACGGCATCATCATAGGACTTATTGGATACGCCTGCGGGACCTACCTGGGGACCCTTATGGCCGAAGTATTCAAATGGATAGGATAATTATCAAAACCTGAAATATGAAAAAGATTACCCTCACGCTTTTCCTTATAATGACATTTTGTCTTTCGTATGCCTCTGAAGCCGATACTCTTTCTGTCGGGAAACCTAAGTCCGGCGATGGTATCAAGCGCGGATGGACTTTCGGAGCCCTGCCCAGTATCGGATATAATACAGACCTCGGGTTCCAGTACGGAGCCCTGGCCGAAGTGTATCACTACGGAGACGGCTCTACCTTTCCTCAGTACCGTCACCTGATGTATGTCGAGGCTAACTACACCACAAAAAGGTCCGGACTTTTCCGGTTCTTTTACGATTCCAAATACCTGATCCCAAATGTCCGTGTGACATTCGATCTGAGTTACGTTCCGGAAGCCATGAGCGACTTCTCGGGATTTAACGGTTATAAATCTGTGTACAATGCAGGATGGGGAAAAACGGGGGCAGAGGATTATAAGTCGAGGGCTTTTTATAAGATGAAAAAAGACTTTTTCCGGGCCACGGCGGATTTTCAGGGAACGATTGTCGGAAATCTCTACTGGAATGCCGGCGCAGGTTTTTTCAATTATGTAGCCGATCCCGTAAATATTGACAACCTCAACCGCAACAAACCCGAAGAGAAAAAACTGCCTTCCCTTTTGGAACAACCCACTCTTTACAATTATTATCACCTGTGGGGGCTGATCAAAGACAATGAAAAGGACGGCGGTTCTCACCCATTTGTCCGTGCCGGACTCACCTACGACACACGTAACAGGCCCAACAATCCGAGCCGTGGTATCTGGGCCGATCTTTTTGCCACTTACTATGCCGCATTCGGGGAACAAAAAGAATACAACCATATAACCCTGAATGCTTCGTTCCGTCATTATGTTCCCCTCATGGGAGACAAGATCATATTTGCCTACCGGCTGGGATACCAGGGCGCTCTTTGGGGAGAGACTCCTTTCTATATGAAAAACTATATGGCTACCCTGTTTACAAAACGGGCCAATTATGAGATGCTGGGAGGAGCCAACAGCCTTCGCGGTATTGTCCGTAACCGGGTTACCGGTGACGGGTATGCCTATGCAAACGTTGAACTGAGATTGAAGCTTTTCTCCTTTAACATAGCCCGCCAGTCATTTTATATTGGGATCAACCCCATGTTTGACTTGGGATATATCACAGATCCCGTGGAACTTGAGCGTTCAGAAACCGAACTTAGGGCACTGACCTTTATTAGCGGATTGCGTTACGAAGATATTTTCGGAGAAAAAGACGGATTGCATATGAGTGCCGGAGCAGGGCTGAAAATAGCCATGAATGAGAACTTCATTCTTTCGGTTGATTTTGCCAAAGCGTTCAACAAACAGGACGGTAACACCGGTCTGTATATTATGCTAGGCTACATGTTCTGATAACAAACCTAAGATGAAGCGGATTTCCATATTCCTGCTGTTTGTGCTTCTTTCTTCCGGGACGGTTTTTTCTGAGAACTCCTCCCGGCTTAATGAATTGCTGAACGAACTGGACAAACACCTGGAACTCCGCTCCACTTACGAACAAAACAGGATACAGCGAATCAATGCACTTAAAAGTGTAATTGCTAATCGCAACCTGGCTCCTGAACAACGCTACAGCTTTTATGTTCAACTCATTGATGAATATAAGGCTTATAACTTCGATTCCACCATGCACTACATCATGGAGTCGGCATCTCTGGCAAAACAGTTGAAGAACAAGCGGTATATTGATGAGGCCGCGATTAGACGCGGTCTCATTTTTTCCACTTCGGGTAATTTTCTGGAAGCTAACGACATACTCTATTCCGAAATTGATTCCGTAACACTCGATCCTTCGCTGCAAATAGCCTACTATTCTGCGCTTCAACGTTTATCGGGCGAGGTGGCTGAATATTCCCAGGAGCCCAATATACGACAAGACGCACGGCAGAAATGGGTTGAATACCGGATGAAACTCATGTCCCTGTTTAGTCCCGGATCGGATGAATACATGTATTATGAAATGGAGGATGCCTTGTCTAATAGCCAGTTGGAACTGGCAGACAGTATATCAATGGTATTAGTGTCCAGACAAGCACCCTCAAGTCATAAATATGCCATGTATTCATATCAGCGTTCCATTGTTTTCCAAAACAGCAACATGCAGACAGACCAGATGGAATGGCTTGCCCGCTCGGCCATTGCAGATATGCAGGCTGCTGTAAAGGACCACGCCTCGCTGTGCCGGCTTGCCACTGTGCTCTTTGAAACTGGAGGTAATATTGAACGCGCTTTCAGGTATATAGACATTTCCATGGCCGATGCCCTTTTCTACAATGCCAAACTCAGACCGTGGCAGATTGCCGCTGTACTGCCCCAGATAGAGAAGGCGTATCAGCAAAAACAAGATACTCAGGCCAGATGGGTAAAAGTTTCATTGATAGTCATTAGCGCCCTGTCCGTTTTCCTTGTTATTGCCACCGCTTATCTGGTTAAACAAACCAGGCGGACAACCCGTGCCCAGAAATCTCTGAGAACTATCAATAAAAGAATAGTAGCACAGAATACTGAGCTGGAAAAGGTAAACCTGCAATTAAAAACACTCAATAAAAAGATTGCAGAATCAAATCGGGTCAAAGAGGAGTATATCGGGTTGTTTCTGAGTATTCTGTCTGACAACCTGAACAAGATGAGGGACTTCAGGACACTTGTAAGAAAAAAGATACGTTATGGCGAAGTATCTGAACTCAACGAGGAACTGAATAATTCCGAATGGATGGAAAAAGAAGTCGCCAACTTTTACCAGATGTTCGACACTACATTTCTGCAACTTTACCCGAATTTCGTCGAGGATTTCAACTCCCTGCTCATCCCCGACGAACAGATAGAACTGAAGAAGGGAGAACTTCTGAATACAGAGTTGCGGCTCTTTGCCCTCATACGTCTGGGCATAAAAGATTCCAGTAAAATAGCCTCTCTTTTGCGTTACTCAGTCAACACCATTTATAACTACAGAGCCAAGATAAAGAACTCCGCGAAAGGCTCCAGGGAGGACTTTGAGGAACGTGTTTCCACCCTTTAAATCCACTTATTTTTTACACTTAGTGTTTTGTTATAGTCTGTATAGCAGATATATATAACATTAACACATTCTCTTTCATCCACCAATTCGCCACATGCCGGGGCGGGGTAGGTGTATTATATCTAATTTTAAAATCTTAAAGCATTTTAGTTAATATTTATAACCAACTCACAACTTTAATCGTAAATCTAAAACAAAAAAGCATGAAAAAGCTACTAACAATTTTGTTTTTAGGACTTAGCTGTGCAGCTTTTGCTCAAAACGTGAAAGTAAACGGCACGGTCACGGGAAGTGACGGTTCACCCCTTCCCGGAGTTTATGTAGTTGAAGCAGGTACTATAAACGGAGTGTCCTCGGACATAGATGGTAAATATACCATTACAGTTCCCGCAAACAGTACCCTGAACTTCTCTTACATAGGCTATAAAACACAGGTTATCCCGGTTAACGGGGCAACTGTAATCAATGTAATCCTGGAAGAAGATTCGGCCAGCCTTGATGAAGTGGTTGTGGTCGGTTACGGCACACAGAAAAAAAGTGTTGTAACGGCCTCCATTGCCAAAGTATCGGCAGACGATCTCAAAAATGTGGCCCCTTTGCGCGTGGATAACGCTCTCAAAGGTCTGACCTCGGGGGTAACGGTTACTTCATCTTCGGGACAACCGGGTTCTTCGTCAAGAGTCCGCGTTCGTGGTGTGGGAACCATCAACAATTCAGAACCTCTGTATATTGTAGACGGAATGCCAATTGGCGGAGGAATAGATTATCTGAACCCTTCGGATATCCAATCTATTGAAGTGCTCAAAGACGCCGCCTCGGGTGCCGTTTACGGAGCACGTGCTGCCAACGGGGTTATCCTGGTAACAACCAAGTCGGGTCAGAAAGGAGCAGCCCGTGTCAGTTACGACTTTTCTTACGGGGTGCAAAATCCCTGGAAAGAGTACGATGTTCTGAATGCTACTGAATATGCCATTCTCATGAACGAAGGCTATCTTGCTCAAGGTAAGGCTCCTGTATATGCAGACCCCTATGCTTTAGGAGAAGGCACTGACTGGCAAAAAGAAATCTTCAATTACAACGCCCCGCAAATGAGCCATCAGCTTACAATAAGCGGAGCATCCGACAAAGTGAATTATTACGTATCGGCCGGCTATCTGAAACAAGACGGTATTGTGGGAGGTAATTTCAACCGTTCCAATTACGAACGTCTGACCATTAGAACCAATACCACTTATAATCTGATGGACGAATCGGCCAAACGCAACTTCCTCCATAAATTTACCATGGGTGTGAATGTTGCCTATTCGCGTACCACTTCGTTCGGTATCACTACCAACTCGGAATTTGGCGGTCCCCTGGGCTCGGCTCTGGGTATGGCCCCTACTCTTAAGGTATATGCAGATGATCCCGAAACACTTATGGCCGAACATCCTGCTGCCGTGAAAGATCCAAGGAACGGCAAACCGTTCAGCATTGTTGAAGGAAGTATTTATAACGAGATGGTCAACCCGTTGGCTTCGTTGAGTCTTCCCGGATCTAAAGGCAACTCAGACAAGTTTGTTTCTAACTTCTGGGCAGAACTGGCTATCTGGGATAACCTGAAGTTCAAGAGTTCATTCGGTACAGATCTTTCTTTCTGGGGCAGCGACGGATGGAGTCCGGCCTATTATCTCTCCACAAAGAACAACCGCGATTATTCAGATGTCTGGTCTTCAATGAACCGCTCGCTGGTATGGCAGGTGGAAAACGTCCTTTCATACGATAAATCTTTTGGCAAACACAGTATTCAGGCAATTGTAGGTCAATCGGCCCAGGGCAATATGGGACAGAGCCTGTCTGGTGGCAACCGCTATCTCCAGGAAGAAGACCCATATAAAGCCAACCTTGGCTTCGCCACGGGAACACAGGAATATCAAACAGCAAGCGGGTATGTTTATACACCTCACCGTCTGTCTTCTCTGTTTGCCCGTATAAGCTATAACTACGACGAACGTTATATGCTCCAGGCTACGATACGCCGTGACGGTTCATCAAACTTCGGAGCCAACAACCTTTACGCAATTTTCCCCTCGGCTTCCGTTGGATGGAACTTCACCAACGAATCGTTCCTGAAGAATCGTCCCGATTGGTTTACCAGCGGTAAGCTGCGTGCTTCCTGGGGTAAAAACGGTAATGAATCTATAGGTCAGTTCAGATACACCACTACAATGGCATCGGGAAACAACTATCCTTTCGGGAATCCCCCTGTTGTAGCCACCGGGGCTAAACCCAACGGATTTGCCAATGCAGATATCAAATGGGAAGAATCCACCCAGACCAACATTGGTCTTGATCTGGCATTCATCAAGAGTGCCCTTACCTTCTCGGCAGACTGGTATAAGAAACGGACCACCGGAATGCTCATGGATATACCGGTACCTGCCTATTCAGGTGACAGCGCCCCCACAGGGAACGTAGGTGTTATGGATAACACCGGATGGGAATTCGATCTCAGATACCGTTTCCAGATTGGATCGGTTAATTTCAACCTGGGTGGCAATGCTACTTACCTGGACAACCTTTTGGTTGAACTGGGTAACGAAAACGGATGGGCCAATTATGACTCACATAAGATTGGAACTCTTACCCGTGCCGAAAACGGATATCCCTTCCCCTTCTTCTACGGATGGAAAACCGATGGAATCTACCAGAACTGGTCAGAAGTGGAAGCCGGGATTCAGCCGAAAGCTCAACCGGGAGATGTTCGTTTCATTGACCTGAACAACGACGGCGTAATCAATGATGACGACCGTACCTTTATTGGCAAGGGCATGCCCGACTGGAGTTTTGGGTTTAATCTCGGATTCGAATGGAAAGGTTTGGATTTCAATGCTTTCTTCCAGGGAGTATACGGCGTTCAGGTCTATAATGTAACCCGCCGTACCGACCTTTACTATATTAACCTTCCCGGTTATATGATGGACCGCTGGACAGGCGAAGGCTCTTCGGACAGAATCCCAAGGTATTCATTCGAAAGCGCCAACGAGAACTGGCGTGCTTCGGATCTTTGGGTAGAAGACGGTTCTTACCTGCGTCTTAAAAATGTTCAGTTAGGCTACACCCTGCCCAAACACCTTACCAGAAAGATCTTCATATCTAACCTCAGGGTTTATCTTTCCGGTGAAAACGTGTTGACATTCACCAATTATACAGGCTTTGATCCGGAAATCGCATCGGGCGGCACCTCCCTGGGTATCGACCGCGGTGTATATCCGCAATCCAAAGTCTATACAGTGGGTATAAATCTTACTTTCTAATCATTAAAACAGAAATAACATGAAAAGATTAGTTTTATTATTAAGTACGATATTCGCCCTGGGTCTTTACTCCTGTTCTGATGATTTTCTTGTAGTTGAATCAAAGGATTCCATTTTGGAAAGCGATTACTATAATTCTGCCGAAAGATTATATTCCGGTCTGGTGGCCGCTTACGATCCTCTTCAATGGTTCGATTACTTCTACCAGTACAACTCACTGAACATGGTGTCCGACATCATGGCAGACGATATCTATTGCGGAGGGTCCAACGAAGGTGACCAGCCCATACTTGTAAAAACTCATTATTATACGCTTACACCTACCGATGTACCCAATATGATATGGACAATAGCTTATTCGGGTATTAACCGGTCTAACATTGTAATAGCCAAGGCCGATGCCATTGAAATGGATGCCGCCACCAAGGCACTTTATGTGGCCGAGGCAAAAGTTCTGAAGGCTTACTATTACAATCTGCTCTGGAAGTTCTGGGGAAACATTCCCTATTACGATCAGAACCTTTCTTTCCCCTACATCTGCGACCAGATACCTGCCGATGAAGTATATGCCAACAACATAGCTACATTGGAAGATGCTATCATTAACGGAGGGCTGCCCATGAAAGCTGCCTACGGGAATGAAAGCCGTGTAACCAAAGCTATGGCATATATGCTGTTCACAGAAATGGTCCTCTACCAGAACGACGAATCCCGCTACGGAAAAGCCTTTGGCTATATGAAAGAAATCATTGATTCGGGGCAGTATTCTCTGGTAAGTGATTTTGCCGGCTTATGGGAAGAAACGGGCGAATGGAGTCCCGAATCCATATGGGAGATCAACTATATTTCCGAAGGTGGCGTACGCGACTGGGGTGCACCTATTGCAACCGGTGGATCTGTATACCCTGTGCTCATAGGCATTCCGGGCTACGTGGGCAATACCTTCTGTGATGGCTGGGGTTTCAGTCCTGTTGCCGCATCGGCCTATGAAATGTACGACCAAAACGATATTCGCCGCGACGGAGGTATTCTCAACTTCTCCAAACACGCAGCTGAAACCGGTGCAAGTTATACCGCACGCTGGCAGGATAGCGGCTATTTCCTCTTTAAATACATAGGAAGAAAAGGCGGGAACCATGGTTATACGGCAGACCCGAATCTGAATTACGGCAACAACCAACGTATATACCGTTATGCAGAAACATTGCTGAATGCAGCCGAACTGATTGTCCGGGGAGCCGGATCGGGCAGTGCAGAAACATATCTGAACGCCATCCGCACACGTGCACAGGTTCCATCAATAGCCGCCACACTGGATAATATTATTGATGAACGTCACCTGGAATTTGTAGGCGAAGGCAAACGCTACTGGGATCTGGTGCGTACCGGAAAAGCAGCTAGTGTACTTACCGGAGCCAATCACCTGTATCGCACGGCCGATTGGTCTGCAAATAAGAAATACTGGCCCATACCCCAGTCCGAGATAGACAGGAGTGCAGGGACATTAACTCAAAATCCCTATTAAGATCATAATCCTTAAAGTGTGAATTTATGAAAAAGATAATAAACAAACTTGCCTGGGTTTTTGTCTTGCCTCTGCTATTCGCCTGTACTCAGGCCGAATACCTGAAACCGGACAAAAGCCTGATCCCCAAGGCAGCCGACATTGAAGTGTCGGTGAATATCACGTATGACGAACATTTTCTCACCACTGT
>JAEAME010001711.1_pt1 | contig 14271 bp, 8 predicted proteins | sample 8958731 | NCBI WGS metagenome assembly JAEAME01 (sample SAMN16933194, study PRJNA681113) | bioreactor sludge metagenome | isolation source: anerobic bioreactor sludge (Control) | place: India:Bengaluru | collected 2018-10-24 | reverse complement strand
TGGAAAAGGCCAGATCTGTAGACGAATACATCATACATCCCAACCTGAAAGACATCCACCTCGTAAGAAGCTGTATTCTTTGGATGCCGACCGGGGCCGACTAATGGAACGAAGAAGAGTTGCGGTCGCGATGAGCGGAGGCGTTGACAGCTCCGTGGCAGCCGCGATCCTTAAAGAAGAAGGATCGGATGTTGTCGGTTTTTCCATGCAGCTTTGGGATCAAAGGAGAAATCCCGCTGGAACCAATGAGCGGGTGACTGGCCGATGCTGTTCTATTGACGACCTCTATGATGCACGGGCAGTAGCCGCTGATCTCGGAATCCCCTTCTATGTTGTCGACCTCCAAAAGGAGTTTGACAGCATTGTGGTTCGGGATTTTGTCGAAAATTACCAGAGCGGTCTTACCCCATCCCCTTGCATATTGTGCAATTCGCTCCTGAAGTTTCAATGCCTTGCGCATATCGCAAAGGAGGTTGGAGCATTTCAAGTAGCGACCGGGCATTACGCCCGTATCTCCCGGGACGACAAAAACAACCGGCTCCTTCTGATGCGGGCTCGCGATAGGGAAAAAGACCAATCATATTTTCTGTTCGAACTCAGCCAGGAACAGCTCGCGATAGCCGTTTTCCCGCTGGGCAATCTGAGCAAAACAAAGGTCCGTCAGATCGCTGGCAGATATAACCTGCAGGTCGCGGATAAGCCCGATAGCCAGGAGATCTGTTTTGTCCCGGATGGTGATTACGCGGCTTTCATCGAGCGCTATTGCGGCGAAATCAACGAATCCAAGCCAATCCGCCCCTTTATGCCAGGCTATATAATGGACAGCAAGGGGCGGATTTTGGGAGAGCATTCGGGAATACACCATTATACCATCGGCCAGCGGAGAGGCCTTGGCATTGCGCACAAATCGCCGCTCTACGTACTCGAAATTCATCCTGAAGACAACACCGTTGTTGTCGGCGAAAGAGCTCTGCTTGGCAGAAAGCGGTGCCGGGTGATCCGGACCAACTGGATCGCCATTCCAGAGCTTCTGGGACCGCTTCGTGTCCTGGCTAAAATACGGTCCCGTCATGAGGCAGCCGGCGCAACCGTCTCCCCTGCAGGGGAGACGGTTGTGGATGTAGAGTTTGATGCTCCGCAGTCGGCAATAAGCCCGGGGCAAGCATGCGTGTTTTATCAGGATGAAATCGTTATTGGAGGAGGCTGGATTGATCGATTCCCCCCGGCGTAGGACCTGTGCGAATCAAAGCGCCTCTTGCGTCCAGGTGCGCATTGGTCCTGCTGGTTTCAGGTCCGGAGAAGTATTCTGGAGTTATTCATAGATATGTCCAAAAAGCTGATTCTAATCGTCGCCGGCGAAGCCTCGGCCGACAGGTACGGTGCCCGCCTGGTCCGCAAGCTGGACTCTCTGCATGGGACGAACACCCTGTCTTTTTTCGGCACGGGCGGCGATGAAATGCGGGATGCCGGCGTTGACGTTGTGTGTCACATCAGGAACCTCGCACACATCGGCGTGAGAGAAGCTCTTTCCGGGCTGCGAACATATTATATAACCTATCGGCGCCTCATAGAGGAATGTTCTCGGCACCGCCCGGATCTCGCTCTGCTTCTGGATTTCCCCGAGTTCAACCTGAGACTGGCAAAAAGAATGAAACGCTTGGGGATCAAAGTTGTCTATTACATCAGCCCGCAGATTTGGGCATGGCGAAGCGGGCGCATACGGCTCATACGGAAGCATGTGGACAAAATGCTGGTAATACTACCATTTGAGGAAGGCTATTACCGGAAACAGGGCGTGGATGCCGAGTTTGTGGGACATCCCATCCTGGAGGATTTTCGTGCGGTTAGCGACCGGAAATCGTTTTTATGCGGGTTGCGCCTGGATCCAGCACTCAAAACAGTAGCCATTCTTCCGGGAAGCCGCCAAAAGGAAATCGACTACATGCTGCCGACATTGCTTCGTGCGTCGATGCGCCTCCTCGAAGGTATTCCCGTGCAATTTATTGTCTCCAATGCGCCTACTGTGGACCGGAGTCATATTGAAAGGATTGCAGACGGCATTCTACCGCGTGAGATCAAGGACAAATACTTCCGGCTGTCGACACAGCCTTCAAGGGATATTCTTGCAAATTCGGACTTTGCTTTCGTGAAAAGCGGCACCAGTTCCCTCGAGGCGGCCCTGGTTGGAGTCCCGTTCCTGATTACCTACAAAATATCCCCCTTCAGCTGGTGGATCGGATCGATGCTGATCCGGATCCCCATGAAGGGTTTAGTAAATTTGATCGCTAATGAAAAAATCGTGCCGGAATTGTACCAGGAACAGGCTACGCCTCAAGCGCTGGCCCGGTTGGCAATGGAATACCTGGGGAATACTGATATAAGCGCTGCCATGAGATTGCGTCTGGCTGGTGTGCGAGACCGTCTGAGTGCGCGCTGCGCTTCGGAAGCAGCAGCGGCGACGGTGAGCAGCTATCTATAGGAATAGAATATGAGTTATAAAATCAACCTGATCCGATCCTTTGCACTGTTTGCCATGCTTGCCTGCCTTTCCCAATCGGTTTTTGCACAGACGAAAAGGTCGTCTTCACCGCCCCGGATTGATATTATCAACTATAAAATAGAGGCGGACATAACGCCCGACGCGCACGAAATAAAGACAGCAGCGATAATTGATTTTAAGGTTCTCGAAGCGACAGATCGTGTGGTTTTCGAGCTTAGTGACAACCTCTCCGTTCAGAAGGTTCTCAATTCCGAAGGCATCGAGCTGGAGTTCGGGCAGAACGAAATTGGGCCCGGATATCTATCGGTCCGCTTCTCGAGGGAGCTTTCGCGGGATTCCGAAACCAAAATCCGCATCGAATCCCAAGGAGGCTTTGACCGCGACCGTTTCAGCAGATTGTATACAAGGGACGAAAGCAGTGCCTATATCGGGATCGAAGGAACCTATCTGATGCATCCCGCAAAATGGCTTCCCATCAATCAGTTTTTATCGGATCGTGCGACAGGGACCCTCGAGGTGACCGTGCCTCTAGGCATGACGGTGATTGGCCCGGGTGTACAGTTGCCCGTCGTCACGAAGGGGATCAACGAAACCTTCGGCTGGAGTTTCACGACGCCCACCCTGCCCGCATCATTCGTTGCCGGGCAATATTATCACAGGAAGGTGCATGCCGGTAATTTTACCTTGGATTGTTTTGCGAGGGAGAACCGGCTCGATTCCATTCAAAAGAGCGCCGAAGCTGCGGCGAAAGTATTGGAGTATTATGGCAAAATTTACGGCCCATCCGCAGCCGGAACCGACTTCCGGCTCGTCGAGGTGGACGACCTTCTTGCGAAGCAGTACGGAATGCTGGGCACGATATTTGTTACTCACAGCGAACTTGCCCAGCCATTGCCGCCAATTCGAGAACTTGCCAGGAGAATTGCGTGTCAGTGGTGGCAGGAAACCGTTGGCGCAAACAGCGCGGAAGATCTCTGGCTGGCTGATGGTATGGCGTACCTTTCTGCTGCCGAGTATATAGGCAAAGAACAGGGAGCCGTCGCATACAAAGAAGAGATAGACAACCTGGCCATTCTCGCATTGAAATTCGAGAAGAAGAGTTCCGTGCGCGAAGCTGCAAGCCTGGGGTATCGAACGGACCAATACGAATCGGTTGCAGCCGGAAAGGGCGCATGGATACTGAAGATGCTGCGCGGGATTCTCGGCGAGCAGGGATTTATCCAGCTCATCGAGCAGCATATCCTGGAGCACGCCGGCAGAGGCGCAAGCACTGCGCAATTCCAGAAGCTGGCCGAGAAACAGAGCGGCAAGGAACTGAGCTGGTTCTTTGCCGAATGGATTGATTCGATTGGGGTCCCCGAGCTGGAGACCGATTATGTCATATTTAAAACTCCCAGCGGATTCCGGATTTCCGGATCGATCAAACAGGATCGCGACCTTTTCCGGATGCCTGTTGAGATCGCCGTTATCAGCGGCAAGCAGGAGACAAGAACGACAGTCGAGGTGAACGGCCGATCCACGACTTTTGACCTTGTCACCGTGTCCATGCCGGACAGAGTCATACTGGATCCTTCCGGCAAACTTTTAAGGGATTCAAAAGAGCTGCAGACCGCCGTTCAGCTCTCGCTTGGCAACGACCTGAAGCAGAAAGGGAATTTTGTTGAAGCCATCCGGGCATTTGAAGGCGCGCTGAAAATAAGTCCCAATCGATCAATCGTTCATTTCCGCATGGCCGAAACGTTTTATGAGCAGTTCAATCTTCAGTCGGCTGCAAATTCGTTTCGCGATTCCCTGAACGGGGACAGAGATCCCAAATGGATCGAGGTATGGTGCTACATTTATCTCGGCAAAATATATGATATTTTGGGACAGAGACAACGCGCGATGGCTGAATATACAAAAGCCATGAATACCAAGGACGATACTTACGGCGCACAAGCCGAAGCACAGAAGTGGCTGGCAGCCCCGTTTACCAGGGAACGTACAACGATAGATCCGGAGAGCAGTCAATCCGAATAATTGCCGGCTGCCGGCTAAAGGGCGGGATCTGAAGGATGACCGTCATTTTTTAATTTAATCCTATGGCTTCCTGGAAACAATTCGCCCAAAAGACGCGCGTACCGGCGGGAACCATCCTGGGTATCATCTTCCTGCTCCTAATGCATCCGTCCATCCGCTCGCTTTGGATTGGTGCAGCGGTTACGCTGCCCGGTTGCCTACTGCGCTTTTGGGCCGCCGGCCATATCGACAAGGGAAAAGCGCTTACTCAGGGCGGCCCGTACGCCATGACGCGCAATCCTCTATACCTGGGATCGTTTCTCATGGCACTGGGAATAATCCTTGGCGGTCAGGGTTACTGGCTGCTGCCGTTTTTAGCAATATTTTTAGCTTCTTTTTACATTCCCGTAATGAAGGCCGAGGCAGATCAGCTGCAAAGCATATACGGCCGGGAGTTTGTGGCGTATTCAAAAAGGGTGCCGGCATTTTTCCCAGCGTTTCAAAAGGCAGGCGCGGGCGCATCTGCATTTCTCTGGTCAAGAGTCGTCCAGAACCGGGAGCACCGCAATGTCATTGGGTTGGCGGTTGCGGAAGCCATTCTCATTCTTAAATTTTTCCTGCACTAGAGCTTACCCAAAATATATATTCTTTAATCCTGGCTGGTACCGGCTGGTATCCTGGTGGAATCCCGGAAGAATCCTTGCGGAATCCTGGGAATCCTGGACACCCACTTTTGACAATCCGGCAGTCCGGCAATCTTCTGGCAATCTTCTGGACACCCGCCTTGTTTCCGCGAACCGATGCAAAAAACCTCTTACCAAAGAAATGTGCAATGCCCATACCGTGATCTTGGCAAAGCTCTGGTTTTGTGCGTACTCCCTCTATGATCGTCCAGACATTGTTGGGTGGCCAGAGGTTTTGCCAGAGGTTTTGCCATTGTGGGTGTCCAGGAATTCGCCTTGTGGGTGTCCAGAGATTGTGTCCAGAGATTGTGGGGGTCCAAAGATTCTCCAGAGATTCCCTGTAACGGATTTTTGCCTGTACGTATATTGCTGCAAATGCGAATACCTATGCGATTGGCAGTTTTGGGGCTATTGTTTATCCTTACCTTGATGGGCGTTACACTTTCCTACACCCAAAATCTATCCTCCGTTTCCGGAACGGTAACCGATTCCAAGGGGGTGCCCATACCGGCTGCGAGTATCTGTCTCATGGTTGGCACAGAAAAGCTTGCTGAGCAACTGACAGGCTTGGATGGAAGCTTTGACTTCGATGGACTTCAGCCGGGCACCTATCAGCTTACGGCGGAAATTGTCGGCTTTTTAAAGTATGAGAAGGGAACCGTGGAAGTACTTGTGGATTCCAATCCAAAACTGATGATACTTCTGGCCCCGATCCCCCATTCGGTTTCGTCTGTCGCTTCGGCAGGCGCATCCGGGAGCGAACCATTGCAGACTGTGGACTTACCTTCTTTTCAGTCGGCGGCAGTAACGGACCTTCCTGGCTTGAGTCAGTTCCAGGATCTTGCGCAGGGTCTTGAACAGGCTAGTTCTACCACAGGCGATCGGCAAGGCTATTTATTCATCAGTGGCAATACGGTGAACCTGGACGCAGGCAACATAAACGATCCCGATTTCCGGGGACCCATGATGGATGTCGCCAGGCAGATGGGTTTTCAGATTCAGGAATTCAGTCCTGAAGGGGGCCGTAGCGGAGGTTTCGGTGAAATGGGAGGTGGGCCCGGAGGAGGTGGTCCCGGAGGAGGAGGCCCCGGAGGCGGCGGGATGGGTTTTGCCGGTATGATGGGTAGAGGCGGACGTGGTGCCGGCTTCAAGCAGCCGCTGATAGAAGGAAGTCTTACCGAAACCTATAGCAACTCCGCCCTCAACGCTCGCGGCTACTCGCTTACGGGCAAGACGTTGGACAAGCCGGTCCAGATCGGCAACAACTTCAGCCTAACCGTTGGCGGAGTAATTCCTTTTCTTAAATCCAATGCCGGTACTCAGCGCAGGTCCGGTGGAATGGGGCCGGTAAGCCAGCCCGGATGGACTTTTACCTACGGCGGAAGCCGCAACCGCAGCGCTATGGATACCCTCACGACTGTTCCCACAGATCTGGAACGTGCGGGCGATTTTTCCCGGACATATGTACAGACTTTGTCCGCAGATCCGCAGACCGGACAGCAAAGCGTTGTGGCGCAACCCGTTCAGCTCTATTCAGATCCGAGCGATGTGTCGTCACGGTTTACGATAATAGATACGCTGGATCCGGCGGCTGCCCAGCTGCTCGAATTTATTCCACGAGCAAATCTGCCCTGTGCTTCCGGAATTCCCTGCGTGAACAACTATTCTTCGCAGCGCAGCCTTCCTACGTCGTCCGACGAAATCCAGGCCAGTGTCACAGGATTGAAGCTTACCTCCAAAGACAGTATCGGCATTAATTACAGCATGCGCCGAGGCAGCTCTCTTGGGGCAGCCACATTCCCCGGTCTTGACACGCAACGCTCCAATTTCGGTCAGAATATCGGCATTTCCGGAACCCATTCTTTCCAGTCGCGCCTTTTTGCGAATTGGAGGATTTCGCTAAATCGCATGAGGACGGAATCCACTAACGCCTTTTCCTACACGCGCGATGTGGAGGGCGATATCGGGATGACCGGAGTTTCGAGGGACCCGATCAACTGGGGACCGCCCACGATCAATTTTTCCAACTATGGAGGCGTTTCTCTTGGAAATCCGGCACTTTCGCGGAATCAGACCCTTTCCTTATCAGCAGGGATGAATAAGATGGCAGGCAAGCATTCCTACCGGGCGGGATTTGATGCCAGTTGGGCGCAGCGCAATTCCAAAACAGACAGTAACGGCCGCGGCACTTTCATGTTTACGGGCTACGCTACGGTTCTGTTGAATCCGGACGGGAGCCAGGTCCCCGGGTCCGGCAACGATTTTGCGGACTTCCTCCTGGGATTACCCTATTCTACCTCGCGCCGCTATGTGGATCCCGCCGTCAATCCGCAGGGGAACAGCCTTTATCTGAGAAGCCGGAGTTGGAACCTCTTCGTTATGGACAACTGGAGGATTCGTTCCAACATGACGCTCAACTACGGCGTTCGATACGAATACACGGGCCCGTCATTTGAAAAATATGACCGGCTGGTCAGCCTCGATGCCAACGCTGATTTTTCGGAGCTTGCGCAAGTGTTTCCGGGCGAGAAGGGACCCCTAAGCGGCCGCCATTTTTCAAAATCGCTGGTAAATCCGGACAGAAACAACATAGCTCCCCGCATTGGCCTTGCATGGAGGCCGACAAACGGCTCGCCATTCGTATTCCGCCTGGGGTACGGTATAAGCTATAACCCAAGTTCATACTCCTCTATCGTAGGGCAACTAATCAACCAACCCCCATTTGCGGTCACGCAGGATCTGGCAACCGATCGCTCGAATCCATTGACGATACTGAATGGATTTCCGACTAATCCGGATATTACCGTCCTCAATACATTCGGCATAGATCCCGGCTATAGGCCGTCCTATGCCCAGCAATGGAGTTTCGATATTCAGACACAGATTTCCCGCATATATGTCCTGAACGCTTCCTACATGGGATCCAAGGGGGCAGGCTTGGACATCGTGCGCGCACCCAACCGAGCAGGCAACGCAGGGTATTTTACCTATCAGACCAACGGCGGAAGCTCGATCTATCACGGCTTCAACCTGCAGGTTTCCCGGCGTTTTTCCCGCGGCTTCAACTTGACAAGTTCCTATACGCTTTCAAAGACCATCGACAGCGCCTCCGGGAGCGGAGGGTCCCCGGTCGCCCAGAATGACGCGGATCTGGCGGCAGAACGGTCGCTCAGCAGCCAGGATCAGCGGCATAACTTCCAGACAAGTTTCACCTACGAATTGCCTATTGGGCAGAACCGGAGGTTTTTTGCGACCGCTTCCACTAAACTGCTAAACATAATCTCGGGCTGGACGTTCAACGGTAATCTGACGATGGCCAGCGGGAATCCGCTCAATCCAAGGTATGCCAGCAGCAGCGGCAGCACTTCAAGCGCAGCGCTTTACAATGCGCTCCGTCCCGATATTACAGGAGAGGAGATTTCGCTGCCCAGAGGCGAGCGCACGGTTACGAGATTTTTCAACACAGCTGCGTTCTCCATTCCATCTGGAGAGTACGGGAATGCCGGACGCAATATTATTGAGGGGCCCGGCAGCAACACACTCAACATGTCGGTCCGCAAGGGATTCCGCCTTGATGACAGCAACCGCAGGCTGGATTTAAGCTGGCAGGTTCAAAACGTTTTGAATCATCCAAATTGGTCCAGTGTGAGCACGGCTGTTAACGCGCTGAATTTCGGCCAGGTAACGGGCGTGCGCGCGATGCGCTCGATGACGTTTAATCTCCGAATCAGGTTTTAGCCCGAATCCCGGCCCTTCTCGAGAGGCGTAACTCATGTTTGATCGGCGAAGAAAATCTGCCCAAAGGACGATCACGGCTCTCTCCCATTGGTTCGTGTGCCTGCTGTGCGGTCTCGCTCCGTTTGTTTTTTCCGGCCCGCAGCAGGACCAGGATTCCCGGCAGGCAAGTGTGCATCAGAAGATGCCCGTTTTCTCGGTGGAATCCGCCATGGTTGTTGTCGATGTGACCGTGCGTGACGGGAAGGGCAGGCTTATCGATGATTTGAAAAGGGAAGATTTTAAGATTTACGAAGACAATGTGCCGCAAAATATCGTCACCTTTTCTGCTGAGAACGTTGCCATAGGCCCGGCAAAAACCACTGCGGAAGGCGAAACCGGACAAGCCGCAGTCGTGCAGGCCCAGCCGCGGCCGGTCGTGAATCTCGCGCTTAATCCCACGGCGCCGGTAAAAAAAGAGGATTTTGCCGACAAGAGGCTTGTAATCCTGTTTTTTGACCTTAGCTCTTTGGAAACGGAAAACCTGGTCCGCTCCGTCGATGCCGCGCATGACTTTATTGCGAAGCAGACGGGGCCGCAGGATTTGATGGCCATTGCTACGTACAGCAGCACTTTAAGCCTTGTTCAGGATTTCACAAACGATAGAGACCTTCTGTTGAAGACCCTGAATGAAATTTCATCCGAAGAGTCGGAAGAGAGCGCGACTGAGACCGATTCGTCCGAGGAATCATCGGACGAGGTTTTTATTCCCGATAGCGTCCAGTTCAATGTCTTCAATACGGACCGCCGTTTATCGGCACTGGAAAACCTGGCGAAAATGTACCGCGAATTTCCCGAGCGCAAGTCGCTGGTCTATTTTTCCAGCGGCATGACGACAACGGGCGTCGAGAACAATGCTCAGATACGGTCCACGGTGGACAATGCTAACAGGTCCAACATGTCCATTTACACCGTGGACAGCCAAGGTCTGGTGGCTCTTCCTCCGGGAGGGGATGCATCCCGGGGCAGCGCAGGAGGCCGAGGATTCGGCGGCGCCGGTATGATGCAGCAGAGAAACGCGCTTTCCAGCTCTCAGGAAACGCTGATCACGCTTTCCAACGACACCGGAGGCCGGTCGTTCTCTGATATAAATGACCTGAGCCTCGCGTTGAAACAGGTTCAGGCAGATACCAACATATATTATGTCCTCGGCTACTTCAGCGCCAACAGCAAAGAAGACGGCAAATACCGCAAGATCCGCGTTGAACTGACGCGCCCCGGCATGAGGATTTCCCACAGACCGGGGTATTTTGCCGCCAAGGCGTTCCGTCAACTCACGCAACAGGAGAAAGACCTGCAGTTGACGCAGGCAATGAATGTGGAACGTCCGTTTGTCGATGTCCCGCTGATACTGCAAGCCGACTGTTTCAGAAAAGACAACAATACGAACTATGTTCCCATTTCCATTGAAATACTCGGAGACAGCCTTAAATTCGAGGAAAAGGGCGAAAACCGCGAAGGCAAATTCGAATTTGTCGCCCAGGCGTTCGATCCGAAGGGAAGGGTGACCGGCGTTGCCCGTGACTCTGTTTCGCTGAAGCTTTCTGTGGATAAGGCCGAAAGACTCAAAGCCGGGGGAATTTTCTACTCGACCGGATTCCAGCTGCGTCCCGGAGAGCACAAGCTGAAGTTTCTGGTTCGCGACAATGTCACGGGCAAGCTGGGTAGTTTTGAACAGCCGATCCATGTGCCGGCCTTCGATCTCAAAAAGCTTGCCATCAGCTCCATCGTGCTGGGGAACCAGCTGACAAGTGCGCGCGGGCAAACGGATTCCTCCGTTAGCCACCAGGGTGCCATGCGCAGATTTCAGCAGATGATCCCCTCGTATGATCCTCTGGTAATGGGCGGCAGAAGAGTCGTTCCCAGCATAGGCAACGTCTTTCTCTCGAGCCAGACCGTCTACGTCTATTTCCACGTCTATGGTGCCGCTGAAGATTCCAAAACGGAAAAACCGTGTATTGAGACCGATCTGATGCTGATTAGAGGCAATACCAAGATACTGGAAACCAAACCGCAGTATATTCTGCAATGGACGAACGAAAGAGGCGGTTTTCCCAGAATGATGGGTCGGGGCGGAGAAGCCGGAGGAATGCCGCCCGGCAGGGATGGTGGTCCTGGCGAAGGCATGGGGCCGCCCGGCAGAGGCGGTATGGGTAGGATGGGTGGACCTCCGGGAATGCAGGATTCGGGCGAAAGAAAAGGTGAAGCCACGGTGGCAATATCGCTGCCTCTAAAAAATTTGAAGCAAGGAACATATACGCTGCAGGTTCACGTTCGAGACGAAATAGGCGGCGTCAACCTGTTCCGGCGTGTCCCAATCGTGATTGAGTAGCTTGTTTCCACATTCGGGCATCACGGTGGGTACAAACATATCGAACGGGATTCACGACACCCGATTTCCGGTTCACGATCCCGATGAGCTGCTATGGATCATTCCAGATCGGCAATCGGGATTCATGCCTCCGGAATTCTGCGCTCCAGAATTCTATTGCTACTCCGATGCCTGCCCCGACTCCGATAATGCTCTATAAATCGCTTTGAAGAGCTTACAAATTCTTCGCCGGGACGATAGCTGCCAGGTAATCCATTGGAGAATTGAATGGACGGCTGTGGGAAAAGTTGATAGCTTTATCGCTGTATATGTCTACGCTGCATGGGTTTATGTGCGCTGCTCACCGAGCGGCGCCATATAGAATAGGTTGATGCATGTACGGTGAAATATTACCGGATGGGAGCGGTCTGAAAGGATCTCCGCTGAATCGTGTGAAAGCCGCTTTGCTGACACAAGCCGCAGACCTTGCATGGCGCGCAATCCAGGCGATCAACACCAGGCTTCCGGAAGGACAGTTGCCGATTCCAAAATGGGCGCCGGGTAGAATCGCAAAGAGCAGAGAACGTTCAGCCCCTCCGCTGGGCTTCCCCAGGATTACGGATTCGCTTTGCCCAAAATGCATTCCCGAGCTGAGAAGCGCAATCATTGAAGGCAGCGTAAATCCAGACTCCGCCATTAGAGGGTATCCGGGGAGGTTGGAAGCCCGCCTGGTTGAAGAAAACGGCCGCATACTCATGCGCAAGACATGCAGGAAACACGGATTTTTCGAAGATGTGCTCTCCACATACCCCGCGTTTACGAAGAGGATTGAAGGCCTCTTTTTTGGACGGGATTTCCAGTCGGTTCAGGACGAGCAGATACACCACCACGGCGATTCCGACATCAAGTACGGGCGCGGGACCGTACTGACAGTGGACTTGACCAACCGCTGCAACATGATGTGCACTCCGTGTTTCACCGATGCCAACCAGGTGGGATACGTTCACGAACCCACGCTGGAGGAAATAAAGGCAATCCTGGACAGGGCCGTTTCATTCAAGCCGCGCAGGCAGATCATCATATTGTTTTCCGGCGGAGAACCAACGCTGTCTCCTCATTTTCTTGAAGCCGTTGCATATGCCAAAAAGATCGGCTTCTACCGGATATTGGCCGCGACCAACGGTATCCGTTTCGCGCAAAGCGAGGAGTTTACCCGACAGGCTCGCGAGGCGGGCCTCCACGGCACCTATCTTCAGTTCGACGGCACGAGCAACGAGAAAAACCAGCATCGGGGCGTACCCAACCTGTTCGACGTCAAAGTTCAGGCTATTGAAAACATGGCCAGGCTTGGCATGAAAACAACGCTGGTCACCACGGTGATAAACACCGTCAACAGCGATACACTCGGCCCGATCGTCGATTTTGCGATTCACAATGTTGATAAAGTGCAGACGGTTGTTTTTCAGCCGGTATCCTTTACGGGAAGGGATGAAGGCATCGACGACGCAACCAGGATCGCGCGCCGCTACACGCTGTCTCAAATGGCCGAGGACCTGAAGATGCAGTTGAAGAGTGACCTGGAGCCGATGCGGGACTGGTTCCCGCTCTCCACATACAGCGCATTTACCACGGTTATGGATATCTTGCAGGGACCCGACGCACCCTGGGGTTGGAGTGCATGCAACTGTCATCCCAATTGCGGCGTCTTCACGCTGCTGGTGATCAACCGAAATACTCACGAGTGGATTCCGTTGTTCAAGTTCTTCGATTACGAGCGGTTCATGCGCGACGTAACCGCAATTACCGATACGGCCCGCGGCAAACTGCTTACGGAAACCCAGCTTGCACTGACTATCCTGCGCAACTATAGGGCGGACAAAGCCCCAAAAGGCTTTCCGGTATCTCAAGTCATCAACCTTTTCCGGCCCGCCTCGGAGAAAGCCGACAGCGACCGAAACGATCGCATGAAGGCGCGGTCGCAAAGGGATGAGTGGCGAGTGCTTTGTGTGGAAGGCATGTGGTTTCAGGATTTGTGGACCTATGATTTCCGGCGAACCGAAATGTGCGTTATTCCCTATGGAACAGAGGAAGGTGAGATATCATTCTGCGCCTATAACACAGGCGTCGGCTGGCGTCAGATTGTCGAAAACAGGCATCAGTCAGCAAGCCTGGCGGAATGGTATAAGACCAGGGGACGGCACGCGATTTATACTCAGGGAAGGGCTGTCGAGCTGAAAACGACTGCGCACAGTCTCGTTCTTCCCGTGCTGGATGGGTCTGAAGACGTGGCCGGATGTCAGGCCGCGGACAAGAAGTGATTGTCTCAAATTTCCCGGACGGCTGTCGCAGATGAAACGCATATGTCGCTTCTGCATATGAGCTATACTATTGGTCAAATAGCCGCGCTGCTCCGCCTCGAATATCAGGGGGACGCGTCGCGCGTTCTAAGGAAGGTTGCCAGGCTTGAAGCTGCCGACGAGTTTTCGCTCATATTTCTGCAGAGCGCAGAGGGCGAGACTGCCGCACTTACTGAGATGCGCGCCGCGTGCGTCATCGCCCCGAGGGAATGTGTCCCGGGCGGAGTCAATGCGATTTTCTCGGAGCAGCCCAAACTTGATTTCGCGAAGGCGGCGTCCTATCTGCACCCCTGGCCGAAGAGCCGGGGGACACGACACTCCACGGCGACGATCTCTGCTCATGCAATGGTCGACACGACTGCGGAACTGGGGCCGTTTGTTGTCGTGGAATCGGGCGCCAAGATCGGCAGAGGGTGCATTCTAAAGGAGGGGGCGGTTGTCGGCGAAGGATGCAGCATCGGCGACGAGTGCATTTTGTTTCCCGGCGTTGTCGTGTATCCCGGGGCGCAGATCGGCAATCGCGTCGTTCTTCATGCGGGTGCGGTGGTCGGAAGCGACGGCTTTGGCTACGTTTCCGACGGGCAAAGGTACTGGAAATTTCCCCAGGCAGGAGAGGTAGTCATCGAGGATGACGTGGAAATAGGCGCC
>JAEAME010001710.1_pt1 | contig 14272 bp, 11 predicted proteins | sample 8958731 | NCBI WGS metagenome assembly JAEAME01 (sample SAMN16933194, study PRJNA681113) | bioreactor sludge metagenome | isolation source: anerobic bioreactor sludge (Control) | place: India:Bengaluru | collected 2018-10-24 | reverse complement strand
CGGCAGCATTCACGCCGGAACGGCAGAGCCTTTTCGAGTCTCGCCGCCATAGGCGGCGGCTTACCCATTGCAGTTAATTCGTGATAATTCGTGGCCAGGCGCGCTACCGCGACAGGAGGAAATTGCCTAGGACCAGGGCATCCATTTTGGTGGTTGCATAGCAGTTCAGGGCATCCTGCGGCGAACAGACGATCGGTTCGTTCTCATTGAACGAAGTATTGAGCAGCAGAGGGACACCGGTGCGCCGCCGGAAAGCGTCGATCAGGCGCCAGAACTTCGGATTGACGTTTTTGGACACGGACTGAACTCGCCCTGTCTGATCGACGTGGCGCGTAGCCGGTATTTTTATTCCTTGTTCCGGACGCACGGTGAATACCATCTGCATGAAAGGCGAGAAAGCGGCGTCCTCGAAGTATTCATTCACATATTCCTCGAGGATCGAGGGGGCGAAAGGTCTGAAGCTTTCCCGGTGCTTGATGCGCCGGTTCAGTTCATCCTTTATTTCCTCCTGTCGCGGATCCGCCAGGATGCTCCGGTTTCCAAGGGCGCGCGGCCCGAATTCCATGCGGCCCTGAAACCAGCCGACGATCTTGCCTGCGGCCAGAAGATCCGCAGCCCGTTCTTCAATATCGTCACAGCGCCGGTATGACGCACCGAATGTGTGCAGCGCATGCAGCAGCTCCGCCTCGCTGAAATCGGGCCCGAGATAGGCGTGCTGCATCACATAGCTGCGGGGATTTCCGAGAAGCGTGTTCCAGATATGGTATGCGACGCCGAGGGCCGTTCCGCTGTCTCCGGCCGCAGGCTGCACAAAACACTCCCGGAACGGCGTGTTTTTCCGGATCAGGCCGTTTGCCACACTGTTGTATGCGACGCCTCCGGCCATGCAGAGGTTTGCGGAACCGGTGCGCCTGTGCAGTTCGTTGAGAATGCGAAACAGGTGAAACTCGAGGCACTTTTGCAGCGAGGCCGCAATGTCGCGGTGATGATCCGTGATGTCGCCGCCGGGGCGGCGCGGCGCCCCGAAAGCTTCGCAAAACCTGTCGGAATAAATCCGGCCGATATGGGGAGTCCCTTCATCCCAGCTCATTTCGACGCCATGCGTATGGTGGACGAAATAGTCCAGATTGAGCACAAAGGATCCGGTCTCCGACGGTTGAGCGATTTCCAGCATCCTATCGAGATAGCGAGGCTCTCCGTAGGGAGCCAGACCCATCACCTTCCCTTCGTCGCCGTATTTTTCGAATCCGAGGTATTGCGACACGGTCGTATAGAGCAGCCCCAGCGAGTGCGGATACATGACCGAGCCGAGTTTCTCTATTTGGGTGCCCGTCCCAAAGCCCTGCATCGCGCTGCAAAAGTCGCCGAAACCGTCGACAGACAGAACAGCCGCCTGCTCGAAGGGCGAAACCAGGAAAGCGCTTGCCATGTGGGCGATGTGATGCTCCAGATTGTGAAAGGTCACATTCAGATCGGTTTCAGGTACGTGAAACAACTCGGCGAGCACGGTCTTGATGTTCCGGATCCGCTCGACGCTGCGCAGCCGGTCCAATCCCCGATGCGAGAACATGAGCCGGTTGTGAAGAACGAAGGTAATGTCGTTGATAAGGTGAGCGTTGGGGATCTGCGCGATGCCGACATGCGCGACATCCCGGATCTGTATCCCTGCCCGCTGGAGGCAATACTGTATCGCAAAAGCCGGGAAGCCTGCGGCATGTTTCACGCGATTGAAACGCTCCTCCTCCACCGCAGCCACGATTTCGCCGTCTCTTAGCAGAACGGCGGACGCATCCGCGTGATACGCATTGATCCCCAATATATATGTTGCCATCCGGCTTCCCCTGATTCTAAATGTGACCTTGATCCGGACTCTCGGAATCGGTATCGCTACCGGAATCGGTATCGTCTTTTAATCGGCACAAGCTTGATCCGTGATCCGACGCCGATACCGGTCTATTGATCGACTACCCGCAAGTCACTTGCCATAAAACTTCGCTATCGATCTCACAACATGCCCCCGCTGCTCATCCGTAAGCTCCGGATACACGGGCAATGCCAGAGTTTCCTTCGAAGCGGCGTGCGAATGCGGCAGATCTTCGGCAGCGTATTCCAGGCAGCGGAAGCATTCCTGTTCGTGCAGGGACACCGGGTAATAGATTTCCGTACCGATTCCGGCGGATTTCAGAAACTTCAGCAGTTCATCGCGCTTCTGACAGCGGATGACAAACTGGTGGTAGATGTGGGTGCGATGTGGAAACGCCACGGGCGGGGTTACGTATGGGAACAGATTCGCGGCTTCGAAATCCTTGATGTACTTCAGCGCGTTCCTGCCGCGGGCTTCCGACCACTCCTGCAGGTATGGGAGCTTCACGCGAAGAATGGCAGCCTGGAGCTCATCCAGGCGGCTGTTGAATCCTACGATGGCGTGGTAATACTTGGGGTGTGCGCCATGCGTGCGCAGCAACCGGACACGATCCGCCAGCCGGGCATCGGAAGTGACCACCATCCCGCCGTCGCCGGCCCCGCCCAAGTTCTTTGAAGGGAAGAAACTGAAGCAGCCCAGATCTCCCATGGCTCCGGCTTTTCTGCCCTTGTATGCCGCCCCGATTGCCTGGCACGCGTCCTCTATGACCGGCAGGCCGTAGTGCCGCGCAATCTCCAGGATGGCATCCATGTCCACGCACTGCCCGTAAAGGTGCACAGGCAATATTGCTTTAACGGTCGTGGCGGAAGCCTTGTGCACAATCCGCTTCTCCGCAGGACTGTATGCACAGTCCCGTTCAAAGAACGAGGCCAGTCTTTCCGGATCCATTTCGAATCCCGCCGGTTCAATATCCACGAACAGCGGCCGGGCGCCCAGGTTGACGACGGTGCCCGCTGTCGCAAAAAAGGTAAACGGCACGGTCACGACGGAGTCGCCGGGACCCACTCCCAGAGCCTTGAGCGAAAGCAGCAGCGCGTCCGTACCCGATGCCACCCCGATGGCGAACGGGACATCGGAAAGCTTCGCGATTTCCTCTTCCAGCGCGGAAACCTGCGCCCCCAGCACGAAGCGCTGACTCGACAACACCTCATCCACGGCTGCGCGCACTTTATCTTTGATCGTTGCATACTGAGCCTGCAGGTCTAATAACGGTACGTTCATCGGTCGCCTCCGGCAATGGATCATACCACAGAACAAAAAAGCCCTGCGACAAACTGCTGCACTTGAATGATTGAAACACGGATGCCGGCGATTTCGGCAAGACTCAACCGTGGGGAAGCCGTTATGCGGGAAAAAAACCGCTATCGTCTCGCCTGGCTATTCCCTGCCTTCATTTTCAGGCGGAAGTACTCGATGGTGCGGCGCAGGCCTTCTTCAAGAGAGATTTTGGGGCTCCAATCAAGCATCCGGTTCGCGCGCGAAATATCGGGGCGGCGGACCTTCGGATCATCTTCCGGCAAAGGCTCAAATACTATCCTGCTGGATGAGCCGGTGAGCCGGATGATCTTCTCGGCAATTTCGAGTACGGTCAGTTCATGCGGATTGCCGATGTTCACGGGCAGATGAATGTCCTCCGATTCGGGCGCCATCAGGAGGCGGACGAGTCCCTCGATTTGATCTTCAACGAAACAGAAACTGCGCGTTTGTTCCCCTGTTCCGTAGACTGTCAACGTCTCACCCTTAAGCGCCTGCACGATGAGGTTCGAAACCACGCGGCCGTCAAGGGGCCGCATGCGCGGCCCGTAGGTATTGAAAATGCGCGCAATGCGCGTGTCGACACCGTGATACCTGTGATAGGCCATCACCAGAGCTTCTGCGAACCGCTTCGCTTCGTCATATACTCCGCGGTAGCCGATCGGATTCACATTTCCCCAATAACTTTCGGGTTGCGGATTCACCAGCGGATCGCCGTATGTCTCCGAGGTACTCGCCATCAGGAACCTGGCCTTGGCGCCTTTCGCCAATCCGATGGTTTTATGAGTACCCAGAGCACCGACCTTCAGCGTTTGTATCGGCATTTCCAGATAGTCGCGCGGGCTGGCAGGTGAGGCAAAATGCAGCACGGCATCGACCGGTTTCCCGATAAAGATGTATTCCGTAACGTCGTGCTTATGGAAGCTAAAGCGTTCGTGCCCCAGCAGGTGCGCGATATTGTCGACACTTCCCGTGGAGAGGTTGTCGAGGCAAATGACCTCGTTTCCTGAATTCAGCAGATAATCACATAGATGGCTTCCGAGAAATCCCGCTCCCCCCGTGATTACGATCCGCATGTATCCTCCCTGCTAAAATTCGGTGGTCAACGGCTTTAACGTACCCAGCGGACTTAAAACGGGTTTTAGTGTGGCACCGGGGCCGCTCACGAGAAGGACCTCGCCATCCGGGAACAGGAAACCCTTAGCCGCTTGTTTGACGGCATCGGCGTTCAAGCGCCGGATCTGCTCGGGAAACATCGAGGCATAATTGCTTCCCAGGCGGTATAGTTCCGCATCCAGCATAATGCCGCACAGCCCTTCCGCCGAACCCAAATCCCGGTTAAATTCGTCCATTACCTTGTTTCGCGCAGCCTCCAATTCCTCACCCGTAACGGCAGCAAGCTTCATTTCTTCGGCAACGCTTTCGATTCTCAAAACCTGCTCCACCGCCTGATCGGCTGCCGCCTGCCCCTGGACATAAAACGGGCTGGCCATCCGTCTCCCCGCATTCCCCACGGTCAACAGCGATGTCGGCAGCGCTTTTGTCAGTCGCTCCTGGAAAATGTGCGCCGCCAGCAATGCGCTTCCGTATGCGGGATCCTCCCTCGGAGGAAATAAATTCCCCATGATGAATTGAGCCGCGGGGGAAGACGGATCGTCCTCGATAAATATCTGCCGCCCCGCAGGCTTCAGCGGCTGCATGAAAGTGAAAGGGATCTCGTCTTTGCGAACCCAAACACCCCATATTCGGGAGGCCCGCCGCAACACCTCGCGCGCGGCGACGTTGCCTACAATAATCAACGAAGCCTGATTGGGCGTGATGAATTTGTTGTAGAAAAAGCGGAGGTCCCCCAGGGTAATGGCCGAAACACTCCTGATCGTGCCTTCCATAGGCCTGGCGTGGCTCGTCCCGCCGAACAACACGTTCTCGAATTGCGAATGAATGCGTTGCCTGGGATCGGAAGCCTTCTTCATCTCTTCAAGGACAGATTGCTTCACGGCGGCGAAGTCCGCGTCATTGAATTGCACCTCCCCGATCACCTGGTAGAGAAGAAGAAGGGAGCGCTCGACTTTGGAGCTTTGCCCGCTTAGAATAAAGCGGAAACCGTCCCAATCGCACCGGACGTCGATATTCGCCTCAAGATAGGCCAGTTCGTCCTGAATATCCTTGGCGGTTTTGTCGACGGCGGCCTTTAAAAACATGCGCGAAAGAAGGTTCGCGACACCTCCCTTACCCGCCGGATCGAAATAGGCTCCATAGCGCACGACCAGGCCTATCGCCATGTTTTCTCCCATGTGGGGAGCTTTGGCTACCGTGACCTGCAGGTCATTCAACAGCCTCCTCGTACTCAAATCCGGCAGCGGCGATGCTTGCTGCGACTCCGCCGGAATGGAACATAAAAGCGTCAATGTTGTCAAAATCAGTGTGCAGCGCATTTTGTTCTTTCTCATGATCTATCCCTGTTTTGAGAAGGCTATCATATTAGCCTCGAAGGCTCAAAGACTCAACGGATCGGAACCGGCCGGCAACAGGAGTCCTCTTCTTACGGTTCTTCGCGCAAAGAAGTATTCCGGGATCTGGTATAATCGGGTTTTAACGGATTCACAGCCGGTAAAACGGTTGGCGAATGGGCATCCGGAATCCGTTTGGCGAGTGCGCCTGAATCCGGGCAAAAACATTTTAAATTTAGAATATCGGGAAATGAATATCGAACCGCACAATGTCGAAGCTAAAATATTTATCGAGTAAGCATCCAAAGGCTATCCCATGGTAGAGTTTTCGTCGGAACCGCAAAAGTCTTTCCCTTTGATCAAAATGCTTGTCGCACTTGGAGTATGCATCATCCTCCTGGGCGGGATCTTTATGTTTGTCCGCCACCAGCGCTCCGTGCCTGTTCAACCAGCCGGTGCCTCCGTCGTGGTGCCGGGACTCCTGCGGCCGGGAAATACGGACTTCGAATACTACAAAAACAGGATTCGTATCGAGGACGTAAAGGCGACGCTGGGAGTCAGTTTTTCAAACGCCCGCATCGCGATGATTTCGGGAGTCATCGTCAATGACGGGAGCCGCAAGCTGGAAGCCCTGGAGCTGCACATCACGCTTTTCGACATGTGGGGCAAATTATCGAAAGAACGCACTGCATTTGCGCTTCGGCCCGGATCCGGGTTGAACAAAAAACCCATGGAGCCGCTGGAAAGAAGATCCTTCACCATCGGTATCGAGTCGGTGGAATATTATTGGAATCCGAAGCAGATTGCGTACGAGATAACCGGCCTGAAGTTCAAATAATTGACGATCCGCGATTGACCGCTCAAAGCATTTTGCCGAAAGGGAATTTTTACATGCCGTTTCCATTCCAGCGCTTTTTCAACCGCAAATCGTCATCCGCGAATCTCAAATTCCTGATTTTTATGCTTATGCTTCTGCCGCTGACCGCCTGCGGACGATACAAGGCGCGCCGTGCGCTCGAAAAGACTCAATATTTCGCCGAAATCCTGAGACGCGAGGGCCTGCGAGAGCTCGGGCAGGATGGATTTTTCAGGGACAATCTGACGGGCAACCGTGATCCCGAAGTCCGCCTCTGGTGCGCGGTTGCACTCGGGCGGATAGCGGATCCCCGCGCGCTTCCGCTGCTGTATGGCGCTCTGCGCGGCGAGGATGCCGGGCTTCGTGCTGCATCCGCTTTCGCAATCGGAGAGATACAGGACAGGGATTCCTCCGAGGAGAACTGTTCTGTCCGGGATCCGCGTGCCGTATTGGAGCTGTTCGGGCTTCTTGACGACCCGTCCGTTTCCGTGCGCATGCGCGCCGTCGAAGCGCTGGGGAAGATCGGCGCTCGCGCCGACGCGGCCGATGTCGTCCGCCGCGTAGAGAATTTTACCGGCAGCCGATCGGCGTCCGGGAAGGCCTATCTCGGCGCTGCCGCGACGGCCCTCGCCAGGCTGGGAGATCCGGCGGCAATCCCATTTCTCGACCGGCTGTCCGCCGGCAGCGATCCTGATCTCCGGCAGCACGCTTCGGAAGCGCGAAAGCTCATTCAGTCACAAGCCCTGCAACGCGCCGATGCCTCACAGTCCCGGGAAGCGCGGCCTGAAGTGCCATGCGACGCCTCCACGCGCGGCGGACGGCATCCGGCGCTCGGTGTTACCCGCGCGGCTTCCTATGCGCTCGCGGCCTATCGGAAGAACAGCACCATTGCGCAGATAGAAACGACGCGCGGCACAATCGAAATAGAGCTTTTCCGGGAGGACGCCCCGCTCACCGTCGATCGTTTTGTCTCAATGGCCAAACGCATGGTTTACGATGACACCGAACTGTCGAAGGCCGCCGGACTGATCGAGGGGGGCGATCCGAAAAAGTGGCCGGGATTGAATCGCGCGCTGCAAAGCGAGATAAACATGAGGCCGCTCGAACGCGGCCGGGTGGCGATGCCGCTTTCAGGCCGGGATTCGGATGCCGGCAGGTTTTTCATCACCACTGCGCCGCAGCCATTCCTCGACGGCGTCAATACCTGCTTCGGGCACGTGATCAGCGGGATGCAGATTGCCGACCGGATTGGCCCCGGAGACCGGATCCGATGGATCCTCATTAAAGAAGAGATCCATTTCCACGACTATCAGCGATACTGATACCTCCCGCCACTGTTTCGTTTGGCCTGGTCCGGCGATTCTGATACATTTCCCGGTTATGCGGACTGAAACGATTCACAAAATTCACTTCATTGGCGTTTGCGGAACCGGCATGGCGTCGCTTGCCGCCATGCTGCAAAACAGTGGTTACGAAGTAACGGGATCGGACGAAGGGATTTATCCCCCCATGAGCGATTTCCTTGCCCAAAAAAGGATCCCGGTGTTTCAGGGCTATGCTGCCGGCAATCTGAGGCCTGTGCCGGACCTCGTCGTCGTGGGAAATGCCCTGTCGCGCGGAAATGCCGAAATCGAGCACGTCCTGGATCACAGGATTCCGTTTCTCTCCTTCCCGGAAACGCTTAAGACGTTTTTTCTCCGCGATAAAATGCCCGTAGTCGTGGCCGGCACCCACGGGAAAACGACCACTACCTCGATGATCTCCTGGGGACTGCATGCGGCGGGTCTGAAACCGAATTTCCTGATTGGAGGGATTGCGGAAAATTTCCAGTCCAGCTACGGACTGGAGGGCGGCGCTCATTTCGTCGTCGAGGGAGACGAGTACGATTCCGCTTTCTTCGACAAGGGTCCGAAGTTTCTCCACTACCTGCCGTACCTCGCGGTCATCGGCAACGTAGAGTTCGACCACGCCGACATTTATGCCGACATCGACGCCGTCAAGCTGCAATTCCGGCGCCTGGTCAACCTCATACCGCGGAGCGGCTACCTCGCGATCGGCGCGGACAGTTGCGCGGCTCAGGAGGTCGGCGCCAACGGCCTGTGCAGGAAAGAAACCTTCAGCCTCCAGACAGAAAGCGACTGGGGCGCGCAGCGGATTCGACTGGAAGACAAGCGCCTGTGCTTCGATGTCCTTTACCGCCAGAAGCTTTTTGGAAAAATGCGGCTGAACGTCTACGGCCACTACAATGTTCGCAACGCCCTCGCAACCGTGGCCGTTTTAAATCACCTGGGAATTACCGAAGAAAAAATACGCGAAGGCCTCGAGTCGTTTTCAGGCGTCCGGCGCAGGCTGCAGCAGAGATGCGAGATCAATGGGATACGGATCTACGAGGATTTTGCACATCACCCCACGGCCGTCCGAGAAACGATTCAGACTGTGCGGGACACATTTGGAGCGAATCGCATTTGGGCCGTTTACGAACCGCGTTCAGCTACAAGCCGCCGAAACATCTTTCAAAAAGAGATAGCGGAAGCGCTTGGTCTGGCCGATTGCATCGCGATCCCCAATCTTTTCAAGCCGGAAAAGGTGCCTGAAAAGGAGCGTTTGAACGAAACGCAGCTGGTCGATGATCTTCGCCGCATGGGCCGCGACGCCTGGAACCTGGGGGATGTGGACGGTATAATTGAAAAGGTATGCCGGGAAGCGCGATCGGGAGATTTGATATTAATTCTATCGAACGGCGGATTTGGCGGCATATATGAAAAACTTCCGGCGGCCCTCCAGGAACCGAGGGCTGCGCCGCAGAAAGAACACGGGCGCGAGGATGCGAAAAAAAATTAGCCTCGGACTGCTGACACTGATCTGCCTGGTGCCTGCAACCCTGCTATTGTGGGCGCAGCAGCAGGATCCATCCAACGTCCCGGGCAGCGACCAGGAGGGCTTTAAAATCCGCGTTGAAGTGAATACGATCAACGTGCCCGTAACGGTCCGTCGCCCGGAAGGGGGCTTTGTTAAGGGCCTTTCACAGAGCGACTTCAGGATTTTCGAAGACGGAAAGCCTCAGGAGATAGTTTTTTTCGCACAGGAAGGCCTCCCGACGCGCATAGCCCTCGTGCTGGACGCGAGCGGAAGCGTTCTCTCGGAATGGGGAACCATCAAGTATGCGACAAAAAGATTCCTTGAGCAGCTCAAGCCTGAGGATCAGTTTTCTCTGACCAGCTTCAACACGGAAATAAAGCTGAAGATGGATTGGGGGAGAAAGACCGACCGCGTAGACCGAGTCCTGACTTCCATCTACTGCAAGGGCAATACGAAGCTGTGGGATGCCATCTATGTCGTGAGCAACGACGTCTTAAAAGGTATCAGCGGCAAAAAGGCCATCATCATCATGAGCGACGGCATGGATAACGAAAGCACCGTCTCGTATGATGTGGCTCTCCAGGCGGCCATTCGCTCCGAAGCGGCTATTTATGTCGTCAGCAAAACCGAAGCGATACGCCAGCTTTACCTGGCAAGCAGCAAAGGGTCCTTTTACGGCGGCATACCAAACGAGGTATTTGCCCAGGCGGACCTTGTGTTGCGCAAGCTGGCGTATGAAACGGGCGGCCGCGTGCTGTATCCCAACACATTCGGCCAACTGGGCGACATCTACGCCCAGGTCGACGAGGAGTTGCGCAACCAGTATACTCTCGGTTACATATCCGGCAACTCGCTGAAGGATGGCAGCTATAGGAAGATCTCCGTGACGGTAAACGCGAGAGGCGCGGCAGTTTCCGCCCGCCCGGGGTATTACGCTCCCGACGCTCTCGGCAGGACGGGCGCTCGATAAAAATCCCCGCTCAGAGCCGGCACCTCCGCATGGATCGGATCCTCGAAAGGGCCCGCTGCAATAGCTTTATGCACAGGCAGCGCCTTGGCAGCTTTTTGAACCGCAGAATGCCGAACAACATTCGATGCAAAGTTTGCAAAGGCACGCCGGAATGGCTTAGCCCGCATTTCTCACGGGATTTCGTAGCGAGGCGGCGCAGACGCGCATGGATACAAGGCGCGCGACCGAGGGCCCCGCAGGCGTACTCAACAGTACGTCGAGGAGCCCGACGGAGCGCAACGAAGTAGACATGCCCGGATCCGCCGCCGCAGTAGAAAGCCTGTGAGAAATGCGGGTTAGCCCGTGAGGATCGCACTGCCCGAGGCCGTGAATTCAGCTCGAATTGAATTCAAAAACCGCTTGACAGAAACACCGCAGCCAATTAGCTTTTAAATGCCTCAGCAGTGCCCTCGAATTCAAAGCAATCGCTGCATTTGAATTTGGAGGGCAACCCGTGCGCAATCCCGCCTGCCTGTATTTGAACTATGCATCCTCATTCATCTGTGACGGCTCTTCACTGAAATCCTACGGCTTTGGGCCGGACCGGATCGAATGGGCCGACGATGAAATCAAGGCAATCCGTGCCGTGCTTCAAAGGCTCGCTTCCATCCGGATTATGAATGCGAACGATGTCGAAGATATCGTGCAGGAAACGCTTCTCACGATGATCTCCAGGCATCCGGGAACCGAGCTGCAAAAGGGTCTCCTCGTTTGGAGCATGGGAATCCTGCGGCGCAAATTGGGGAACTACTATCGCAAAATCAGGCGATACGCTCCTCTGAACGAACAGGACGCCTCCTTCCGGCAATTTGCGCCCTCATTGTCGCCGGATGCGCGGCTGTTCCAGGTAGAGCTGAAGGCCATCATCGATGAGGTGCTGGCGCAAATTCCCCCATTCCAGCGCCAGGCGATGGAGCTTTTTATCGCCGGCCTCAATGCCAGGGAAATCGCGGAAGAGCTGCACCCTGTTCGTTATCAGAACGTGATCAATCGGCTGCATCGGGGCCGAAAAAAACTGGCTGAAGCTCTGTCCAGATACGGATACGGCCCGGAGGGTACGCCGGCGCTGCGCAGAATGAAGACGGCAAGCGGCCGGCTACCGGCGGAATTGAAAAAGACATCCACCTCTGCGAAATAAGTATCCACCGGCAAAGGCGGCGGCTTTACGGTTGCTGGCCCCTCAAAGGGGCATGATCGCGGTCAAGTCGCACACAATAAGGCCCGATCAGCCTCTTGAAACGCAGAATATCGAATAACGAGTGCAGAATGTCGAAGTGTTGTCTGAGGTTCTGCACTCGATATTCGTTATTCGATATTCGTTATTCTGCTTTTCAGAATCCCGTCCCTTCGCCTGTCATCACAACAAGGGCCTCCTCGCCGCAGAGCCTGTGATCTCGCAGCAGGACAGGACTCCGCCCGGCGGCCTGGTTGTTGAGGTTATTGGAGGTTTTATGGTGGGTATTCAGCCGCCGCCGGGACGATCGAGCCTGTATCCCTAATGTTTCCGCGGAAGCGTTTTCATTTCACAAAATTTTCAGATAATTCAATTTTTCCCCTACCGATCTCAAGACTGCAGGATGACGTTCGTCGAGCAATGCGCGAGAATGCGCCCCGTCGTGCTCCCGAAAAGCATTTCGCGCATCGGGCTGTGCCCGTAGGCGCCCATCACCACGATGTCAAAGCCGCCCGACGCCGCCAGTTCGCAGATGACATCCGCCGGTTTGGAATGGATGATGACCTGCTTTTTGGGAGTCACACCGTGGTGCAGGAGAAACGCTTCCGCGGGTTTCAGTATTTCACTGCCCTGATCCTCGGCTTGCGCAACCGTGACAAGGCTGCACTGCACTCCCGGACGCGCGCCGAGTTCCGCAGCCGCAAGCAACGCTCGCGAGGAGTGTGAACTCCCGTCATACGCTACGAGGATGTTGCGGATATCGCTCCCTTCCCGGAATTCCGCGCCGGCGACCAGGACAGGCCGGACAGAGTTCCGCAAAACCGGAGCTATCCACGCGTCGACCGTTTCCGTTGCGCTGGCGAAGCGGTTGTAGCCTGTCCGTGAAACAATCACGGCATCGTGGGCTATCGCCGTCCGGCTGATGACTTCGCCCGGAATGCCGGTAACGGCCTCCGTAAAAACCGGAATGCTCCTGGAAGCGCATTGGCCGGCAAATATATCCAGCCGCTTTTTGGCAGCCTCCATCAAATCGTCCATCAGGGCTTGGCTTTCGCTCAAAGGAGGCGACATCACCGAGGGCATGAAGCTATCGGGCGCTCCCAGGACCGGCATTTCAAATGCAGTGAGGTCAATAACCGCAAGCGCATGGAGGTGGCTGCCTTCTTTCCTGGTCAGCCAAAATGCTACATTCTTGGCGCTTGCATCGTAGGGAGACTCAGCTAAGGCAATTAATATGGAGCGAATCATGGTACCCTCCGAGGAAGGGTCAGCGCGCCGTTCGGTTATTCATCCGGCGCTCCGAGTTTTTGTACGGATTCAATTTCACGCCACTCCAAGATCGGATTTGATTTTAAACAGGTTCATGATATCACGCCTGCAGACCATTCCCATCAGGCGTCCATCGTCCAGCACCGGCATCTGCTCCAAATCGCCCGAAAGCATTCTGGAAAGTGCCTCAGTGGCATCGTCGGCAGGTTTCAAAAACGGGACCATCTCGGCGGGCGTCATGATATCGCGCACCTGTTTGAAGCCCCACAGTTCCTTGGAAATCTCTTTGACACCCTCCAGGGATGCCATTCCGACGAATTCATCGCGATTGAAAACGGGAAAATCCGTGGCCTTGTATCTGTAAATGTAATCCTGGACAAAATCATTTACCGAAACCAGCCAATCCACCGAAACGACGCTATCGCTCATCACCTGCTTCACCTGAATACCCGCAAGAGCGCGCCGCAGGATCACGGCCTGATAGCTCCCTGCCGCCGAGTGCTTCATAAACAGCCCCAGGAAAATCAGCAGCATTCCGAGCACCAGGCTTCTTGTCGCCAGAAACTGCAGGATTCCGAAAACGATAAAGAACAGCGCGCAGCCGTTCCCCACCTGGCTGACAATCTTTGTCGCGCGCGCCATATCGTCCCATCGATCCCATAGAAAGGCGCGCAGGATGCGGCCTCCATCGAAGGGAAATCCGGGAATCAGATTGAGAAATCCCAGAAGCATATTGGCCCAGGCCAGGAATTCGGCGACACGCGCCGCCGGGTGAGTCCGGTTGGTGAAATAGAAGGATACATATACAAACAGGAACAGCGTACCCAGGGCTATGCTCGCTGCGGGACCGGAAATCGCGATAAGAAATTCATGCCTGCCCGTCCTGGGTTCCGATACGGCCTGCGACAGCCCCCCGAAAATCAGCAGCCGGATGCTCGTAATCCTTACGCCATGCTTCATGGCGACAAAAGAATGAGCGAGTTCGTGAATGAGGATCGACACGAAAAACAGAAGCGCCGCGGCCGCACACATGGTCCAGTACTGGGCCGCCGTGTAGTTTTGCCGCGCCTGCGGGTAATAGCTCCCCACCATGGCGAAGACCGCAAGGACAACGATCCACGAGTAATCGACAATAACGTCGATCCCGCCGATGCGCATCAATTTAAATCCGCCGCGTTTCATGTATTTAGATATATCACGCAGCCGAACAAACATCCAAATTATGTCGCGGTCGGTATCGGAATCGAGATCGGTTATCGGCAGTTGAGATGCAAAACAATGCTCGATACCGATCCCGGCAATACGGAGGTTAGGGCAACTCGGGCTTAGGGCCCGCGCAACAATAACTTTACATTTTGTTGACGGCCCTCATCCATAATAATTTCGTTCGAAAACATTATTGGAACTTTTATATTTGAGAGCCGTCAACCCTTCGGGACGCGGCGGCGGGCGGGCATCTGCGGTGTTGCCGCTCCTC
>JAEAME010001709.1_pt1 | contig 14292 bp, 9 predicted proteins | sample 8958731 | NCBI WGS metagenome assembly JAEAME01 (sample SAMN16933194, study PRJNA681113) | bioreactor sludge metagenome | isolation source: anerobic bioreactor sludge (Control) | place: India:Bengaluru | collected 2018-10-24 | reverse complement strand
GGGTAGCCGGCACAACCATGCCGGCCCAGGCCACCGAGTCCGAGCTGGCGGCGATGATGGTCGGCCGCGAAGTGCTGCTTACGGTCGAGAAGGGGCCAGCCAGGCCCGGCGACGTTGTGCTCAAGGTCCAGGGCCTGCAGGTCCTGGATGAGCGGATGTACATGTGCGTGAACGGGGTCAACCTGGAGGTACGTGCGGGCGAGGTCCTGGGCATCGCCGGGGTGCAGGGTAACGGCCAAACCGAGCTTGTGGAGGCCATCACCGGTCTGCGGCCTGCGGTCGGCGGCAAGATCGAAATCCTGGGTCAGGATGTGACCACTGCCAATCCCCGCCGGATTATCGAAAGCGGCGTGGCCCACGTGCCGGAGGATCGCCAGAAACATGGCCTGGTCATGAGCTATCCCCTGGTAGATAACATGGTCCTTTCCACCTACTATCGCCCGCCGTTTTCAGGCAACGGCGTCACCATCGACAACAAAGCGATAGACAAAAACGGACGGCGCCTGGTTGCCGAGTTTGATGTGCGCACGCCCAGCGAATACGCCCTGGCTGGTACTCTTTCTGGCGGGAACCAGCAGAAGGTGATTGTAGCCCGCGAGTTCTCCCGCCCGAGCAAACTGGTCATTGCCGCTCAGCCGACGCGTGGCCTGGACGTGGGTTCGACCGAGTTCATCCACCAGCGGCTCGTGCAGCAGCGCGATGCCGGCTCGGCGATCTTGTTGATCTCGGTGGAATTGGACGAAATCTTGTCCTTGTCGGACCGCATTGCTGTCCTGTACAAAGGGCAGATCATCGACACTCTGCCGGCAGCCGAAGCCACCCCGGAGCACCTGGGGCTGCTGATGGCCGGGGTACGAAAGGAGGAGGCACAGTGACCGCCGAAGCGAAGAAAGCGACCAAGACTTCCGCATCCTGGTTGAGCTCTGTGCAAGAAATGGCCATTCCCGTGCTGGCCGTGTTGACGGCCCTGGCCATCGGCGCGATTGTCATTTGGGCTTCGGGAGCCAGTGTGATCAAGGCCTACAAGGGGCTGCTCGAGGGAGCTGTGGGCAGTGTGAGGAACTTGACCGAGACCCTGCTGATTGCCACACCGTATACGCTGGCTGGCCTGGCTGTGACTCTCGCCTTCCGCTGCGGCTTGTTTAACATCGGCGTCGAGGGCCAGTTCAACATGGGGGCGCTGTTCGCCGTCGCTGTGGCGGTGGGCGTGAAGGGGCTGCCCACCATCATTCACCTGCCGCTATCCTTGCTCGCGGGCGCGCTGGGTGGCGCCTTCTGGGGAGCCATCCCGGGATTCCTCAAGGCGAAACTGGGGGCCCACGAGGTGACCAACTCCATCATGCTGAACTATATCGCGGTCAAGACGATGGACTATATCGTCAAGAACCCGCTCCGTGACAAGGCCGCGAGCATCCCGCGCACGGCGTTTATCGAGAAAACTGCCACGCTGCCGCCCCTGCTGGCGCCCTACCGCGTCCATGCCGGCCTGCTCGTCGCCATCGCCATGATCTTTGTCGTGTACTGGCTGCTGTGGAAGACGACGCTGGGCTTTGAGATTCGCACAGTGGGGGCCAACCCCGACGCGGCCCACTACGCCGGCATGAGCGTAACGCGCAATTTTATCCTGGCCATGGTCTTGAGCGGGGCGCTGGCCGGGCTGGCTGGCACGGGCGAGGTCCTGGGCACGAATCGCAACTTGCCCGCCTCCTTTATCTCCGGCTATGGTTTCGATAGCATTGCCATTGCCCTGCTGGCCAAGAGCCATCCCTTCGGCATTCTGCCTGCTGCCTTGCTCTGGGCAGGTCTGCGCAACGGCGCCGGACTGATGCAGGTGCGGGCGGGAATCTCGATTGACTTGATCAACATCGTGCAGGGCCTGGTGATTGTGTTCATCGCCGCCGATGAGATCATTCGCCGCCTGTACCGCATCAAAAAGCCGAAGGAAGCCATCCGCGAAATGGTCTTTACCCGCGGCTGGGGCAGATAGGAGGGCATGATCATGGCAGAAAAAAGGAAGTCTCGCTTTTCACGTTTGCAGGTTCTGGCCACACTGCTCCTGCTGCTCGGCTTGTTCCTGGCAGTGATCGCCAGCGCCAGGATCAATCCAGCCAGTGTCTCGAGTCTGGGCTTTGAGAAGCTCGGGCAAGCTCTGGTGCCTTCGCGGCGCGGCGTAGCCATCTTCGGGGCGCTGTGCGCTGTGGCGGCGGTCGCGACCCTGGTGCTGAGCAAGCGCAACCCTCGGATTGCTGCGGCAGCCCTGGTTGTCGGCATTGCGCTGGCTATGCTGACGATACTGACGGCCCTGGCCCAGGGCGGCAGCATCGACCTGGTAGGTATGCTGTCGTCCAGCCTGCGTATGTCCACGCCCATCGCTCTGGCGGCCCTGGCCGGTATCCTGTGTGAAAAGTCCGGGATCATCAATATCGGTATCGAAGGCATGATGCTGGCTGCGGCCGCCTTTGGCTTTGGAGCAAACCTCTTCTTCAAGAATCTGTGGGTAGGACTGTTGGCGGCGATTCTGGTCGGGGGCCTGATGGCCGCGCTGCACGCCGTCATGTCCATCCGCTACAAGGCGGATCAGATCATCAGTGGCACCGCCATCAACGTCCTGGCCGTAGGCCTCTCGGGGTTCCTGCGGCGGGCCTATCTGGTCAACGCTTTCTCTGTCGGGGCGACGCTGCCCATCGTCAAGATCCCACTCTTGTCCGAGATTCCGGTGCTCGGCACGCTCTTCTTCCGCAGCCAGCCCATCGTCTATACCATGCTGATTCTGGTGGCCGCGATATACTTTATGCTGTTCTATACGCCCTGGGGCCTGCGCACGCGCGCGGTGGGCGAGCATCCACGGGCGGCGGACACAGTGGGTGTGAATGTGTTCAAGGTTCAATACATCAACGTGATTGCGGCCGGGATGATCGCTGGCCTGGCCGGGGCCTGGTTCTCGCTGGAGACGGTCGGCAGCTTTGAGGATGTGATGACCGTCGGCAAAGGGTACATTGGCCTGGCGGCGATGATCTTTGGCAACTGGAACCCCATCGGCGCTCTTTTGGGGGCGCTGCTGTTCGGCTTTGCCGATGCGTTGCAGATCAAGCTGCAGATCCTGAACGTACCTCTGCCCTACCAGTTCCTGGGCATGGCGCCTTACCTGTTGACCATGATCGTGCTGTCCGGCCTCATTGGCAAGACCACGCCGCCTGCCGCAGAGGGCAAGGCCTACGAAAAGTAGCACGCAGTAGCGCCAGTCAGCTCACGAGAAACCCGGTTTCTTCTTTGTAGGGCGATTTGCCAAATCGCCGAAAGGACCCTGAGGGTTTTCCGAAACCCTCAGGGTCTTTTCGGCCGGGGGTAGGGCAATCTGTTAGATTGCCCCGCCAGCACCGTAACCCGACTAGAGCATCAAGCCCGAGACCCACCTGGCCACCACCTGCGGCGACCGCGCCAGGTACAGGCCAAGCAGGAGCAGCCCCACTGCCAGCAGCAGGGGCACGGGGCGGATGCGACCGGCCGAGGAGCGCACGCGCTCCCGCCACAGGCGCCAGCTTGTGTGCGCCAGCCCGATGAGGATTCCGATCGCGCTGATGCGCCAGGCCTGCTCCAGGCGCGGCTCCCCCGGAGGGGTCAGCAACATCTCCAGCAGGCTCCGGCCGGATGCCGGGTCAGCCATCGTGGGCAGCCTCAGCAGCGCCAGCACACCCGCAATCGCGATTAACCACAGCAGCAGCCCCTCCCAGGGGAACCGTACGCCGGTTTCCTGCTTCTTGCCCGCCGGGCTGTTGTGCAGCGCCGCGAGCGCCGCCGTGGACATCAGCACCGCCACCCCCCGGCTGAGCAGCACGAACATGGCACCACCCATGCTGTCCCAGGTCCCGGCAGCCAGCCCTTGCACGACCAGCCCCAGCACAGCCATAGCCGCACAGCCCAGCACTCCGGAGAGGCGCGACTGGATCACCGCCCAGATTCCGCTAAAGAGCGTGGTGAGTAGCCCCAGGGTGCCGAGAATGGACAACACGCCCGCCGTCTGTAAGTCCGGCATCTGCCGCCACAGACCAAGCAACAGGTAGAGGATCACTCCATCCTTGACCGCCCACTGGAAGGCCGGCCCGAGGGGCTCATCTCCCGCCGCCCACAGCGGCGTTGCCCCGTTGAACGGGAACAGGTTTAGCCACAGCATCCACGCCGGCAACAGCAGCCACGCGCTCCGGCTCACCACGGCGATTTCCTGTGGGTGCACGGCCAGCTGGTCCAGCAACCAGGGGATGCCCAGCAAGAAGGGGACGGGTGCCGTAGCCCAGGCCATAAAGTTCGCGGCCCCGCGCGGCGCGGTACGATCCGTCGGCAAAGTGGCCAGCACGGGCACGATCAGTGCCCCCGGCAGGAGCAGCGCCGATAATAGCCAGGAGCGCAGCAGGACGGCTGCGCTGAGCAGCCCCAGGCTGGCCAGCAATGGAGCATGGACCCCCTCCGCCTTGGCGTCTGCCGCGGCAATCGCCAGCAGGATCGCCGTCGCCCAGCCGGCGAGGGTCAACAACTCTCGTGCGCCTGCGTCCAGCATCCAGGATTGGGTCAGGAAGGTCTCGGCCTGCTCCAGGGGCAGCGCTGACGTCAGCCGCAGGTAGCCCAGCAGGGCACCCGGAACCGCGATAAGCATCGGCACCCGCCGCGACCGCAGCAGAGCCACCACCAGTGCCCCGGCCAGGGGCAGCAAGCTCAGCCAGTACACTCTCATGGCCTGTCTCCCGGCGAGGGCTCGGCTTCAGGTGGTTCTGTTCTCAACGCCGAGACCGCTGAGAACGCGGAGGAATCCATTGGTTCTTCATGTGCTACTATCTCCGGCCTTAGCTCCTCTGCCGCAGGAGTCTCCAGGCTGGCTGCAGAGGACTGTTCGTGCTCGGTAGAGACCTTTACATCTTCTTTGCGTTCTTTGCGCCCTTTGCGGTGAATCTTTTTCCCTCCGTAAGCGGCAACTTCCACATTGCACAGGTGAGCAGCCGCCAGGGCCACCAGCACGTCGCACGAGGCCCACACGCCCCACACCAGCGCATCCGGGTAGGTCAGAGCATACAATATGCGTCCGGCGTCGGCAAAGGCCAGAATGCCCAATCCCGCGTGCAGAGGGGTGGGCGCCAGCAGCACGGCAAAGCAGAACTCGACCAGCAGCCAGGCAACGCTCCAGGTCACCAGCGGGGGCAGCAGGGAAGGCGCGTATCTCTGCACCAGGCCATAGGTCAGCAGCAGCGCCAGCGCCACGGCCAGTGCCCGCAAGGGCAGGTGAGTCAGGGGCCGTGCGCCCCTTGTGGCCCGTGCTACGGCCGCCGGTGCCCTGCGGTACAGGTACCACAGCGTGATCAGGTAAATGAGCGCGGCGGCGACCGATGCGGCGGCGTGGATGGACACCAGCTCCGGCCCGATGCTGGACCACAGCAGAACGATGACGATGCCGCGCTGCACGAGGAAGAATGGGATGAGCAGGCGTTCGTCCGGCCAAAGGAGGAGGAGTGCCCCGCTGGCATACAGGCCAACAACCAGATGAAGCGCGCGTGATGCGGCGAGCGGCTCCAGTGTGCGAATAATGTCCGACAACAACCGGGCAATCTCCTTTCGCCGGCATTGTAGTGAAAAACGCTGCTGCAGCAAAACGGCGGCCACCGCCAGGTGGGTGTAGTTCATCTTTGGGGCAGGCATGGCTTGTGGGCCATCAGACTGCCATCAACGAATTCACCACGAATAAACGAATGCGCTGCAGCTAGATTCGTTTATTCGTTTCTGGCATTCGTTGATGGCGGGCGTGGGGCAACTTGCTCCAGAGCTGAACTACACCCACCGCCAGGTCCTGACTTTGCTCCTCACGGAAGATTGGGGTATAATATGCTCGGGGATCAGAAATGTCAGACAAGTTGGATCGTTTCACCAAAAGAGCACGCCAGGCCCTCGTCTTTGCCCAGGAGGAGGCCCAGCACCTGGGCCATCGCTGGATCGGCACCGAGCACCTCTTGCTCGGCCTGCTCCGCGAAGAACAGGGCATCGCCGCCAAGGTCCTGACGCAGATGGGCCTGGACATTGAGAAAGTACGCCGCGCGGTTGCCGATACCCTCGGCCAGGCCGACCAGTTGTTGGCTTCGCCGGTCGAGCTGGCCCCGCGCACCAAGCGCGTGCTGGAACTTGCTATCGATGAGGCTCGCCGCCTGGGCCACAACTTTATCGGCACGGAGCACCTCCTGCTGGGGCTGGTCCGCGAGGGACAGGGCATCGCCGCCGGAATCCTGGAGAGCAACAACCTGGATCTCGAGCTGGTCCGTCAGGAGACGCTGCGCCAGATGCAGCTCGTCGCGCCGGCGGGCGCGCAGCCCAAAGAGGGCGGCAAGAGCCAGTCCCTGGTGGAGCAGCTGGGCACGGACCTCACCGACGCTGCTCGCAAGGGCACCCTCGATCCGGTCATCGGCCGCCAGAAAGAGATCGAGCGCGTCGTGCAGATCCTCGCCCGCCGCACCAAGAACAACCCCGCCCTGATCGGCGAGCCCGGCGTGGGCAAGTCGGCCATTGTCGAGGCCCTGGCCCAGCGCATCGTGCGCGGCGAAGTGCCGGAGCGCCTCATGGGCAAGCGCGTGATCATGCTCGACGTCGGCTCGCTGGTGGCCGGCACGATGTACCGCGGCCAGTTCGAAGAGCGCATGAAGCGCGTTATCGACGAAATCCGCAAGACCAAGAGCATCCTCTTCATCGATGAGCTGCACATGATCGTCGGCGCCGGCTCGGCGGGCTCGCAGGTCGATGCCGCGAACATCCTCAAGCCCTCGCTGGCCCGCGGCGAGCTGCAGTGCGTGGGCGCTACCACGATGGGCGAGTACCGCAAGCACATCGAGAGCGACCCCGCGCTGGAGCGCCGCTTCCAGCCGGTGCTGGTGGCCGAGCCGACCATCGAAGAGACCGTCGAGATTCTGCGCGGCATCCGTTCCCGCTACGAAGAGTACCATCGCCTGACCATCACCGATGATGCCGTTGTCGCCGCGGCTCACCTGGCGGCGCGTTACGTGCCCGACCGCTTCCTCCCGGACAAGGCCATTGACCTGGTCGATGAGGCGGCTTCCCGCGTGCGCACCTACAAGGCGTTCCAGCCGGCCGCGGTCAAGACCGCTTTCCTGCGTCTGCAAGAAGTGCAGCACAGCAAGGACCAGGCGCTCGAGGAGCGTCGTCTCGAGGAGGCGGCCCGGCTGCGCGAGCGTGAGCGTGAGCTCCGGCAGAGCATCGAGCAGCTCCAGCTCGGCCTGGGCGACGCTGCGGCCGAGCTGGAGGGCCTCAAGGTCACCGGGGACGACATCGCCGAGATCGTCTCCATGTGGACCGGCGTGCCGGTCACGCAGCTGGCCGGCACCGAAACGGAGCGTCTGCTCAACATGGAGACCGCCCTGCACAAACGTATTGTCGGGCAGGATGAGGCCATCACCACCGTGGCCAAGGCGGTCCGGCGGGCCCGGGCCGGCCTGAAGAATCCCAAGCGTCCGATTGGCTCCTTCCTCTTCCTGGGGCCGACGGGCGTGGGCAAGACCGAGCTGGCCAAGGCCCTGGCCGAGTTCATGTTCGGCAGCGAAGACGCCCTGATCCAGCTCGACATGTCCGAGTTCATGGAGCGGCACACCGTCTCGCGGCTGGTGGGCGCGCCGCCGGGCTATGTGGGCTATGAGGAAGCCGGCCAGCTGACCGAAGCCGTGCGCCGCCGACCGTACTGCGTGATCTGCTTCGACGAGATCGAAAAGGCGCACAACGATGCCTTCAACATCCTGCTGCAGATCATGGAGGACGGCCATCTCTCCGACGCGCGGGGCCGCCAGGTGGACTTTCGCAACACCATTATCATCATGACCTCCAACATTGGCGTAGAACTGCTGAGCCGTGGCAGCTCTCTGGGCTTTTCCGTCACCCACGACGCGGCCAAAACGGCGGAAGAGAGCTACCAGAAGATGAAGGACCAGCTCCTGGGCGAGCTCAAGCACACCTTCCGCCCCGAGTTCCTCAACCGCGTGGACAACGTGGTGGTCTTTCATGCTCTGAGCGAGGATCACATCCGTGCCATTGTGGACATTCAGATGGGCCAGGTGGCCGAGCGGGTCAAGGAGCAGCAGCTCAGTCTGGAGCTGGCTCCCGAAGGCCGCGACTTGTTGGCCAAGGAGGGCTTTAGCCTGCAGTACGGGGCGCGCCTCCTGCGCCGTGCTATCGAGCAGCGTGTCGAGGATCCCCTGTGCGAGGGCCTGCTCTCCGGACAGTTCAAGCCCGGCGACACCGTCCTCATCGCGCGAGCCGGTGACGAAATCACCCTGCGCGTCAAAGAGCCGGCCCCCACCGCCGAAGGCCCGCTGGCCGAAGCCTTGCCGCAGGCCCAGTAGATCTCCGAAAGGGCGCCAGTGCCAAAGATACGAACCAAGTTCGTCTGCCAGCAGTGTGGCTACGAGTCACCGCGCTGGTCGGGACAATGCCCCCAGTGCAGCCAGTGGAACACCCTCGTCGAGACGGTTGAGGAGCGCGGCGGGGCGGCCTCGTCCCGTCTGCCCGGCCAGACCGTCCCGCAGCCCATCACCGCCATCTCCGCCGAGGGCTTTGCCCGCATCCCCGTGCCTATGGACGAGTTCAACCGCGCCCTGGGCGGCGGAATCGTCCCCGGCTCGGTGATCCTCATTGGCGGCGACCCGGGCATCGGCAAGTCCACTTTGCTCCTGCAAGTCTCGGGATTGCTGGCGGACAGCGGTCAGACCACTCTGTACGTCTCCGGTGAAGAGTCGGTGCAGCAGGTCAAGATGCGCGCCGACCGGCTGGGCATCGCCGCGGACAAGCTGTTCCTCCTGTCCGAGACCAACCTCAACCACATCCTGAGCCAGATCGATGCCTTGCAGCCGCAGTTGGTGATCGTGGACTCGATCCAGTCGGTGTACCTGGAGGACCTGGAATCCTCCGCCGGGAGCATCGGCCAGGTCCGTGAGTGCGCGGCCACCCTGCTGCGCCTGGCCAAGTCGCGCCACATCCCCATGTTCATCGTCGGCCATGTCACCAAAGAGGGAGCCATCGCCGGGCCGCGCGTACTGGAGCACATGGTGGACACCGTGCTCTATCTCGAGGGCGAGCGCTTTCACGCCTACCGGCTGCTGCGCAGCGTCAAGAATCGTTTTGGCTCGACGGACGAGGTGGGCGTCTTTGAGATGGGCGAGTCGGGCCTGGCCGAGATCTCCAACCCGTCGCAGGCCTTTTTATCGGAGCGCTTGGCGTCCGCCACCGGCTCAACCGTGGCCGTGACCATGGAGGGCACGCGCCCCCTGCTGGTGGAGATTCAGGGCCTGACCACCCCGACCAGCACCGGCCTGCCGCGCCGCACCGCCAACGGCATCGACTTTAACCGCACGCTGCTGCTGGTGGCGGTCTTGAGCAAGCGTGTGGGCTACAAGCTGGGCACCCACGACGTCTTTGTCAACGTAGTGGGTGGCATGCGCATCAACGAGCCGGCCGCCGATCTGGCCGTGGCCGCGGCCATCGCCTCCAGCTACCGCAACGTGCCGGTCCCCGAGGACTGCGTGCTGGTGGGTGAGGTCGGCCTGTCGGGTGAGCTGCGCTCCGTCGGCCATGCCGAAAGGCGGCTCAACGAAGCCGCCAAGCTCGGCTTCCGGCGCTGCATCGTCCCGCGCACCCTGCGCCTGGGCAAGCCGGAGCACCTCGGCCTGGAGATCCTGCGCGCCCGCTCTATCGGCGAAGCGCTGGACCTGGCGCTGCAAGCGTAGCCTCACCAATCCACGGCATCTTCGCCCTCTTCTCGCACCTCCGCCAGCAGGTCGCGCGCACAGGTCCCGTAGCGTTCCTCCACGCCCTTGCGAATCCGGGTTAGCTTCTCCACCGCCTGCAGCGCATCCATCTTGCGCGCTTCCCGGTCTCTTTCGGCCGGCTGCCCCCGTACGATCTCACGGATCACGCCGGAGATGCTCCGCCCTTTCTGCTTCGCAATTGCGGCCAGGGCTTTTTGCTGCGCCCTTTCCAGTAGAATTTGCACCCGGTGCAACTTGGTCATCCGTACCTCCGGCAGTGTTATACACCTGCGCAGATATTAGTGTCAAATACGGGGCGAGTGGGCAGGGGGTCTGCGGCGATGTTCCGGGGCAGGTACGCGGATGCCATTTGCGAAATCGGAGTGACTGTGCTATACTGCACGGGTTAATAGTTCGCCACAGCGACCGTGGCGACGTCTGGTTTCCCGGCTTTGTAGCACACTCTGACGCCAGCCCGGGCGCGCAAGCGCATCGTGGCTGGCGTTTGTTGTTTGCTCGCGAACCCGCGTCTTGGTGCAGGCTGTCCCTTGCATGGTCAACTTGGATCGGAGCAGGCCGAGGTGGACAAACTGGCAATAGACAAGCTTCTCACACTGACCGCACCCAGGCCCTCGCCGCGCCCGGCCAACCAGGATCAGGCGGGCCCAGCCACAGCCGCGTTGTTTGCATCTCAGAAGAATCACGGGGGATCGGAACGTTAGGTTCCGATCCCCTTTGCATTTGAGTTGATCGGGCTTGAGCCTACCGGCTCAGACTACAACAGAATCACAGGAGGGAAGTCATGAAACCCAAGACGAAGCAGTTCATCTCCAGAGCCGGCACTTTGCTGGTTGTCAGCCTGTTGCTCCTGGCGCTGGCGAGCCAGGGCGCTTTGTCGCAGCCTACAGTGGACCACGAAGAACCGGTGGTGGGAGAGAGCAGCGCGCAGGCGCCATCGAGTACGTTGCTGAGTTATCAGGGCACCCTCACTGACGAGCAGGGGAACCCCGTCACCGCACCCGTGACCATGCAGTTTGCCCTGCACGATGCCAGCACCGGCGGAAACCTGAAGTGGGGCCCGGAGACGCAGAGCGTGCAGGTCACCGATGGCTTATTCAACGTACTGTTGGGCAGCGTGACGGCCATTGATCCAGCCAACCTGACCGGCGACCTGTGGCTGGACATCATCGTGAACGGCGAGCAGCTCACACCCCGCGAGAGGATCACCACCGTACCCTACGCGATGGAGGCGGGAACGCTTCCTGCTGGCGCAGAAACGCAAGGCTCCCTAGACGTCTACCGAGAACTGAGAGTAGTGTCACCTGCAGTCATGAGTGCCTTTGAACTGATGCGCACCGACGAGGAAGATCGCACGCACAGGTGGAGAATCTGGCACATGAACGAAGAGTACGGCATGAACTCGTTGCAGATATGGGAGTACAGAACGGACAGCATCGGCGAAGACTGCAATGGCAACGCCGCTGATGGCGCTATTTGCGCCCCAAGATTCACGATTGCGCAGGGCGGCAACGTTGGCATTGGCGTAATGGAGCCGCTCCAGCCCCTTCATCTTGAGTATGACAAAGGGGTAACGGCCGGGGAGCATATACTGGCCAGCCTCATGAGAAAAAACCCGGGAGCAGGTGTGATACTGACCTATCATGCCGACGGATCGGCAACGACTGCGGGAGCAGTGCGTGCCAGCATCGGCCATGACCTGTACCTTGGAACCTCCAACTACCCCAATGCCATAGCTATTCGCACTGCAAATGGCAACGTCGGCATTGGCGTAGCATCGCCTCTCGTTCCCCTTCATCTTGAGCACGATTCAGGGGTGACTGCCGGGGCGCACAACCTGGCTAGTCTCCTTGACAAGAACTCAGGGGCAGGTGTGGTGCTGGGCTATGAGGCTGACGGGACTGTAGCGACTGCCGGGCGAGTGCGGGCCAGCGCGGGCTATGATCTGCACCTTGGAACCTCCAGCTATCTCAATGCCATCACGATTCTCAACACAAGCGGAACTACTCGTCTTTCGGGTAATCTAGACATGAATGGCAACTCTGCCGTCAACTGCGGCGCATTGACCGAAGCCAACCTGCAGACCCCTGAGGAGTTGGCCGCCGGAGGCAGCGACCGCTTCGAAGAGGGTGATGTCCTTTGCTGGGGCATCGACCAACTGGAGCTCTGCGCCACTCCGAACGACCGGCTGGTGCAGGCCGTGGCCGATGCCGGCGGCCGTCCCATCGTCATCGGAGCCGAAGTGGTCAAGGTCCTGGGTCCGGTGGCGCGCGGCGATATCTTGGTGGCGTCGAGGGTGCCGGGCTACGCCATGGTCAACAATGATCCCGTCTCGGGCAGCGTGATCGCCCAGGCGCTGGAGGATTTCGACCGCGAGCGAGGGATCATCAAGGCGATGATCCGGAAGTGGTAGGGGGCTCCCATGCCACATACACCGAACTCAACCAAGCGCAAGAAGAGGAAAGAGCACGGATTCCGCATCGCAGTGCTGCTTCTGGCAGCCTTGCTGACCTTCAGTGCGGCACTCGCCGCCTCGGTTCGAGCTGAGGGTCCGGTCTACGACAAGGAGCTTGCCGCGCAGATCGAAAGAGAGGCGCTCGCTCTGCTGGAAGGTCAATTCCAGGCAGAGCAGGCCCTCTCCCTATCGATTCAGGAGACCATCGTCGTACCAGGCTCGGCGCGTGTTGACGTGCAGCTGAGCATGATCCAGGAGGAGGCGGGAGAGGTTCAGGACCTGATTCATGTATTCGCTCTCCACGACGGCACGCGGCCTCTTCAAGTGTTTCGCGAGCCCAGCGCGAGCTTCTACCTCTACGCCGATGAGGTTTCTCGGGAGCTTCTGCCGCGAGAACGGCTGGAGTTCTGGAAGAGGCTCCGCGCAGAGGAGTCGAAGGCAGCCAGCGATGCGGCGGCTGCTTGTTCAGACTGCTCGTACATCTACAAACTGCCCTGGGATGGTGGAGTGATTCGGGGTGTTTGTCAGGACGATAACAACCATTTTGACTTCCAACTGCTTTCGGGCACCCAGGTCAGGGCTGCACGAGGTGGAACCGTGTACGTCAAGAGGGCAAGCGAGGACGGTGGCTGCTGCAGCTCATCGTGTGATGTATATAACAACTATGTCTGCATAACCCACTGTGACGGAAGCTACGGTTGGTACCTGCACCTCAAGTTCGGCGGGATCACAGTGAATACGGGCAATTACGTCTTGCAGGGGGACTGTCTGGGCCTGAGCGGCAATACAGGGTGGTCTTGTGGTGCGCACCTTCACTTCAATGTAAGTAAGCAGTCCAACAACACAGGTGATTGGTATACGGTCTCGTTTGTCGAAGGGGCGATGCCCGCAAAACCGGCGAACTGCGGTTACTACAACGCTCCGAATACCCCGGCGTCTCAGAACAGCACCGCGCCGTGCGGGTCTGTGCCCGGCACCTGTTGCGGCTGCCTGCCCGCTGCGTGCTGTTCTGGCGGACTGGCATCAGCCGCCAATCCATGGGGCAGAGCTGTACATGTTGCCGTGTCTGAGGCCGCGATGCTGGCACCTCCTGCGGTGGCCGCTGTGCAGCCCACGCTACCTGCTGCGCCTTCGCCTGTCGTGCCCACTGGGTATGGGGCGCTCGCGGTGGAAGTTGTCGAACGTGCGCCCGTCGTTTCCGAGCGAGCCCTGCCCGTGGAGCCGGTCGCCGCACCGGCCGCTGTAGCCCGTGAGCCGGTCGACCCGCTGCGCGTCGCGCCTGCCTCGGCTAACTACCTGATCCCCAAAGCCGTCTTTGGCAGCGGCGGCGGACCCAAGGCCTCGACCAACTACCGGATGAATGGCACCCAGGGCCAGACTACTGACCTGTCGCTCAGGCAAAGCAGCAGCTACCGGCTGATCCCCGGATACTGGGGTGCCGTCTCAGCCACTCCGCCTGGTAGCTTGGGGGGTGTCAATGACGATGGGCTGGTCAACTCCACCGATGCCTTGATCATCCTGACGGCTGATGTCGGGCTCGACACATCGGCATTCTGCCCGATGAACTGCGGCGACGTGAACGGGGACGGGCTGGTCAATTCCACCGATGCCCTGATCGTGCTAACTTACGATGTCGGATTACCCGTGCCATTCCCGCTGGGAGCCGGCGCATGCCCAACAACCGTAACTCAGCCGCCGGGGTGCAATCCATGACGGGCGAGGCTTGGGTTGACCCAGGCCATATCAGAGTGGCGCCGAAGGGTTGAGACCCAACTCAGGTCCCACGGAAATCGCAGGAGGAAACCCATGAAACCAATGACGAAGCAGTTCATCTCCAGGACCAGCGTCCTGCTGGTCATCAGCCTGTTGCTGCTGACTCTGGTAGCCAGCGCCAACTCGCCAGCGCGGGAGCTGCAGGCTGCGGCTGCGGCAACACCTCTGATCAGCTACCAGGGCACCCTTACTGATGAGCAGGGCAATCCTATCAGCGCAACGGTCACCATGCAGTTTGCCCTGTATGACGCAAGCAGCGGCGGAACC
>JAEAME010001708.1_pt1 | contig 14300 bp, 12 predicted proteins | sample 8958731 | NCBI WGS metagenome assembly JAEAME01 (sample SAMN16933194, study PRJNA681113) | bioreactor sludge metagenome | isolation source: anerobic bioreactor sludge (Control) | place: India:Bengaluru | collected 2018-10-24 | reverse complement strand
ACGCTGCGTCGCTCACCACGACGAGCTGCCCCGTCTCCACCTCGCCTCGAGCCGCCTCGAGCTCGATCGTCGCGGCAGGCTCCGACGGCGCCTGGGCGTCGGGCAGCACCTTCTCCATCGGGTCAGCGATCCAGACGCTGAGCTCTCCATGCTGCCCAACCGCTGGGTCGAGGGCGAGGGCAAGGAGTACGAGTGAGCACGAGGCTTGGGTGATATTCAAGTGGTACACCTCTCATCGGTTTGCCACATAGGGTTTCGCCGTGTGCGATCACATGCCTACAAGGCCGCCAGAATCAACGGCGGGAGATGACGAGCATGAAGGGCACATCGGTGTCCCCGGGGGCCGCGATCCGCAGCCTCACCACGTCTCCGCTTCCTAGTTCAGCGATATGGCGGAATCCCTGCATCGCCTCATGCCCCTCAACGGCGAGGACCTGGCCGCCGCCGTCCACCGTGAGGGTGAAGGCAGCCTCGGCGGGTCCGACTGTGCCCGCCACGACGTACCAACCAGGCACAGGCGCGGTCCACGTGAGGTTCCAGGTCCCACCCTCGGGCACGCGAGCGGCCAGTGATCCCGGCGGCACCATCCCCTTGGGCTCCTCCGAGGCATTGAGCCAGGAGCCCTCCCCGAACAGGTAGGCCCCGCCCTCCAGGTAGGCATCCCGGCAATCGTGGGCCACATGGCCCCAGAGTTCCTTCACCGTGCGCTCAACGGAGAAGCCGTGGGGCGTTCCGGGGGCGCGGGTGTTGCCGTAGAACCAGGTCTGTCCGTCGGCGGGTGAGGCGAGGCAGCGTGCGAAGGGCATCTCGAAGAAGCCATTGGAGTCGTTCTCGCGCAGGAACTCCACGGCGTAGGCGAGCCACTCGTTCCGGTACTCCTCGGGCTGTTTGGCGAACCAGCAGATCTCGTCATAGCCCCAGACGAAGTAGTCCTGGGTAGGCTCACCTTCGCGATCCGAGGTCCCGAAGTTGTCGACCTCGACGAGGTAGGGGAGGCTGTCGCAGCGCCAGCCGCTCGGCGTCAGGCCGCCCAAGCTCCTGCCGTAGAGGGTGTCCAGGTGCCCCACGCGGAGGATGGCCTTCTGCGGCTCCTCAGCTACGCTGATGGGTCGCAGCGGGAACGAGTGGAAGTCCAGCAGCAGCTTGTCCCCCTCATAGTGGAAGCCATGGCTCGGCACGTGGCCATCGAAGAGCATCAAGTGCCGCCTACCATGCTCTCGGGCGTAGGCTCGGATCCGATTCAGCACATCCGCCCAGGCTGAGTGGTCGCGGTCGTTCTGGCCCATCAGCTCGATCTGTCCGACATGGATGGCTTCGAAGCCGGCGTCCACATACAGCCGCCCCATGAAGTAGATCCACATCCGCGTCTCGATCTGGGTGATGTCCGGTACTGAGGCCTCTCGGTTCCAGTGGTCCACGAGCCGACCATCGGGGTAGAGCATGGCCTCATACCGGAAGTTGCGCTCTTCGACGGGGAGGCCGAACTCCTCGAATGTCCACGGCGGAATGGCGACATCGTTGACCGACGTCGTGATGATCTCGAAGACCGTGCCTTGGAGGATCATCTCGGGGTCCATACTGTGGATCATGGCGACCTTGGGGCCCAGGCCCTGCAGCAGGCTGACGTGGTAGGCCTCCGACCCCCACGCCGTCAGGGCCCGACCCGCGAACTTCAGGCCCGTGTTGAGCGCCATGCGGAGGTCGTCGTTGCGGCCCTCCGATCCGAGCAGACCCATGACGGTTGCGGAACGGAACAGGTAGGCTTCCAGGGTTGGGCGGCTGATCGCGCCATCGAAGGCGTAGGGCGAGGCTTCCTGGCTAGGGGCAGGGCCGGTGGCCAGCGCGATGAGGGCAAGTGAGCACGAGACGCGGGCGGCTTTCATGGATGGGTTCTCCTGTCGGGACGCGTGTATCGGATGGCGCGACTACTCCTCCGCTTGGAGCGGCCGGAACTCGAACTCCCGGATCACCCACTCCAGCTCCCGGCCGTTGACCGGCGGCTCGCCATCTATCAGCCACAGGTTGATACGAAGCTGAGCGCGGCCGGGCTCTGTGGGCAGGTCCTCTCCCGTATACGACCACTCCTGCAGGAGCGTCTCAGGCGTGGGAGAGGGCGCCGCACCGCTCCAGGTGCGCCAGCTGACCTGTCCGGCGGTCCAGAGGATCTCATGGCTGGTCGCCTTAGGCTCAGCGTAGGAGAAGCGATGCATGTTCCCCGGCCGGTCCCAGGGCTGAACCACGTACTGGGCCAGATCCGCCTCCGGGTCGCGCCATCGACCGAGCTCGATGTCGATCTCGCGGTAGTGCTGGTCGGGCGCATAGTCGTCCCACGTGAAGTAGCCGGCGACGGCGTTGACAGGCAGATCCTCGGCGATCGGTTCCGTCACGAAGCGGTAGGTGCCGAAGCCCGGCGCATCCTTCGAGACGATCTCCGAGCACAGCCAGCGATCACCGTCCCGCAGGATGGTCAGATGCAGCCCGCGTTCATCGACCCATACGGAGCGCTCATCGTCGCTGAACCAGTTCGGTCCGGGGCCCCACCTCAGGAGCTCGCTCGGCTTGACCAGCCAGGTCATGCCCCCGAAGTCCACCTCACGTGGGGCGCGGTCGAGGTCCACTCGCGCTAGAGCGAGGTCCAGCAGCGCGGGCGGCAGTTCGGCCTCCCCGAGCACATCAGGGATCACGGCGTCGACGGGCACCAGGAGCACAGCTACTTCGGTGGCGAGACGGTCCACGCCGCCGGTCACGATGTCCACCGAGAAGCGGCCAGCGTCGGCGACTGGCGTCAGCGGCTGGGCCTGAGTCGGCTTCATCCACCACTGCTCATCTACCCGAATGAGTGCGGCGACCGCGACATCCCCGGGTGGTACCCCCTCCACGCGCCCCTCCAGAGGGCCGGCGGTCCCCCATTCGGGCAAGCGAGTCACTTCAATGGTGGGCGCGGATAGGCAGGGTGGCGCGAGAACCATCAGGCTTACCACGGCAACGGTCAGTCGGGCACATGCATCCATTTGCGGCAGCTCCCCTCCAATGCAGGTTTCGACACAGGGAGCGGCGGAACCGTTCTCTGCAACTGACATTCCTCGAGAAGGCGGGCGACCCGCGATGCGCTTTGAGAAGATCAAGATCGACGACGTGACCTATGAGGCGGCCTCGGTCGCCGACGTGAACGGCGATGGCCTGCTGGACATCATCTGCGGCGAGTATTGGTACGAAGCCCCCAACTGGACGAAGCACAAGATCTGCGACGTGCAGCCCGAGGGGGAGTACTACGACGACTTCTCCGACATCCCCATGGATGTGAACGGTAACGGCCTGCCCGACATCGTGACGGGCGGCTGGTGGGGCCTCACCCTGCGCTGGCGGGAGAACCCCGGCGTCACGGGCGCTGAGTGGCAGGTCCATGACATCGCCCAGATCGGCAACATCGAAACCACCCGCGCATGGGATGTCGATGGCGACGGCGAGCTGGAGATCGTGCCCAACACGCCGGGCGCGCCGCAGTACGTTTTCAAGCTTGATCGGGACGCCGATGGCAAGCCCTTGGGCACCTTCACCCAACACACCATCTACTCGCAGCCAAGCGGCCACGGCCTGGGCTTCGGCGATGTGAACGGCGACGGCCGTCCTGACATCGTTCTGGCAGGCGGGTGGTTGGAGGCCCCCGAGGACCCATGGGGCGGTGAGTGGACCTTCCATCCCGAGTTCAACCTGGCCTCGGCGAGCGTGCCGGTTCTCGTCCACGATGTGAACGGCGATGGGCTGGCCGACCTCATCGTGGGGCAGGCCCACGACTACGGTCTCCACTGGTGGGAGCAGGGCACGGACAAGTCGGGCGCGCGAACGTGGACCCGCCACGAGATCGACACCACGGCCAGCCAGTACCACGACCTGCAACTGGTGGACATCGATGGCGACGGCGAGGTGGAGCTGGTTACAGGCAAGCGCTATCGCGCCCACTGCGGCAACGATCCTGGGGCCGATGACCCCATCGGCTTGTACTACTTCAAGATCAAGGGTGGCCAGTTCGAGAAACACGTCATCGACTATGGGCCTGCGAGCGTAGCCTCCGGCGCCGGCATCTACTTCTGGATCGAGGACATCGACGGGTCGGGCACCCTCGATATCGTGGCGCCAGGCAAGGACGGCCTCTATCTGTTCAAGAACCTGGGCGCATAGGCACGGCACAGAGCATGGGGTCCTCCCGCGGCGCGGTGCGCGGGAGGACCCCTGCCCTACCGACGAACGCCGCCATGAGGCTACTCCGCGCTGCAGTGCTCGCAGGCAGGGCCCTCTGCGGACCGTGAGATCGCCTCGCCGATGATCCACGCCACCATCTCACTGCACCGTTCCATCACGGACTCCACGTCGGAGTGCCTGAGCCGCGCCGCCTCGCCGATGCCCGCCGCGTTGTTCGTAACGAGGCAGAGAGCGCTGTAGCAGAGACCTATCTCCCGGGCCAGCACGAGCTCGGGCACCCCCGTCATCCCGATCACGTCGCCACCGAGGGTTCGGTACATCCTGATCTCCGCGGCCGACTCATACCGAGGGCCCTCGCAGGCCACGTAGGTGCCTGTGGAATGGAGGGTCATCTTCGTTGCGGCCGTCGCCTCACGCAGGTGCTTCCGGAGCGACGGGCAGTAGGGCTCGGTGAGGTCCACATGGACGACAGGGTTGCCGTCTCCATCGAAGAACGTCAGCGGCCGACACTTCGTGAAGTCCAAGAACTGGTCGACGATCACCACATCGCCGGGGCACACGTGCTCGCTGAGCCCCCCGCAGGCGTTGATGGCGAAGACCCGCTCAACCCCTAGCAGCGCCAGGGCCGCGATGTTCGCCCGGTAGTTCACCTTGTGCGGCGGGACGCTGTGCTCCCTACCGTGGCGCAGCACGGAGAGGACTTCCTGACCCCGAACACCTCCACGCGCAACCATCGCCTCGCCCCAGGGCGTCCCTACAGGTTCAGGCGCGGCGTCGCCTAGATCCAAGTGCCCCCCGCCGGTTCCTCCGATCAGGCCGACACGCCCCTCACGCTTCTGTCCCGCTATGCTCGCCACCGGATGGCTCCCCTCTACCCGAACAGCTTCGTGATCTCATCGGTCACCGACCACGGCAGTTCGTGACCGGTGCCTTGCTCTCTGACGACCGCAGGTCCCTCGCAGGCGCCTCCAACTCGACTGCACGGGATGCCCGCAACCGTCAGACACTCCAGGCAACGGGCAGTGGCGCTTGCGTCGCAGCCGATCAGCAGGGCGCCGGACGCCAGCATTGACAGGGGGTCGAGTCCCAACGCCCTGCACACGGCCCCTCCCGCTGAGGCCTCGGGCAACATGTTCAGATCCACGGCGATGCTGACGCTGGCAGCCTTGGCCATTTCCCACAGGCCGCAGGCCAACCCGCCCTCGGTGGGGTCGTGGAGAGCATGCAGCCCCTCGATCCCCCGCAGGGCCCGGGCCGCGGGCAATACGGAGATGCCGGGGTCGTCGAGGGCGCGGGCGGCCCTGGACGCTATCTCCTCTGGCACCCCCGCCGCCAGGAGCGCCTGGCCGAACTCCCGCGCCACCACGGCCCCGCCCTCAATGGGGTACTCGCCGGCTATGAGGATGTCGTCGCCGGGCCGCAGGCGCCGCGTCGCGATCGCCGGACCCTCCGGCATCGGAGCTGCGAGGGCGGTTGACACGACCGGCCGCGTGACGGCGGATGTGACCTCGGAGTGGCCTCCGACGAGCACCAGGCCGATGCTTCGGCAGGCATCGCCGACCTGGGCGAACACCTGGAGAGCTTGCTCGTCGGTTGACCCCGTAGGCAGTAGGAGCGTGAAGAGCATCCAGCGTGGGTCGACGCCACGCGTGGCCACGTCATTGGCCGCGATGTGCACCGCGTACCAGCCGAGGCGGTCCGTCGCGAAGGTGATGGGGTCCGACTTCAGCACCAGGCACGGCTCGCCGGCGATGACCACCGCGGCATCCTCGCCGAGCGCGGGACCGAGAACCACGTCGGCCGCCTGCGTTGGGCACAGTGCGAGGCACTGCTCGAGCAAGTCGGGCGCCAGCTTGCCCAGGGGCAACGGCTCAGCCACCCACGCGCCCCCTTCCGAGAATCCAAGCCACCGCGGCCGGCACGTCGGCGACTACCACGTCGGCCCCGGCGTCCTCCAGGTCCGCCGCGCTGGAGTTCCCTGTCAGCACCCCGACCCCCAGGGCTCCGGCATGTCCGGCGGTGGCCATGTCCATGGGGTGATCCCCGACGACCGCCGCGCGAGCTTCGGCGGCTCCCATGATCCCTAGGCACTGGTGCACATGACTCGGGTCCGGCTTCACGCGATGGGCGTCCTCACGCGCCACTAACGCGTCTACTCGGTCCAAGATCCCTGGATCCACCGCCAGCACGGCGCGCCGACAGTTGCGGGTGATCACGCCCACGCTCAAGCCCGCCTCACGGAGCGCATGCAGGGCCTTCGCCACCCCGTCGACCAGACAAGCTTCAGAGGCGGCGGCGAGCTCAACGGCTTCGATCGCTTCGGCGCAGTGCCGCCCGAGCCCATCGGCAGCCGGCGCGCGCCGACATGCTTCCTCGACCATCTCGAGCACGTGCATGCCCTCCAGATCCTCGTCCAGAAGGCCGTGGGCGCGGACGATCGCGAGGACCTTGCTGCGCATGAGGCCGAAGTCGATGGTGAGATGGGCCAGGGTGCCATCGAAGTCGAAGACGATTGCCTGGAGACCGTCTGGTGCGTGATCCATGGGCCGTCCTTATCGGTCGGCGGGAGGCGTGGCGCCCCGCCGAGGGAACCACTCTGTGCGACGGAGGTGCGCCATGCACGAGGACCAGACCTGCCACAGCGGACGCCGGATCCCCTATGCCGACTCACAGCTTTTCGACTACGGCCCGCCATTGAGCCTCAGGGGAGAGCAACTCAATCAGGTCGCTTTCCCCCTGGGAGGCATCGGTACGGGGTGCATCTCCCTCAGCGGCAGGGGCGAACTGGTGGACTGGGAGATCTTCGGGCGCCCGAACAAGGGCTACCGGCCCGCCTACACGACCATGCTGCTCCAGATGCGCCCCGCCAAGGGCGATCCGATTCTGCGCGTGGCCGAGGGCGAGCTGGGCCCGCCCTATACGGGGCGCGGTCCTATGAACGGCCCGTTCATCGGCTCCGGCTTCGGCCCGCCTCGCGAGTTCCTGAGCGGCCTCCTCCGCTTCCGCGAGTGCTCTTTCACCGGCGCCTTCCCCTTCGCGCGGGTGGATCTCATCGATCCCGCCGTCCCTGTGTCCGTTGCCGTCGAGGGTTGGAGTCCCTTCGTGCCTGGGCAGGTGGAGGACTCGTCTCTCCCGATCGCGGTCCTCGACGTGCACCTCACCAACGAGTCGGAGCAGCCGATCGAAGTGACCCTCGCCCTGGGCGTGGAGAACATCACCGGCTGGCCTGAGGTAGGTGGCTCGCGCACGGAGTGGATCGATGGCGGCTTGTGGCACGGCTTGCGGATGACAACCCAGCGCCATGAGCCGACCTCGCCTCGTTACGGCAGCATGGCTCTCCTCACTCCGCACCCGGATGTGACCTACCAGACTGCCTTCGCCTCCTCGGAGTGGTTCGCGGCAAGCGAGAGCCTGCTCTTCGACTTCGGCGCGACGGGCCGGTTCGACGGACCGAAGGGGCCATCGATAAGCCCCGAGGGGCAGACTGACGTGGGGCATCTTGGCCTCGTCGCGAGCCTCCAGCCTCACGAGAGGCGCTGCCTCACCTTCGCACTAGCCTGGCTCGTACCGAACTTCGAGCATTACTGGGGTGGGGGGGAGGTGTGGCAGACCCACCACGGGCGGCTCTGGCCCTCGGCCCTGGAGGTCGCCGCCCATGTGGTGGACCACCTCGGGCGCCTGCGCGCGACTACCCGCGCATTCAGGGAGGCGTTCGACGAGAGCACCCTGCCTCGGTACGTCCTGGACGCCGTGTCCAGCCAGATGTCCATCCTCCGCACCCCCACGGTCACAAGGCTGACGGACGGAACGCTCTACGGCTTCGAGGGCTGCCACGCGAACGCGGGCTGCTGCCCCGGCTCGTGCTCGCATGTCTGGAGCTACGCCCAGACCATGGCGTACCTCTTCCCCGAGCTGGAGCGCGACATGAGGGAGCAGGATTACGCGGTCAACCTCCGTGAGTCCGACGGGCACATGCAGTTCCGCCTCCCCCTGCCTCCCGGAGCGCCTGCCGATCACGGCTACCACGCCGCCGCCGACGGCCAGATGGGCGGTGTGCTGCGCACCTATCGGGAGTGGCTCGTCTCGGGCGACGACGACTGGCTGAGATCGCTCTGGCCCAAAGTGCGCAGAGCCCTAGAGTATGCTTGGCAGGATTGGGACGCGGACAAGGATGGGCTGATCGAGGGGATCCATCACAACACCCTCGACATCGAGTACCACGGGCCAGACACCGTCTGTGGCTCCATGTACCTCGCCGCCCTGCGGGCCGGCGAGGAGATGGCGCGGCGCCTGGGCGATGTCGAGGCCGCCGATTCCTACCGCCACGTCTTCGAGTCGGGCCGCGCCCTCACCGACGAGCGCCTCTTCAACGGCGAGTACTACTTCCAGAAGGTGCCCGAGGGCGTCGATGCCCCCTACCAGTACGGCGAGGGCTGCATCTGCGATCAGGTGCTCGGCGCCTGGCACGCGCGCATGCTGGGGTTGGGAGACATCCTCGATCCGCGCCATGTGCGGAGCGCCCTCGGCGCGGTCTACCGGCACAACTTCCGCGACGACTTCCGCGGCCACCACAACCCCCACCGCGTCTACGCCTTGAACGACGACAAGGGCCTGCTCATTTGCACATGGCCTCGAGGAGGTAAGCCCGAGCGCGGCCTCACCTACGCTTTCGAGTGCATGATCGGCTTCGAGTACCAGGTGGGAGCGCACATGGTCTACGAGGGGCTGTTGCGGGAGGGGCTGACCGTGTGCAAGGCCATTCGTGATCGCCACGACGGCCGCCGCCGCAATCCGTACGACGAGTTCGAGTGCGGCAGCCACTACGCTCGTTCCATGTCGAACTACGCGTACCTCCTGGCGCTGTCAGGGTTCCGCTACTCGGCCCACGATGCGGTGCTGACCCTCGACCCCAAGCTCCGCCAGGGCGACTTCGCCTGTTTCTTCGCCGTCGATTCGGGCTGGGGCGTCATCCGTCACCGCATCGAGGGGTCGCGGCCCGTCGTCTCCGTGGACGTTCGCGAAGGGCGGCTGAAGGTGACCAAGGCCATCGTCGGCGGCCTCGAACTCACGCCTGACTCCCTCGTCGCCGTGCCCACGCGGCCGATCACGTTGAGGACCCCAGACTAACGCGCCACGGTGAGCACGTGGCCATCGTGGGAGGCGATGATCGTCTGCCCCGGCTGGACGACCAGGAACTCGGCGTCATCCCACTTGCCGCTGAGGAAGTGCACGAGCAGAGCAGGATCGCCATCGACGACGTCACAGGTCCAGCCGAAGAACTCGGCGCACTCGCGGGTGAAGTCGATGTCCTTCTCTCGGTCGCCGATGCCCAGGTTCACGTATGCGGCGTTGCGGTAGTTCTTCGTCCAGCCGCCCTCGGTCATCTCCATGAGGTAGTCCGCGTTGTCCTCACCATAGCGCTCCACGTACTCCTGCCGCGCCTTCCGGAAGCGCTCCTCGCTCGGCTGGGTGCCGGTGGCGATCCAGCCCGGTGTGTACCAGTAGGTCCCAGGGTTGCGATCGTAGTAGTCCTGGTAGCGCTGGCGGGAGCCTAGGAACAGGGTCACGCAGTCGTGGGCCCGGGGCACCACGAGGGGATGCTTGGCGGCGGTCACTCCCTGAAGTCCGTTGCTGCAGAGGCCGTAGCCGAGCAGACTGGCGTCAGCGTCCTCCGGCGCGCGGAGGACGGCTTCCTTCACCTCGGCGCGAAGCCGGTCCGGCTCGTTGTGAAGTCCCTGCTCCAGGAAGTCGAAGGTGAGGTCACTGCCCGCACGCTCCGCGAAGTGAAGCAGTTCCAGCTTCAGTACGTCACAGGCGATCACGTGGTACTTCGGCACAGATCTGACACCCCTCTGGCGAGACGAGCGCTCCAGCCGTTGTCGCTCATGAGCCCGTCAGTCGTTGCTTCCATTAGATACGATCGTGCTGCCCTGGTCATCATCATCGAACCCGCCAGATACCCGGCGGATCCTCACTTCGCGCTCGAAGACCTGGGACGTGAGGGAGCCGAAGCTGACGACCACCTTGGTGAACTCCTCGATGTTGATGTCTGCCAGATACACATCCTCCACGGGCGCCATGAACAGGAACCCGCTGGCGGGCATCGGGGACGAGGGCATCAGCACCTGAACGAACTCCTGGTCCCCGAAGCGGTAGATCTTCCGCGAGGTGAGCATCCCAATGAACCTCAGGTTGCCGACTCGAACGAGCGCGACGTCGCCGAACTTCGCCAGACCCGTCTTGCCCGACGCTGCGGGCTGCTGCCGGATCACGCTCACAACCTGCTCCACCGCGCTGTACACGCGGTCAAGCAGGGGGAACCGGCCAAACACCACGCGGAAGGTCTCGGTGAAGATGTTCTTCGCACGCTTGCTCGTCAGGTAGCCCAGCACCGTGATAGCCACGATCACCAGGAAGTACAGGCCTCCGACGAGAAGCCAGTCGGCGATGTCCATGTCTACGTGGGAGGTGATGTTCCGCGCGATCTCCGATTGGGGCCCGAGCGTCGTGACCAGCCAGCGGACGACGATGCTCGCCACCCAGAGGCATACCACGGCGGGCAGAAGCACCAGGAAACCGGATACCAGGTACCCGAGGACCTGGCGAAGACGCTGACCAATCAAGGCGGAGTGCCTCCCAATCGTGACGGGCTCGTAACCAGGAGTGTCTACCACTCCGCTGACCCGAAAGCAAGGCGCGGGGACCTGGCCTGCCCTCTATGGTGCAAGTGCCTCTTCTCAGCTCAGATGACACACGGGACCTCGGTAAGCGCGATGCCGGAGGCCCCGGAGAGAGGATGACTAGCGATGATCGGGGTGCGCAGAGCAGTCGTGGTGGCGTGGTTGGCGGTCTCCCTCACAGCATTGGGCTGCGCGACCGGGGCGCCTCCCGGGGGCCAGACGGGGCAGTCCGCCGCCGTGCTCGAGCAGTGGTGCGTTGACCTCGTGAACTCCGAGCGCACGGACCGAAGCCTCAGCGCCTTGGCCCGCGCCGCCGATGTGCAGGCCGTCGCGCGGGCGCACTCGCAGGACATGGCCCTGCGCGACTACTTCAGCCACGATACCCCCGAGGGCGTCACCGCCGCCGAGAGGGCACAGAACGCGGGCATCAGCTACACGTGGTATGGGGAGAACATCGCTTGGGTCAGCGGTTGGGCCGGCCGCAGCGAACAACAGGTTGCTCAGGAAATCGTGGCTGGCTGGATGAACTCCGAGGGCCACCGGCGGAATATCCTTAGCCCTGACTTCGTAGAGCAGGGCATGGGCATCGCGTAGTCGAGCAACGGGATCTACGTCACCCAGAACTTCATCGCGCGCTGAGAGGGGCCGAACCACGGCCCGTCCACCGCAGGAAGGCCTCCAGGGATCGGCAGTTGAGCACATGGTCCCTGGTCAGCCATGCGCGTCTCGCGACCGCGATGCCGTAGCGCAGGTTGCCTCTGTGCTCGACGGCATGGGCGTCCGTGGCGATGATGATCGGGATACCCCGCGCCGCCGCCTGTCGCGCGTAGGTGTCCGGCAGGTCGAGCCGGTCCGGACCGCAGTTGATCTCCAAAGCCGTGTGCCCTTCCTCACAGGCCTGCAGCAAGGCCTCGAAATCGATCTCCATCGCCTTGCGGCGACCCAGGAGCCTGCCCAGTGGGTGGCACACCACATCCACATGAGGCGACAGGGCTGCTCGCACGCTGCGTTCCGTCACTTGGGCGGCGTTCTGGGAGAGCCCGGAGTGGATCGACGCGTTCACCCAGTCCAACTGCGCCAGCACGTCGATGGAGATATCCAACTCCCCACCGGACAGGACATCCACCTCGATCCCCTTCAGGACGCGGAAGCCCCGGAGGGTCTCGTTGACTAGGTCCACCTCTTCGCCCTGCTGAAGGATCTGCTCCTCGTTGATGCCGCCGGCGATCCCGAGGGCTTTGGAGTGGTCGCTGATGACCATGTACTCCATGCCCAGAGCCTGGGCCCCCCGCGCCATCTCCTCGATGGTGTGCACCCCATCGCTCCAGGTCGAGTGGCAGTGGGTGTCACCGCGGATGTCCCCCACCTCGATGAGGACGGGCAGGCTGCCGTCCCGAGCAGCCTGCAACTCCCCCACGTCCTCACGCAACTCGGGAGGGATCCACGGCAGGCCGAGGGCGGAGTAGATGCTCTCCTCCGAGTCGGAGGCGATGACCTGGCCGTCCGCGTCGAACAGGCCATACTCGTTGAGCTTCCATCCCTTGTCCTGAGCGAGTTCGCGCAGGCGCACATTGTGCTGCTTGCTGCCCGTGAAGTACATCCATGCCGCCCCGAGGCTCTCCGAGGGAACCACCCGCAGGTCCAACTGGATGCCCCCGCCGATCATCGCGGTAGTCTTCGTCTCCCCCGAGAGCGATACGGACTCGACCATGGAGTGGGCCTTCAGGGCCTCCCCGGCCCCTGCGTTCTCCGTCGAGGTCAGAAGGTCGAGATCCCCGATCGTCTCGCGCCCGCGCCGCAGGCTGCCGCAGATGCGCACCCTCTCGGGCCCACCCAGATCCCGGACCAGGTCTTCCGCGCGCTCCCACGCGTCGCTCAGCAGGATGCGGTCCGAGAGGCCCCTGAGCGTCTCCAGTCCCTCGAGGACCCTATCCTGGCTCTTCTTCCCCATGCCCTTCAGTCCGGCCAGCCGGCCGTCCCGGGCGGCCTGTTCGAGGGTCGAGAGGTCGTGGACGTGCGCCTCGCGGAAAAAAAGGGCGGCCTTCTTCGGTCCAACGCCTGGGACCCGGAGGACATCGAGCAGCCCCTCGGGGAAGCCCTCCAGCAGCTCCTCCCTCACGTCGCAGGTGCCCGTCCGCACGATCTGCATGACCCTCTCGGCGATGGAGCCGCCGATCCCATCGAGCGCGGTGAGGGCGCCCGGTTGGGTCGTGGCCGTGATCTGAAAGGGAGCATGAGAGACGGACTCGGCGGCACGGCGGTAGGAGCGCACCCGGAAGGGCTCTCCGCCCTGGATCTCCAGGATGTCGGCGATCTCCTCCAGCCGCTCCGCGATGTCTCGGTTTGTCATGATCCAGCCGCCTCCCCGCGCTCCAGGCTCCGCAGCACATCCAGGGAGCGGAGCGACACATCCATATGGTAGCGGACATGGGCGCGCAGGCCCTCCAGCCACGCCCTTCGCTGGCCGTTGGACAGGGGGATCTCCAGCGCCTCACGGAGCCGGCTGTGACGGTAGGCCCGCACCCGCTCCAAGCTACGCGCATCCACCCATCGGCCCGCGGCGACCGTGTAACATGCCGGGCATGCCAATCCACCCATCTCGGGTACCAGGGCGAGCTCGCCGCCCGCGAGGTCCTTGCCGCAGGAGGCGCAGTGGTCGAGGGACAACCCATAGCCCAGGAGCCTGGAGGAGTGGAGCAGGTAGTAGAGCTCGATGCTGGACCCGGCTGCCCCCTCGGCGAGGAGCCGGAGGCAGTCCAGCAGCAACGCGAAGAGCCGCGGGGCCGCCGAGCCGGGCTCTGTGCCCTGATCGGCGATCTCCGCCATGAGGCTCGCCCGGGCCACGCGCTCGATGTCAGGCCGAATGCCCCGGAAGGGGTCGATGACCTCCCCGCCGGCGAGGCGCTGGATCTCCCCGCGCCCCTCGATGATCCGGCAGTCGGCGAGGACGAAAGGCTCGATGAGGGCAGCGAGACGGCTCCCGGGCTTGCGGCTCGACCTGGCCGATGCAAGCACCTTACCCTCCTCCAGGGAGAGCAGCACGGCGAGCCGGTCGGCCTCCCCCAGGTCTCGCCGCAACAAGGTGATAGTCCTCAGGACCCGCTCACGCATCGCCCTGGGCGCCGGCCTTCAGGGCCCTGCAGAACTCCGCCGCCGCCCGGGCGGCGGCGGCCGGTCCCGCCTCGGCTATCCGGTCGATCAGCGCGCTGCCGATGATGGCGCCATCCGCCACGCGGCACACCTCCGCCACCTGCTCGGGCGTGGAGATCCCGAAGCCCACGCAGACGGGTCGATCGGTGTGAGCCCGGACCCGCGCAAGGAACTCAGGCAGGTCCTCGGGGATCGAGGTCCGCGCGCCCGTCGTCCCCGCACGCGAGACACAGTAGACGAACCCCGTGGTGCTCGCCCCGACCCGGCGCA
>JAEAME010001705.1_pt1 | contig 14330 bp, 13 predicted proteins | sample 8958731 | NCBI WGS metagenome assembly JAEAME01 (sample SAMN16933194, study PRJNA681113) | bioreactor sludge metagenome | isolation source: anerobic bioreactor sludge (Control) | place: India:Bengaluru | collected 2018-10-24 | reverse complement strand
TCCAACTGGGGAAAAATGGCGAGCTAAAAGTCGCTGTTTTTAGAGTGCACTCAATTTTATTTACTTTTTCGTTCTGGAAAAAATAGCATCGATGAAAATAAGCTGTTAGGTTGAAAAATTCAAAGATCATACAAACAGAGGGAACAATCCCATCGATAACATCACCATCCTGCTCATCGCTATCGCCCTGGCCATGGATGCCTTTGCCGTAGCGATTGCCACAGGCGTTACTCTAAAAACTGTCAACTCCAGACAGACCTTTCGGCTGGCGTGGCACTTCGGATTGTTTCAATCATTGATGCCCATCATCGGCTGGACAATTGGCTCAACGGTTTATCAGCTTGTTGAACAAGTCGATCATTGGGTGGCTTTTTTGCTGTTAGTCTTTATTGGATTAAAGATGATTCTCGGAGCAATAAAATCTGAAGATGGAAAAATCAAAACCAATGATCCCACCAAAGGGGGAACAATGGTTCTGCTCTCCGTAGCCACCAGCCTCGATGCGCTGGCAGTTGGATTGAGCATCTCGCTGCTGAAAATCTCAATATGGCGCCCTGCATTGATTATCGGTATCATCGCTTTAACTTTCACTGCCGTCGGCATTCAGCTTGGGCGCATCGTGGGGGCGAATTTCAAATTGGATAAATATGCCGAAATTATTGGTGGGCTGGTTTTGATTGGGATTGGATTCAGGATTCTTTGGGAGCATGGGGTGTTTCATTTTGGCGTTTAGCTTCTGGCTTTCGGCTTCTTGCCTTTTTGAAGCATGATCAAGTCTTGCAAAAATAATTTGGCAACTTTAACCTTCCTTTTATCGTTCCACATTTGAAAATTAATAATAAAAAAATACAATAATTTTGACCTTTTTCGTCTTTACTATCGAGATGATGAATGAGCAAAAAAATAGGGTAGCTAAGAGCTTTGCAGCCGAGCATCGTGGCTTGTTCGCTTTTATCCGTTCCAAAATTCGCTCGCTGGAGGAATCGGAAGATTTGCTGCAGGAGGTCTATTCCCAGGCACTGAGCAGTTTGAACGTGCTCGAAGCGGTCGATAATCTGACGGGCTGGCTTTATACTGTCGCCAAAAACAAGATCATCGATTGGTACCGAAAGAAACGGTTTCCGACTGTATCGATTGATGAATCACTGGAAAATGGATTCAGTTTCACAGATTTTTTGGCGGAAGAAATTCCGGACATGCTGGATGATGAGACTCGTGAATTCGTTTTTCAATCAATAATGGACGCTATTGATGATCTGCCAGAGAAACAGCGTTATGTTTTTATCCAGCAAGTAGTGGAAGGCAAGACGTTTCGAGAACTGGCGGAAGAGACGGATGAGTCGATCAATACGCTGATCGCTCGGAAGCGCTATGCTGTGCGTTCTTTGCAGGTCAGCTTGAAAGAAATTAAAAAACTTTTGTAATGGTACTGATTCCATCGCTGGAGCGGTGGATTCAACAAATATATTAACATAAGAGGTGCAAAATGGAAAAGTATAAACATTTGAGAGGTACGAAACGAGTGCTTGCTATCATCGGCATGGCGATTGGTGGCGTTATCATCGCTGCGGGAATGGCATTGCTTTTGGGCTTTGTCGTGATGTGGCTTTGGAACTGGCTGATGACGACTATATTTGGACTGACCAGAATCACCTTCTGGCAGGCATGGGGATTGGTACTGCTGTCGCACATTCTGTTCAAGTCGTTCCCCCATAGCAAAGGTCATAATCATGACGATCACTGGAAAAATCATTGTAAAGAAAAATTCTTTCCTGAAAAGGAAAAAGAAATAAATCCAGAAGTTAGTGGCTCATAAAAAAATGGAGCTTCACGCTAAGACGCAAAGCATCTTGAAGTCATTCATGTTAAATTGAAAGACCAAACGTTGTCGCGTAATTTTTCGGAAGTCCAATCAGTCCAAAACTTGGCGGTTTCGCGGCTTAGCAAGAGCGATTATTCGAAGCAGATAACAACGAGGTTAAACATGAAGGCTGAATTAAAAGTTAAAAAGCATGGGGATCGAGACGACCTGGTAGGGGAGCACGTTGGGGGCGATGCGGGTCAGCTCATCCTCTTTTTGATATTTCTGGCAGTATGGATCGCGGACTCTTTTATTTTTCAATATTCAACATCTCTTTCGACATATATTCCGATTCATGTCCGATTGCCCATTGTTCTAATAATTCTATCTGGCGCATGGTATTTTGCCAAATCTGGGTTGCGAATCGTTTTTGATGAAATCAGGGAGCCGCCCATCGTGATTCGAAAAGGTGTTTTTAATCGAGTGCGACATCCTATTTATCTTGGCTCATTGTTATTTTATTTGGGATTATGCGTGCTGACCCTTTCTATTTTTTCGTTTGCTATTTGGATTGGAATCATCGCTTTTTATCATTTCATTTCCAAATACGAAGAAAAATTATTGCTCGATAAATTTGGTGTTGAATACGAAAAATATAGGAGCGAAGTGCCGATGTGGATTCCACGTTTGAGATTCAGCAATTAGATTGTAAAAATAGCGGAACGGAGTACGGTCGCTTTCTAGATAGCAGAGTCAGCCAATTGGCGGATAAAAGCACTGTACTCCTGCTGAAAAATAATAGAGATCCAGCAAAAGCCATTTTTGTCATGCGTCAAAATTTTTTATACTTCAAGTTAAACGCGCTTAATCTATCTTTCTAAAATACTTATTATTTTCTCGACTTTTTTATTGTCGGAGATTTATCCTGCTTGCGGCAATCGACTTTGATAATTGTTATGATTCGATTGCCCTATAGCTCTAAAATTTTATAGCACTCTGATGTTTCACCGAATACTTCATCCCATGATTTTTCTAAAATTATTCTCCTAACGTTAGATCGTAAATATTCCTACTTTTATAAATTTGAATGATGATTTGAGCAGCATATTTAGCGACACATTCTTTATTGTCAAGTGGGTAGATGGAAAATTCTGCCTGTGCTATATTTTCATTACTTCATTTCAATTGCTTTGGTTTTGAGTTCTAAGCACCTTATCGTTTGGTCGAATATTTCGACCGTTTGGGCGAATTAAGATTAGTTTTAATAGCATCTATTCAAAATTTTAATCTTTCAATTTTCTTTAAATCAGATGGTTAACCAGGGTGAAAAATTTTTGGCACATCAGTTGCCTGTATCAGGGCAAGATTAATTATAATAAACTAAATATTAAATTATCAAATTAATTGATTCAGGAGGTTCATCATGAAACACTTAATCAAATTATCAGTCGTAGCGATTGCAATCGCATTCCTTACTTTTGTCACAATGAGCGATGATAGTTATGCGCAAACCAAAGCTCAGAAGGGAAATAAAGGTGCGGGATTCGTCGATCAAAATGGAGACGGTTATAATGACAACGCTCCGGATCAGGACGGCGACGGCATTCCTAATGGACAAGATCCAGATTACCAACCGTTGAATCCCGATCGCGGGAAGCGTTTCGGATTTGTCGATGAAGATGGCGACGGCATCAATGATCGAATCCAGGATGCTGATGGCGATGGTATTCCCAATTGCCAGGATTCTGATTGGGTCAGACCGCAGGACGGCACGGGCAACAAGTTCGGTCAAAAAGCTGGCAATGGAAAAGGACAAAAAGGTCCTAATTTCAAAGGCGTTGGATCGAATGCTGGCAACGGTACTGGTGTATGTGATGGAACAGGCCCCAAGGGTTTGGTTCGACAGAAGAAGTCTGAAAAGTAATTTCTCAGCGCACTAATAATTGCAGTGGCAGCGGCAGAAAAAAATCTGTTGCTGCCACTTTTGTTTAGTACATAAGAATTTTTTTTTATCAAAGGTGATCAGCATGAAAATGATTAATAAATTTTTTGGCTTAACGGTGGCAGCTTTGCTATTAATCCCGATAGCAAATCTTTTTTCTCAGACAGCTCTTTCAGTATCTCAAAATTTATCATACAATTCAAATTCATTCTATAATTACCAGCAATTGGCTGATATCAATAACGAGATCGGCTTAACCGTCTCTTATGTTTTTGAAGGTGAAAGAATTCAATCACAATTTTATTATCAGGGCGATTTAAATTTGTTTCAAAAATTTTCAGATCGGCTTTATCATAATCAATCGATTGGCTATGATGGCTATTGGATCGGTTCTAACAATAAGAAACTATTCTATTTTGGTGGTAGCTTGCTCTGGCATGACGGCCAGCAAGATTATAATATTTATGATTACTGGAAATTGCAGGGATATGTCACTTCGAAAATTGATATGCGATCCAATTTGGTCGGTCGCTTTGGTTATATTTTGAACAATAAAACTTATGGGGAGTTGCCTGAATTCAGCTATTGGGAGCATTTCCTGTTCGCACGATTCAATAGCTATTTTCAAATCGGAACTTCCATTACGTTATCATTCAATTATGGATTAAAAGATTATATTCCAAAGTCAACCTCACCAGGACAGGGCCGGGGCAGACAAACATTAGTTGATTATATTGAGATGCCCAGTGTCGATCAATTTGTCATTAACTTCAAATTGGCGCAATCGCTGGGAATGAAAACTTCCTTCACTATTGATTATTTAAATCGGCTACATCCAGATCTGGTTGGAGGTTCGGCTACGGTGATAAATAATGAAAACCCTTTTACGGAGGATGAATTATTTGATGATCGCTATGGTTACAGCGGTCATGAGCTATCGGCTCTATTTACGCATTATCTGCCTGCTTATGTAAAGCTGGAATTGGGTTACACCCGTTTGTGGAAGAATTATTTGAATCGAAATCTTTACGATGTGGAGGGAAATCTTAATTCGATGGATTTACTGAGAAAGGATATTCGTTTTATTTCCTGGCTTGAAATTAGTCGCAGCTTTAAATTGAATTGGGGTATCAAAAGCCTCAGCATCTCACTGCAGGGCGGTTATCTAAAAAATGATTCCAATGATCGCTACTATCAATTTGATAATTATTTTGCATCAATCGGCCTGGAGTCTAAATTGAAATAATTGGGATGGTGATTATTGATGATTTATTAAACAAATAAATGAAAACTTCAAAGATTCAAAATTTTGCGTGATTGAATATTTCCTCGTTGCTTCATCTTACAAAGTTTTAAAAACCATGTTTAACAAACTTTGAGAGCTTGGCAAAAGTTATAAATTTTCCCTCCGCCCAAATGGTCGAACATTCACGACCAAACTGTCGAGCGACCGATATTTTCTTCTAAAGTGCCAACTGAATATTTCATTGAATTTTTGTCAGTTACGCATCTAAGAATAAATTGGCACAAACTTTGAATTATCCTTTTCAGGTCGAAGATCTTCGTGTCATTAAAATATTTTAGGAAGCCTAATTCACTTTTTTAACCTAATTAAATTTCAATAAGGAGTGTACTATGTACCAAAAGATTCGATCCTCGGTTTTAGCGTTTTTGATTTTGTTGTTAGGTTTTCAGATTGTTGATGTTGCAGCGCAGGATAAAAATCGCAAGCAAAAAGCCTGGCCTGATTCGTTAGCCAAAGTGACGCTAACGGGAACAGTAATTATCGATACCAATCATCAAAACATTTATTTCCTGGATGTAGATAACGATGGAGTTGCCGATTTCAATCTGGCGTTCGGCCCCGCATGGTATGAACCTGAAAGCGGTGCAACCCGCCCCAATGCTGGCGATTATATTACCGTCGTTGGCTCTGTGAATGAAAATCCAGTCATCCCATTAGTGATTGTTTTCGAGATCAACGGATTGCTATGGCGAGAGCCAGTGGAAAACTGGTGGCGACATTATCAATGGTGCGACAGCCTGGAAATTGTGACAGTGACAGGAACTGTCCTGGTTGACACCACTTATTATTATAATCATTACTATCTCGATGTCGATGGCGATGAAGCTCCTGATTATAAGCTCTGTTTTGGCCCCCCCTGGTATGAGCCCGAAAGCGGCGCTGTGCGTCCTGAAGAAGACGCGACAGTCACAATTGAAGGTGTAATAAAAGGTGATGATCTGCCCTGTCTGGAAGTGTTCACGATTGACGGGCTGGTTTGGCGTGAACCGCAGGGACCAGCTCCCTGGTCTGGCGGCTGGATTGGCAAAGATCAAAAGGGACAGAAACGAATTCATTGTCCAATTGATTCTTCGTCCTGGGTAGAAATTCCGGGTGGCGCTTGGCAGGGCGGTGGTCATCAAGGTCCCCAATTCCCTGATTCGATCTATTGTGAATTTATGAAGGTCTGGCGGGATAGCCTGCCTGACCGATCCGATTCGACAATTGCAGGCTGGCATTTCCATTTTTCAAATCCAGCTGGGAATCGGGTAAATGGCAAAGGTGTGCCTGTTCGCTTCATCAAACGGTTGCGAATGCAATTGCGTTATGCCGAAGGTGATTCCGGTGGCATGATGCTCGGCAAGTCCAATACTGTTCATTTGCGATATTGGGATGAGAATATCGAGCAATGGCTGCCTGTTTCCGATGCCAGTTATGATTTACAGAATGAGGTAGTGGTGTTTGAAACTGAATCAATTCAATCTTATTATGCTATTTTTGGAACAGAAAGCGTGACATCCGTTGCCGAATTCAACAATGGCATTCCTGAGAATTTTACCCTGGAGCAAAATTATCCCAATCCCTTCAATCCAACCACCACGATTGGCTATCAAATCCATTCGGATGGATTGGTCACTCTCACGATCTTCAACGTGCTGGGCAAAGAAGTGCGCACGCTGGTGAATAAGTCCCAGCTTGCTGGAATATATCAAATCACATGGGATGGTCGAGACAATTCCGGTAATGTTTTGCCAACAGGAACATATTTTTATAAATTGCAGTTTGCCGATCAAAAGGAGATCCGGTCAATGTTGCTGGTGAAGTAAAGCCAATTATGAGATTGTTGGATGCAGCGGTCTTCTCTCACAGAATTGAAGTCCCACATAAATGAAATAAAAAAGATTGTGGGACTTCATGCCTGTGGGAAGATTTTTTAATAATAAATTCTATATCTCTTCAATTTTAATGCTTGATTTTTTTCATAAAAAGCGGTATTTTCAAGTTGAATAAATTCCACTCATTGGTGGAAAAAGAGGGCGAGCATGAAAAATCGAAATTTAAAATTTTCGCTGGTGATTATCATCCTTCTGCTGCCGAGCATTTTCTTCGGACAGAATGATACTCCATCCCCAATCATTGGTTATCAGGATTCGGATCGTGATGGTTTTAACGATCTGTTTCGGGACGCCAATGGCGACGGCGTGAACGACGTCACCAATCTGCCTTATCTTCATCATTTTAGTTTTGAGGATAAAAATAGGAACGGCTTGAATGATCTCTGGGTCGATCGGGATGGTGATGGCGTAAATGACTTGTTGTTCGATCTGTTGAAACAGCGAGGAATTCGGGAAGAAACGCCGTGGATCGATAAAGACGGTGACGGGATTCAAGACGAGAATGTAATACCAAAATTCAAAGCGGACTTGAAGCAATTCGTGCTGGACATGGATGGGGACGGCAAGAACGATATTACAGGAATTGAGTTCTTCTCAGATAATACATTAGGCTATCGCTACGGCTGCATCGATGAAGATCGCTACAAAGAAATTCCCGGGTTCAAGGATCTGAATGGGGATGGTATGCACGATCCGTATGCCAACCGTTTCATGCATGAAATGCAGGATTATGGCAAAGGCAGAAAATACGATTACTTTATCGACAGTGACGGAGATGGCATTTCTGATGGGCGGGGCTTTGAAAAATTTGGCAAACAACGAAAAGGACAGGGGTATGGGAGGAAGAAAAATTAGCTCAAACCAGATTTTTGTTAAAAACCTGATTCTTTTTTTGATCTGGGTGTTTTTATTGTGGGGTGAAGTTACAGCTCAGTCCAGTTTTTCAATCAGCCAGATCATGGTTTATGATCAGAACATCTTCCGCAATTATCTGAAAACTGATGATTGGGTGAGTCAGACTACGGCGAATTTCCAGCAGCAGTTTCAATTGGGCAAGCTTCCCGTCCGCTTCGATTACACAGGTGATCTCAATTTATTTTATTATTATCATGATCGACTGTCTCACGCCCATCAAATGGGGCTGGAGTCAGCGGTTAATTTCAATAAAAAAATTCAATTTAATTTTGGCGCTGCGTTTCAATTGCAGAAATTTAAACCGGAATTTAATTTTTATGATTACCAAACCCTGACGCCATATATCCAGCTTCACTGGGATTTTTGGCAGACCACACCGATGCAATCAGGCTATCGATTTCGTGATCAGAATTTTAAAAATTTAGCCGAATTGAGTTATCAGGAACATCACGGCTTTTTTCAAATCAAACATTTTTTTCCCACACGAACCACTTTTATCAGCGATCTCAATTTTGGTCAAAAGAAATATACCAATCTTCAACTCGATGAAAAAGCAACTGTTGTGACTCACAAAAATTCAGGACAAGGTAGAGGACAATCTCACGGATGGGGGAATGGGACGATGGCTTCGGATACATCGGTAGTTGCCTGCAACATGACCGTACAGAAGGCCCAACTGTTTAGTTTAAGCTTGAAATTTGCCCAATCAATTTTTTCAAAAACGGGAATGAGTATCGCATATGTTAAACAAGTTACGCCGTCCAATAATATTCGCTATTTAACTGGAATGGAATATTCCTATAGCAAAGATGATGAGTTGTATGATGATCCGTATGCCTATGGTAGCGATGAGTTGGAAGTGACAGTAACCCAGATATTACCGTGGCAGAGTGCTTTGAAAATCTATACGAGTTTGGCTGATAAAAATTATTTGTATTCAGTTGCAGTCGATTCGACAAGCAATCAGAATCTAACAAATGAAAAACGAAGCGATCAGCATAAGTTGATTGGGATAACTGTGCAGAAAAATTTTAAAATCGACAATGTGCTGAAGAGCCTCTCTTGTTACGTTGCTGCCAACTATTTGGCTAATCAATCGAACGATCGCTATTTCGATTTTGAAGGATTTTTTGTATATAGTGGTTTTGAACTGGTGTTTTGAAGTATGCGAACTTAGATTAAGATAATGAACGCCTGCCTGCTGCAGGCAGGGATTGGAATGATGAACAAGCGAAACATGAAATAAGAGACCCCAGACTTGAAAACCCAGATGTGAGACATCTGAAATATTATATTTTTTGTTTCACGACTCGCATGATACATTCTTGATCTCACTTAAAAAAGAGTCTTTTCAATGAGCAAACTTGATCGTTTGAAAACCATCCAGCCAGGGTACCTTATTCTAATCTCGCTTCTGCTTATTGCTGCATTATTTATATCTGCTTTGTTAGAGCTGCGCCAGACCAGGCGTGAGATTCAGCATATTATGGAAGAAGAAGCTACCACGCTGATGCAAGCGATTTCAGTCAGCGGAGCGAACGCAATTTATTCCTATCTGGAAATTGAAGAATTGGTAGAGGATAAATTATTCACTGTCGCTCGATTGGTAAATCGGCTGGAAAAAGAGAGGCTGTTGTCACAAAATCTGCTTCATCACATCGCTGAAGACAACGGAATTCATCAGATTAATATTTTAAATTCAAGTGGTAATTTTCTATTTTCCAGTTCAAGCGATTCATCCTCTAAATTTAATTTCAGCAAGGAAAATTTAAAACCAATTCTGCAAAACGAATTAGAGGAATTGGTGATTAGAATATCTGGTGAAGCAGATCAAGAGCGGCAGCATTTTTCCGTAGCGGTGCGGCGAGATAAAGGCGGCGCCATCGTTGCCAGCAATGATGCTCAGGAAATTATAGAATTCAGAAAATCGATTGGCGTGGGAAAATTAATGCAGGATATCAGCAATTATCCCGGCATCGAGTATATTGTGCTCCAAGATTATGATGGGATCATTCTCGCGTCATCTGGAATTTCTCGCATGAAAAGCATTGAAAGCGATTCGTTTTTGACAATAGCTTATAATCAAGATAAAATTTCTTCACGTTTGGCTCAAGTCGCCGATCAGAAAATTTTTGAGTTTGCTCGACCCTTTATGATGAATGGTGAGACGCTGGGACTGTTCCGAATTGGCTTAAAAACCGATCACCTGGATCAAGCCAATAGTCGGATGCAGCGCCGTATGATTATTATGTCGCTGGTGCTGGGGCTGGTAGTTTTGATTGCCGTAAACTTTTTGACGATCAATCAGAATTATCGCATCATCAATCAGGCCTACCGCCGCATTCAAACATATTCCAGCAATATACTGGAACATATGACCGATGCAGTCATTGTGATCGATCAGGAGAAGCGGGTGACTTTGTTCAACAATGCTGCCAGCCAATTATTCGGTCAATCTCCGGATGAGGTGATGAATAAACCCTGTCAGCTTTGTATAACAGGCGATATTTCGCCGCTTGTCGAAGCCATTGAAGGGGGACAGACATATCGGGATTATGAAAAAATTATTCATTTCAATAATCGCCGTTTGATCACCTCGATCAGCACTTCGGTATTAAAAAATGAGAAAGGCGAGATCGAATCCGCATTTGCTGTGATCAAAGATTTGACCGAGAAACGCCAATTAGAAGAAACGTTGCAACGTAAAGAAAAACTGACAGCGATGGGACAGTTGGCTTCGGGTATAGCCCACGAAATCCGCAATCCACTGAATGCCATTGGAATGATTTCGCAACGATTGAACAAAGAGTTTCATCCTCAAGAAGATGAAAATGAATATCGTGATTTGACCAAAACAGTTGTTACCGAAGTGAAGCGGATCAACGAAATCATTCAACAATTTTTAAAATTCGCCCGACCAGCAAATCTGGATTTAAAGAGGACGAATCTGGAATCACTGATCAAATCAGTGGTGAATTTGACTTCTGCTCAGGCTCAGGAAAAAGGGATCGAAATATCTTTGAAGCTAAATCCGATTCCTGAGCTATTGATTGATTCGAACCAGATGAAACAGGCGTTGTTGAATATCATTCAAAACAGTTTCGAAGCGATCTCAGGTAGAGGTGAGATTCAGGTTCGATTAAAAAGGAATGACGAGAAAGAGGCTTTGATCGAAATTGTCGATAATGGACTTGGCATGAGCCAGGAAACACTATCAAAAATTTTCAATCTGTATTTTACCACCAAACCAACGGGGACGGGATTGGGATTGAGCCTGGTTCACCAAATTGTATCACAGCATGAAGGGCGGATCGAAGTGGAGAGTGAAATGGGGAAGGGAACGAGGTTTTTGATTTATTTGCCGATTCATTAATCGACCGCCCCGCAGAGATAATTCATGAATTGTAGAGTCAATTCATGAATTGTCTCTACAATTGGTGTAATAGGTGGTTAAAAAAAAGAGAGACGTAAAAAATGTTCGAACATAAAATATTGATCATCGATGACGAGCCTGCCCAGGTTCAGGCGCTGGCTGGATTTTTAAAAAAGAAGGGCTTTGACGTCGAGAAGGCAAATGCTGGGCAGGATGGTTTAAAAATTATTGGAAAGCAAGCAATCGATCTGGTCATTACTGATTTCAAGATGCCCGACATTGATGGGATCGAACTTTTGAGACGAGCCAAAACCATGAATCCCGAAATTGATGTAATTATGATGACCGCGTTCGGCAGCATAGAGAGTGCGACAGAGGCGATGCGAGCGGGCGCTATCGATTATCTGACGAAACCGGTGGATCTGGACCAACTGGAAATTTTAATCAATAAAGCTTTGGAACGCAGACAGCTTGTTTCGGAAAATCGTTTGCTGCGGGAGCAACTGGGAGAGAAGTTTAAATTTGATCAGATCATTTCTGCCAGTGAAGTGATGGAAGAAGCGATCAATGTTGCGGGAAGAGCGGCGCCGAGCAAAGCCACTGTCCTTATTACAGGCGAAAGCGGTACGGGCAAAGAATTAGTCGCAAAAGCCATCCACTTCGCCAGTTCCCGAAAGGAGAAATCATTTTTAGCCGTCAACTGTGCGGCGCTGGCTGAAAATTTGTTAGAGAGCGAATTATTTGGTCATGAAAAAGGAGCTTTCACCGGAGCGGATCGCCAGCGAAAAGGTCGGTTTGAACTGGCAAATTATGGCACGTTGTTTATTGATGAAGTTGGAGAGATTCCGCTTACAACTCAGGTGAAATTGCTTCGTGTTTTACAGCAGCAGACTTTTGAGCGCGTCGGAGGGTCAGAGCCGATTCAGGTGGATGTTCGAATCATAGCAGCTGCCAATCGCAACCTGGAGGAATTGATTGAAGATGGACGCTTTCGTGAAGATCTATATTATCGTTTGAATGTAGTGCGGATCAATATTCCGCCATTGCGAAAGCGAAAATCGGACATTCCGCTGCTGGTCAATTATTTCTTAAAGAAATATTCCACTGAGAACAAGAAAACGATGGCTGGCATTTCTAAAGAAGCGATGGATTTGTTGATGAAGTATGATTATCCTGGCAATGTGCGGGAGTTGGAAAATATCATCGAGCAAAGTGTGGTGCTCAGCCGTGAAGAGATAATTTCAGTTCGAGATTTGCCGATGACTGTGAAGGGAGCGCGATCCGAATCCAAAAAAGTCGATCCATTTGGCGAAGGCACGTTCATTGAGCGAGTTGAGGCATTTGAAAAAGCGTTGATCGATCAGGCGCTGGAACAAGCCCAGGGCGTTCAGACAAAAGCAGCCAAAATATTGGGAATTACTGAGCGGCATCTGAGGTATAAACTGAATAAGTATGGGATGAAATGATTTTTAGCAACGCGTTTCGGCTTGCTGGCAACTACTTAATTGGCAGCACCCAGAGAGTCGTTTCCTGATAAATTCAAATAAAGGTCAAAAAAAGTCGGCAGAAATTCGATGGCAACCAGGCTTTCAAAATTCATCAGCACTGCGATGCCAATTTTTTGATCTGGCATAAATCCAACCTCGGCGCGATAGCCCTGAATCCAGCCGCCATGATAGACCAGCTTATGTCCGGCATAGTCGTAGATTCGCCAACCAAGTCCGTAGGAAGCATCCCGCACTTGCTCATGCCAGCGATGTTTCCAGCGTTCGCGAGGCGTTTTAATCGAAGGCATGGTCACTTCCTGAATGGTATAGGGCGAAATCACATCAGAAGCGCCGCCCATCAAGGCTCGCAGCCATTGCGCCATGTCGTAAATGCTGGCATTCACACCAGCGGCAGGTAGCACGTTGTAGTAAGTCTCTTTAGCCTCAAGCGTAGCCCAGCCACCATTGCGTCGCACATGGGGCAGAGCTCTATTAGCAGAAGATAAGAATGCCTCTTTGCCCAACGAAGCATCGGTCATATCCAGCGACTCAAAGATAAGCTCTGTGACCAGAGTTTTGTAGTCTGAGCCAGTTGCTGATTTGACTACCTCGCCGATCAGGCTGTAAACCACATTTTGATAACTATAAATTTTCCCGACTGGCGCAATAACAGGCACGGTGTTTAGTCTGCTGACGATTTCTTCAAAGGGCATATTGTCTTCCACTAAATCCGTGAAAGTGTGCTGCGGCAGCCCCGTGGTATGATTCAGCAGGTGACGAATGGTTAAATTTTTCGTATTTCTGGAATCATTTAAAGAAAAATTGGGCAGGTATTTGCAGACACGGTCATCCCAATTCAGCTTGTTTTGATCGACCAGAATTCCGGTAAGTACGCCGGCAAAGCCTTTCGACACTGACGCCAATCGAAAAATAGTGTGAATATCAATTGGATCAGACCGTCCTATCTCTCTGACTCCAAATCCATTCAGGTAGATGATTCTGTTATCTTTGACAATAGCGACAGCTAAGCCCGGCAGTTGCCCCTTCTGCATAGTGTCTTCCACAAATCGCTCGAATTGATAGATTACTTCGATGAGATGAAAAGTGTTGTCTATCGAAGTTTGAGCGTCAGCGATGCCAGGCTGGCTCCAGAATTTTACCATTAAAAATATAACTGAAATAAATCTATAAAAATTTTTTCTCGATACGATGATCATAAAATGATGGTACATTTTCATACTGATTTTTTCCACATAAAAAAATAATAATTTTGAACCCAAATCGCGTGCAATGGTTCCCTTACTATTTGTCATGTTCCAGAATTGAGCCATCCGACAGTCTTTTTCGACTTCAATTACCTTCGTAGAAATCTTCAATTCCTGCTGAGTCAAGCCAGCGCCGCCGACAGTCGGTATATTCGATCGAAACAGTCTGGTCTCGCAGCAATGGCCAGTCAATATTTCTTATCTTATTCCAGAAGCAACAGACGAGGTGCTCTGGTAGGTGCTGGATAGTAAACTTCTATACCATCAAAAACCACAATTTGAGGATTAAGAAATTCAGGCAATATTTTTCTCGACTATTTAAAAAGGGGCAACGCCTTTTTATAATACTCATCACCGGGAAATGACC
>JAEAME010001701.1_pt1 | contig 14347 bp, 14 predicted proteins | sample 8958731 | NCBI WGS metagenome assembly JAEAME01 (sample SAMN16933194, study PRJNA681113) | bioreactor sludge metagenome | isolation source: anerobic bioreactor sludge (Control) | place: India:Bengaluru | collected 2018-10-24 | reverse complement strand
CGGCGTTGATGCCGATGCCGTGGTCGCCCATCATGTCGCTCATGCTCAGTTCCACGTAGCCCACAGTTCCCACCGCGGGCGAATAGGCCAGTCCGCCCCAGAGGCTGTCCAGTGAAAATCTGGGCCGGTATGGCCTTATGGCTGGCGGTTCACCCTTTTCCCGGGGTTTGTCGTCATAGCTGAAATCACGCCGCAGCAGCAGGGAATCCTCGGAAGTGTAGGCAAAGGGCGATGGCTCTCCCAGCAGAGGGTCGCGCAGGGCCATGCCGGCTGCCGGATTGATCCTGCGGGGCTGCCTGAATTCGCGCCGTCCGTAATAATCCAGCTCGCCCAGGTCGATCCCCTCCATCAGCCGGTCTGTGCCGTCGATCCGATTCGGTTGGGGATAGGCATCCCAGGCAAGGGAGTCCAGGCTCCGGTCCTTGAAATAGATGTCCCAAGCGCCGACGAAGTAATTGGCCAGCAGCAGATGCCGACCATCCGGGGAAAGGTCGGCTGAATAGACCCCGGAGAGCACGTTCGTCACCCGGGCCTTTTTGCCCCCGTCCAGGTCCAGCGCGAAGATGTTGCTCACGCCACCCGTGGAGTTGATGTAGTAAAGGTTCTCGTTATTGGCATCGATCAGGGGAAAGCTGCAGTCCCGTTGTTCGAAAGTGTGCCTGGTGATTTCCCGGCTGGCCAGGTCCAGGCTGAAGATATCGGTCACCAGGTCCGCGAACAGGCCTTTGCGGGTGCTTTCCGGATCATGGCTGCGTTCTGAGGCGAACACCACCCGCTGCCCGTCCGGCGAAAAGCGCGGCTGCAGGTCGTTGTAGCGGTCGTCGGTGAGCCTGGTGAGCTCCTCGCTGGCCAGATCCAGCAAAAAGAGGTCGCAGCGCATCCCCTGCTGCCCGGCGAAGACCAGGCTCTTCCCATCCGGAGCCACATCCAGCTCGTAGATGGCGCTCATTCCGGAAGGCTCGATGGACCTCACGATCCTGCGCCGGTCCACATCCAGGACGTGGATGCGGTCGCCGTTGGCGGTTTTGGCGGCGAATGCCACGCGTTGGTTGTCAGAAAACCAGCTGAGGTTGGAGCGGAAATAGTAAAATTCTTCTACCTGGCCGGTGGCCTCGCCTTTGAGGATCCTCCGGGGCTCGCTCAAACCGTGCAGGGTGCCCATCCAAACGCTGTAGCGCGCGTCCGCGCTGCTGAACCAGACATAGCGGCTTCCGTCCGGCGAAAAGCGGGGCATCAGGTTGAAATAGGCCCCACTCTTCTCGCTGTCGCTGCGTTTTTCCATGCTCTCCACTGGGATGCCCTGGGCTTCCACCAGCGGAAAGAAATCACGTTTCAGCTGGTAGCGCCAGCGGTCTTGGAGGTCCTTGAACTCAATGCCAAACACTTTCTTGGTGGCGCTGTCCAACCCGTTTACTGAACTCACGGCGTAGTAGTATTCTGAAACCTTTTCCGGACCGTAGGTTTTGGCGATGTAGGCCAAAAAACTCTCGCCCAGACGGTAAGCGTAATAACCGTAGGTGTTTTCCAGTTCCGGCAGATTGTCGTTCACCACCATGTCCAAGATGAACATGTTGTTGTAATCGCTTTCGCCCCCGATGGAAAGGTATTCCGGCATACCCTCGGAAAACCAGAAGGGAAAGGAGGTGGGCCGCATCGAGGTGAGGGAATCGGTGACCCGCTCGTCCAGGGCGTTGCTGTAGGCGTGGGTGAGCTCGTGGGCCAGCAATTTCTCCAGGTCGGAGTAACTGCCGTCAAATGGGATCGCCACCCGGTTGCGCAGGCTCTCCGTGAAGCCTCCCACCCCCTCGCTCAACAGCGGATAGATGATGTTCGTGCTCTGAAAGGCAGTCTTGCTGCTGTAGAACATCACCGGGATGCGTGAATTGATGGGAAAGGTGAGCTGTTCCTTCAGAGTGTAGTAGGTCTCTTCCGCCATCAGCGCCGCCACCCGGCCGAATTCGTCCTCCCCCCGGGGAAAATAGACGTCGAAATGCATGGTCTGGAGGGTGGACCATTCCTCGGGGACCAGATTGACCTTGTTTTGGCCGAAGTAGTAGGCGTTGCAAGCCCCCGCCGCCATCAGCAGCAGAAGCAGGAGGATGTATTTTGCTTTCATTGGTGTCCTTAAAAAATGCTGAATTTCAGATACTTTTTGGGGTTGGCGCGAACGTCCTGTACCAGCGAGTCCAAGCCGGCCACCGAATTCTGCAGCTGGCGGTACAGCTCGTCGTCCCGCAGCAGCCTTCCGGCCGTGCTGTTTCCGGCGTTCAAGGCGCTGGCAGTCTCTTCCAGCCTGCCGGAAAGGACTCTCAGGCTGTCCAACGCCGCATTGACGTTGGCCATGGCGGAAGGAGCCTGGCCCAGAGTTGCATCCAAATCGGTGGAACTAGCCTGGATCACCGAGCGGACCTCCCCGGCCAAAGTTTCGATCTGGTCCAGAGCCGCCTGCAGATCGTTCCTGGCGCTTACCGCCAGCAAGTCCACCGATCCTGCGGCCTGTTCGGCGTTATCCAGCACCGAGGAGGATTTGTCCAGTAATCCGTCTTCCCCGCGCAGATTGGCCAGCAGGGTCTTGACCTCATCGATCGCCAGGCTGGCTTCGCTCATCACGCCCATGATCCCCATCGGCGGATCGCCGCTCATTACAGTCTTCCAGTCCATTTCCCGGGTCCCTTCCCCCGGGCTGATGTTCAGCAGGGTGCCGCCCATCAGGCTGCTGTCCGAAATGATGAAGCGCGCGCCCTCTTTGAGGCTGAAATCGGTGTTGACCCTGGCCGTCACCAGGATGTCGTGCTCCCTGGCCTCGATCTTTTTCACCCGGCCCACCTCCATGCCCCGGAAGGTCACCTGGTCGCCAACTTCCAGACCCATCACGTCCTCAAAGCTCACCCGCAGGTCGCGCTGAGCTTTTGATGGGATGCGGCTGCTCAGCCAGAGGTAGCCCAGCACCAATACGGTGACGACCACCAGGGTGAATATCCCCACCATGATCTGGGTTTTGCGGATGTTCGGGTAGAATCTCTTCACGGAATTGTCCTTAGGTTTTCAGCTCTTTCTTCTCGGCCGCCGGAAACAGGATGTTGTTCAGGATCAGCCGGTATCCGGGCGAGTTTTTATGGAGGTCCAGAATGGTTTCAGGATCGCCCACCTTGTGCTGGTAATCCTCGGGATCATGCCCTCCGTAAAAAGTGAAGGTGCCTTTGCCGATGTTGCCGTGAATGTACTTAACCTCGTTTTGGTTCGGTACCTCGCCCAGGATGATCACGCTTTTTTTCACCTTGTCCTTGAAGTAGGAAGTGGTCTGGCCCAGGAAGCCGTCGATCACGTTCACGTGGCACTGGGTGAGCATGGTGGGCACAGGGTCGTATTTGGCAGAAAAATCGAACAGCTGGAAATAATCCGCCTCCGCCCCCCGCAGCCGGGAGTAGTCACTGGCGTCGATATCGGAAAACTCGTATTCGAAGGGGTTGATTTTCAGGCTGAAATTCTCAAAGGCGAAGCAGCGGCTGTAATCAAGCTTGCCGGGGTATTGCGGATCGATCCCGTCGCCGTCGATGAGGCCGTCCACGATGTCCACACCCCGCGCACATCGCGAAGAGAAAGCCGCCGTTCTCCACAAATTCCCTGATCTTCTGCGCCACAGCCTGTTTGAGCTGCCAAACCTTGGCGTAGCCGTGTTTGGCGGCCATGGCTTCGTTCACCTGAACGTCGTTTTGATACCAGGGCATGTGGCGGTAGGAACCGTAAAACTTGCCATACTGCCCGGTAAAATCCTCGTGATGCAGGTGCAGCCAGTCGTAATCCGCCAGCTTGCCCTCCAGCACTTCGTCGTCCCAAAAGCGGTCGTAATCGATCTCCGCGTATTCCAGGGCCATGGTTACCGCGTCGTCCCAGGGAAGTGAGTTGGGCGGGATGTAAATGGCTATCTTGGGCTCTTTTTCCAGCACCACCGCCTCCATGTTCGCCTCCTGGATCTCGGTCAGGATGGCGGCCACGTTGGACGAGGAAAGCAGCTCAAAACGCACTCCGCGGATGTTGCAGAGGGCGGCCAGACCTTCGGATTCCGGCAGCAGGAAGCCACCGCCCCGATAGTTGAGCAACCACTTCACCACATACTGCTCCTTCAGCGCTTCGAAGGCGACTCCGTAGGCTTTCAGGTGGTTGCTCTGGGACTGGTCCATCGGAATCAGTATCTCCGCCCCCAACAGTGAGCACAGCCACAGCGCTAGTAATAGCATGTATCTTTTCACGCGGTTCCTCAATCGGCGTTTCGTCCCTTTGGCAAAGGGATTTTCGCCCATTTTTCCATGTTAAATGCCAACACCCTCCCACGGCCATAAATCTGTCAAGCTAATTCTGCTGTCTCTTGAGATCAATACGGGATAAATACGGGATCAATACGGATTTCATCCGTATTGATCCCGTATTTATCCCGTAATGATAACGGGAGCGAGCTGGATTTCCACCAAGATTGGGCTGGTAAAAAACTGGGAAAACCTGGGAAAAAACTGATGGTAAAAAACAGACATCCCCAAAATTGGAACCTCAAACACCTTCGTCTGAGTTTCCCGTTCCAATGAAAAAAATCGGGTCTTGCCCCCGAGGTTTCAGGGCAGCTTTTCCAGCGCTTCGCGGGCCTCTTGTTCTGAGGCAGGGTCGTTTCCGATCTCCAAACATCTTTCCAGCCAGGAGCGGGCGGAAGGATAGTCCTCCAAGGCAAGGTAGATGGCGCCGATGTGCCAGGCGATCTCGGCCGGCAGCTCTGATTGTTTTTGGGGCCGGGCCATCAGGAGGAGGGCCTCATCATGGTCTCCCGTGAGGTAATGGTACCAGGCCAGGCTGTCCAAATAGAAGATGTTGTCGGGTTCAAAAACGAGGGCGTGGCGGATCAGGCGGGCCGCTTCCTCGAGGTCGCCGCCGCCTATGAGCATCCGGTAACCCAGGTCGTTGCAGTAGGCGGGGTTGTCCGGATATCTGTCCAGCGCTTCTTTGAGGATGGAAAGATAGGTTTCTTCCTGGCTGGTTTGGATGTGATAGCCCAGAAGAAAGGAATAGTCATCTTCGGAAAGGATGAAGCGCTCACGCAGATGGAGCACGAGCTCCTTTTTGGCCTCAGTGATGCCTGTGTAGCTGGAATCCCGCGCTGTTTTGGCAAACGCAGCCAGATAGGCGGAGGCTGGGCCTTGGGGCAGGTTTTCACGCACCCGTTCCTGAAAGGCCGCCCAAGCGGCAGGTTCAACCCAGTCCCAGCTTTCGATGGATTTGGATCTGAGACCTGAGAAATAATAAACAGGGATGTCGTTGAAGCAGGCGCTTTCACCCAGCCGGTCCAGCCAGTCAGGACGCGGCCTCGAGTTTCGCAAGAGGGCGTCAGCGACCAGGATGGCCCCCATGTCCTGTTTGTCCCTGGCGGGAGCTGGCAAAGAATCCAGCCTGGAGGCAATGGTGGCCAGGATATCCGGCCTTTTTTCCATCAGGGCGGCGTAAGCCAGAGAGTTCAGGATATCCGGATCGCCTGTCTCCAGAAGCGGTTCCGCCAGATCGACCAGCAGCGGGTTGCGTTCCGGCACCCAGGGTGATCCGGTGAGATAGAGCAAGCGTTCGCGCTCCTCGGGATACCTGAGCCCGGCCAGATAACGGCGGGCCAGATCCCGATCCTGATGGCGCACGGCATAATCGGCCAGATAAGCAAAAGATTCCTCATCCGGATCCAGTTCGTGGCCACGCAGCAGGGCTTCTTTCTCTTTGAGAGGATCAAAATTGGACCAGATCCCAGCCAGCAGTTTAAGTGTGGCGGGATCGTTTTCCGCCTTTTCCCGGGCCGCTTCCAGCAGTTCCAGCCGGGCCTCGCCATCCACGCGCAAGCCATGCACAAAGCCCCTGATATCGGCTCTGGCGCTGGGATGGCGGGCCTGCAGTTCATCCAGCAGCGCTCTCGCCGCCGCGAAATCCTTCCCTTCCTCGTGAAAATCGCATACGGCGTAAAGCAGTTCCTCATCCAGCCGGTATTTTCCTTGGTAGGCCGCGATCTCCTTGCGCAGGTCGCCGGCTTCCAGCAGGCCATTTTGCCAGAGATCGAGGGAATTGAGCAGCACCTGGCGATTGAGGGACTGGCTGCTGGGATCCGCCGCCGCAGCCCGGCGCAGAAGAACATCCGCCTCGAGATACTTGCCCCCGGACTGGAAATAGGTTCCCAGCACATAGTAATAGACGGAGCGGAAACTGGGCTGGCCGGACCGGAGTCCGGCTGAGGTTTTCCCCGCGGCGCAAGCGCCGAGCAGCAGACAGGCCAGACAGGGGAACAGAAGCCCCCGAAGAGCGATCTTCACTTCAGTTCGAACGATCGGCTGAGCATCTCTAATTCCAGCAGGGAAGGCAGTTTGTCCCCGCCGGGGTTCAACACGATGTTATCGATCAAATAGGCCCTTTGGCTGGGCTCGTGCCAGAAAGCCCAGGTTTGGAAACCGCCACCGTAGCCTCCCTTGTCTTCGTTGATCCAGTGTCCCCAGAGGCGCAGGCCCTGATGACCGGCGATCCGGGCTGCCTCCACCCAATGGCTGTCAAGGTAGATCTGGTCGCCCTCCATGTATTTTCTGCCCAGATCCTGGCGGGTTTGATAGATCCAGTCTTCGTCAACCCTGTTTACCGGCATGGGTTCATAATAGACGGAGATGTATTTGTCCGGAGGTGAAGGGGGCTGGTGGATCAAGGAAAGATAGCGTTCGTTCTTGAAATCTTTCCAGGTGTTGTAGTATTGGGGGACTTTGAGGCGGTAGGGCCTGTTTGCGAAGAAGTCGTCCTCGATGATGGCGTTTTTGTAAAGCTCTTCGCCCAGCCGTTCTTTGTAGCGCTTGAGCAGCCTGTCAAAGATCTGGCCGTCCCGTTCGCGGGCCAGCTCTGCCAGGGTGGCGGGATCCTTGGCCAGCAGATAGATGATGAGTTGGTCCTGGGCATAATGGTCCTGGGCCACAAACATCTCCCCACCGCCGTTCCGGGCGGCTGCCACCTGTTCCGGAGCCAGGTTTTTGGCGATGAGCAGGGAGATCTCGTCAGTGCCGTTGGTGGTTCCGCAGAGCACCAGGTTCCGATAGAGTCTGAAATTTTGGAACTGGTTGGCAGGCTGGAACTTGGGATAGAAATATGGTTCTTCATGAACTATCGTGACGGTGCGGGTAAGGCTGCGCAGCAGGGAGTCCCGGACAGCCTCCAGGTTTTGGCCTCCGGCGAAGAGATGCACCTCGTTGTTTTCTCCATAGGCCTTGGATTTTACCAGGGTGGATTTCCCATCTTTGCCACCGCAGCCTGCCACAACAAGAAGCAGGAGGAGCGGGGCAAGCAGCAAGCGCCTGGTTTTCATTTTGCCTCCTTTGCCGGGGATAACTTGCCCGGCCTGAGATAATTTAATCCACTGATGAGGGTTAGCAAGGTTACAGCCCCGAACCAGATGTGGGCTGCCATCCTCACCACGGGGCTCGCGGCCAGATCAGGCATCCAGGCCCAAACGGCCAGGGCGATCAGGATCCCCGTCATCTGCAGCGCTGTTTTCAGCTTGCCAAGTTTGTCCGCGGGCACGATCACACCCCCGCGCTTGTAAATCTCGCGCAGGACGGTGATCAGGGCTTCCCGCGCGGCTATGAGGGCGAAGATCGGCCAGGCCAGGCGGTAGGGATCCAGCCAAGTGAGGGCCGCGAAGGCGGAAAGCACCAGAAGTTTGTCGGCCAGGGGATCGGCAATTTTACCGAAATCGCTTACCACCTGCCACTTGCGGGCCAGCCATCCATCCAGCCAATCCGTGAAGGAAGCAGCCGCGAAGACCAGCAGGGCCCAAGCCACGCGGCTTTCGAAAAAGATCAGCCAGAGGAAGACGGGAATCAGCAGGATCCTGAGGATAGTGAGCAGATTGGGTAGGTTACGCATGGGGCTCGAGGGGTTTTTTAACCGTGATGGCGGGTGCGGAGGGTCCAGCTTGTTCGCGCATGCCGTGGATCAGGATGGATACCAGGATGGCAGTGCCCACCGCTATGAACTGGACCGCGAAGAAAGGCCAGTCCACCTGCCGGTTGAAGACGTCCAGGGATCTCAGCAAATGGTAGCTGCCAAAGTTCACCGCGATGGGAACCACCAGCAGCAGCAGATTCTGCCAGCGGGACTTTTCGCGGGCCCGGATGTTTTCCAGCACGGTGTAGCGCATACCCCGGACAGCCTGGGCTTCCTCCAGATAGAGAAACAGCCTGGCATACACCAGCATCAGGAACACCACCAGCGCGATGAACAGGGTGGAGTTGCTCCAGCGGGATGAAAGATAATCCAGCTCCCTGCGCAGCTGGCCCCAGGCCGGGTCTTGATCGTCAAAGTCATCGTCGCCCAGACCTTCACCCTTGACGATCTCCAGCATGTCATCGCGCCCTTTGAAAGCGTCTTCGGAAGGCTTGAAGAAGATCGTGAGGATATTGGGCAACTGATACTCCTGCATGACGTTGGGTTGGGCGGCCAATTCCGGATAGGTCCGCAGCAGTTCCTCCATGGCCTCCACCCCCGTTTCCGTCTCCATCTCTTTGATCTGGGGAACCTCGGTCTCCAGTTGCTTCCCGAGCTTGACCATCTCGACCGGGTCGTCCATGTAAACATAGAGGGGCAGCTCGGAAAGCTGGTCCAGACGGAATTGCCGGCTGCTGAGATACTGGTGGTGGACGAAGGTCCAGCCCAGCAGGGTCAGGATGGCCAAAAGCAGTATCAGCAGGAATCTGAAGTTCATTTCATTGTCCTTTATGCCGGATGTGGCAGATAATGTGTTCTTTCAGGCCAGAGGCGGGAAACAGCGAAATTATGTCAAGCAAAGTCTTGGGAGCCCCCTCCCTCAGGTGGGCTTCCCGGGCCCGTGGATAGAGCAGCAGGGCGTTTCCGGATGCCCCCAGATTGCGTTTAACGCAGGCCAAAACGTCATCCAGACAGCCCAGCAGCTCAAAACGGCTGAAATTGCGCATCTGATGGGGGCTGGGCCTGCCGCTGCCGCGGGGTTGCCAGGGCGGATTGGAGACGATCAGGCTGTAAGCTTCGGGGCTGGTGAACGCGCGCAGGTCACCTTCCCGAAAGAGGATGTCCACCCCGCAGAGGACGGCGTTTTTTTGGGCCAGCAGGTTCAGTTCGGATTGCACTTCCAGTCCTTCAATACGCCAGAGGGGACGCCGCAGGGCCAGCATGATGGCCACTATCCCGCAGCCGCTGCCCAGGTCCAGCACCCGGAGGGATTTGGGGCCGAAGAGGTCGAGGGTCGCCTGTTGGAGGCAGAAAGAGGCTTGGGAAACCGGCTGGGCCAGAGGGTCCTGCCAGATATGGGCGCCGTCCGGATTCAGGTCAACGCGCCGGTAGCCCCTCAGGTGGAAAGCTCCAGCATTCTGTCCAGGCAGTGCTTTGCCCGCTGGGCCACTTCCGGCTGCACTTTCACCTCATGCTGTTCTTTTTCCAGCGAGAGCAGCAGATCGTGCAATTCAGTCTTCAGCATGTTGCGGCAGCGAGCCCGGTGGTTGAGGGCCACCAGCTGTTTGGCGGGATGGATGTGTTTGAGGTAATCGGTGAAAGTGGCATCCGTGGCGATGATCAGCTTGTCGTGTTCGGCCACGTATTTCACCATCTGGCCGGTGGAAAGCACCGCGTCGGCCTCGGCCACGATGTCCTCATCGCATTCCGGATGCGCCACCAGTTTGAAATCGGGATGGCTTCCCCGCAAGCTTTCCAAGTTGCGATGGGTGAAGCCCCATTCATGAACAGGGCAGTAGCCGGGCCAGACTATCACCTTGCGCCTGGCCTGTTTGGCGGCCCAGCTGCCAAGGTTCTGATCCGGCACGAAGAGGATGGTTTCGTCCCGGGGAAAAGAGCGCAGGATCTTCACCGCGTTGGAAGAAGTGCAGCAGACGTCACTTTCGGCTTTCACGGCAGCGCTGGAATTCACATAGCAGACAACTTTTGCGCCGGGGTGTTGGGCCTTGAATTCGATCAGCTGTTCGGCCGTGATCATGTCCGCCATGGGGCAGCCGGCATCGGCCACGGGGAGCAGCACCTTCGCCTCCGGATTGAGGATGGCCGCCGTTTCCGCCATGAACTTCACTCCGCAGAAAACGATCAGTTTGCTTTTTGCCTCCTTGGCCAATATGGAGAGCTGCAAAGAATCCCCCCGGTGATCGGCCAGATCCTGGATGGGAGTGGTCTGATAGTTATGAGCCAGGATGAGCGCTCCTTTCTCCCTGCGCAGTTTGTCGATCTTCGCCGTGATATCCACCGTTTCTCCCTTGCCTTCAGGTCCCAGTGTGCCCAAATCCCTTGTCCGACCTGGAGCTTTCCTCCAATTCCTCGCTTTCCACAAAACTGACCTCCGCCACCGGGCAGACCACCAGCTGCGCCACCCGCATACAGGGCTGGATGATCACCGTTTCGGTGGAACTGTTGATCAGGATCACCTTTAGCTCTCCGCGATAATCGGGATCGATGGTGCCCGGGCTGTTCAAAACCCCCAGCCCCTGATGCAGGGCGAGGCCGCTGCGGGGTCGGATCTGGCCTTCGTAGCCCCGGGGAATTTCCACCGCGATGCCGGTGGGGATGAAAGCCCGGTCGCCCGGTTCCAGCACCTCGGGGTCCCTCAGGTCCGCGCTCAGGTCCCAGCCAGCGCTGTGTTCGGTCATGCGCCGGGGTGGCAAGGCCGTGAGGCTGAGCAGTTTATAGCGGATCTTCATGATTTGCGGTTGAGCAGGTATTCGGCCAAAATATCAAGGATCAAGGCCCTTTCTCCCAGCGGAGCGATGGCCTCGCGGGCCTGGGTGATCAGCTCCTGCGCCTTGCGGCGTGATTCCGCCAGCCCGTGCACGGAGGGATAGGTGGCCTTGTGCACGTGGGCGTCCTTGCCCACGGTTTTGCCCATTTCGTCGGGGTCGCCCTCGATGTCCAGCAGGTCGTCGATGATCTGGAAGGCAAAGCCGATCTTGTAGCCATAATCTTCCAGGGCTTTCTGTTCCGCGGCCGGAGCCCCGCCGGCCAGGGCGCCGAAGCGCAGGCAGAGCTGGATCAGCTTGGCGGTCTTGTTTTCGTGGATGTACTCGATGGTTTTTTTATCCACCTTTTTGCCCTCGGATTCGATGTCCACCATCTGGCCTCCGATGAGGCCGTTCACGCCGGTCTGGCGGGCCAGTTCGCGCACCATTTGCACGCGGAGCTTGGGTTTGATCTCGGCGTAGGTGATCAGCTCAAAAGCCCCCACCAACAGGGCGTCTCCGGCCAAAAGGGCCTCCCCTTCGCCAAAGAGGGCGTGGGTGGATTTCTTGCCACGCCGGTATTCATCGTTGTCGAGGTCCGGCATGTCGTCGTGGATCAGGGAAAAAGTGTGCAGCATCTCGATGGCGGCGGCCACGGGGGTGATCTTTTCCACCTCCGGCTCATAGATCTGAAAGGCGCACATCACGAGGTAGGGGCGGAGGCGTTTGCCGCCGGCGAACACACTGTAACGCAGTGCTTTGTGGATGCCCTTGGGGTATTCGTCCTTGCGGGGCAGGTAGCGGTCCAGGATGATGTTCACCTGTTCCTGCTTTTCCTTCATGTCCTTTTTCAGCCGCACTTTCCTATCCATTGTTCTCTTCCTCGGCCACTTTGGCCTTGATCCGCTGATTCAGCTGCCGGATCTTGAGCTCAGCCCCCTCCAGGCCTTTCTGGCAGGCTTCCAGATATACTATTCCCTCTTCATAGAGCTTCACCATTTCCTCCAGGTCCACCTGGTCCTGCTGCATTTTTTCCACGATCGCTTCCAAGGAACGCAGCGATTTCTCAAAACTCTTCAACGGGCTTTCATTGTTTTCATTCATGCGTGTTCTCCCCAAAGATTGGAACTATTTGGCATGCTGTTTGAAAGTTTCATCACATTTAGTCAATATAGCCAGAATATCTCCGTTGGCAAGCCTTATCGAGGCCTCGGCGCCAACGACGCGGTTGCTGATCCCGCGCGCTTGCCAAGGCTGGAGCCGAACCCCTTGCAGGGAATACTGCAGGCCTTCCGAGCCGGCAAATCTCGCCTCCCCGCCCCAGGCCAGCAAAGACAGCAGACAGCCCTCCCGGCCTTTCAAATGGGTCTCCGCTTCCAAAAACCACAGCAGTTGGTTTGCCGATTCCACCCTGGCCGCGATGGCCTCAGACCGCAGCAGGGCAAGGTTTTGAACGAGGGCCAGGCCATGGTCGAAGCGGCCTTGGAGGCTGTTGCAGATCACGACGTTTTTCACGCCGCGATCAATGCACCAGAGCATGGCCAGTTCGGTGTCGGTCTCGTTTTTTTCCCGGGGATGCCTGATCAGTTCAACCTCCGGGTAAAGGCGCAGCAAATCGTGATCCACGGAATCCAAGTCGCCGATGATCAGGGAGGGTGTGAGTCCCAGTTCGTGAATCCTCCCCAGTCCTGCATCCACGGCTATCAGCAGATCCCGGTCCGGCTGGATGGAGGCGTAGCCGCCAAAGATCCTGGCAGGGCTGGTGGTGGTGAACAGCCAGGCTGTCACGGCCCCCGTTTTCATCTGCCTAAGCGGGCGTAGGAGCTGCTGTCCTGGCGATTCAGGTAATGAACAGGATTAACGGAAACGGAGTTGCGGTAAACCCCGTAATGCAAATGGGTGCCGGTGGACATGCCGGTACTTCCCATCAGACCGATGATCTGGCCTTTTCTAACGTGGTCTCCGGCCTGCACCTTGATGCTGTGCAGATGGGCGTAGAGGGTCATGTAGCCCTGGGCATGGTCGATCTTGACCACCCTGCCCCAGCCGTTTTCAGTTTGGGCCGCACTCACCACGCCGTCGGCAGTGGCGTAAACCGGGGTGCCGGTCTTGTTGCCGATGTCGATGCCCTCATGAAAGCGGTAATCGCCTGTGATCGGGTGCAGACGCGTGCCCCAGCCGCTGCGGATCTCTCCGAAAGTGGGGTAAATGGAAGGGATGCCGTCCAACCGGGCTGCCATTTCCGCTCTCAGTTCTTCCTCATGTTGCAGCCGCAGCGCGCGGTCCAGGCTTTCCCGGATCCTGGCCAGACGGGTCTCGATACGGTCCAGCCTCACTTCCAGGCTGGGGTGCACCCGCAGTTCGGTTGGCGGCTGGATCTGGTTGCCGCTGTAAGAGTAATACGCGTCCTCCTGTTCCGGGGAAGTGACTTTCAGTGAATCCAGACGGGTTTGCATGGAATCCACGCTGGCCTCCAATCCACCGATCCGGTTGATCAAAGACGCATTCTCCTGCTGCAGTTTACTCATCAGGTCCCGGTCCATCGCGGTGCGGCCCAGTCCGGAAAAATAGCCCAGCAGGAGCAAGCCCCCGATGAGCAAAACCGCCGCCAGCGCCAGCATCCAAGGATGCAGCGCCAGACTGCGTTTCCGGCCCAGATTGTCCACCGTGATCTTGATCCGCCGGTCTGGAAAAAGCTCCGGGCCGAGTTCGCGGAGTAGCTTGTTTTTATTCATGGCATTCGGTCTCTCATTATTTTTTTTCTGAGCAGGATTTCGCGGGTAAAAACGGTTCCGGGGATGATTGAGCGGGAAGAAAAAGCGGTATGCCCGAAGCCAAAAAATGGCATCCCGTAGGGGAATCGAACCCCTGTTGCGTGACTGAGAATCACGAGTCCTAGGCCACTAGACGAACGGGACACTCTATATCGCGAAATTCCAGCTTCAGAAATTGGCGACCCCTAGGGGAATCGAACCCCTCTTACAAGAATGAAAATCTTGTGTCCTAACCGATAGACGAAGGGGTCGCGGCTGGTGATCCAGGTTGGACTCGAACCAACGACTCTCTGCTTAAAAGGCAGATACTCTACCACTGAGTTACTGGACCATTATTTGCTTAGGTTTTGCCAAAAAATTTTCCCTCCCCCTATCTGTCAAGCGAAAAATCCCCGCCGCCAATCCGTCAACGTCCACAGCCCGGTTGGGGCGGGACATTGCCGCGAAGGCAAAAAGAAGCCCGGCTGCAGCCGGGCTTCCCTCAGGAGAGTGAATGGTTCAATCGGTGCCGCGCACCCGGAAGAAGCGGCGCGCGTAACTGCCGGGCGTGGTGAAGCTGTTGTAGCCGCGCCCGATGGGGCTGAAGACCCCGTTGTACATGTCGGAGTCTTCGATGATATAGTCGTTGGCCCCTTCGATCTTGTCCCAGGTGAGGATCACGTTGCCGCCGCTGGCTGTGGCCTGCACGTCGGCGGGATAGGCGTCCTCGTCCAGATAGGGCCACACGGAGTAGATGCGGATGTTGTCGATGGCCGCGGGAGGCTGGGTTCCGCCGCCGCCGTCATTGCGCCAGCTGAAGATCAGGCGTTTGGTCTGGCCTGCGTAAGCGGC
>JAEAME010001703.1_pt1 | contig 14350 bp, 14 predicted proteins | sample 8958731 | NCBI WGS metagenome assembly JAEAME01 (sample SAMN16933194, study PRJNA681113) | bioreactor sludge metagenome | isolation source: anerobic bioreactor sludge (Control) | place: India:Bengaluru | collected 2018-10-24 | reverse complement strand
ACATCATCTTGCAGGCCGGCAGGCCGGCCAGGACCAGCGCCGCCAGGACGAGCACGGACGGGGCGATTCTTTTCATGGGGCTCCTCCTCTTTGTTCTCATCATAACGGACGGGGGTGAATTATTCAACCGGACCGGCCCCTCGGCCCGGGCGGCCCCGCCGCTCTTAGCGGACGAGCCGGGACACCGGGACGAATTCCAGGCCGTAGACGTCGACGAGGTGGAGGCTCGACTTGAGCACGGCCAGCGTCTCGGGGAAGGGATGGCAGATGCCGACCGCCCGGCCCTTCTTGCGGGCCTTCTGGAGCAGCTCGACGAGCCGGCCGCGGATGCGGCCCCGTTCCTCGTCGGCGTCCAGGAAGACGTCGCGCTGGGTCGCCGGGATGCCCATCCGGCGCGCTTCCTCCATGGCCACGGTCTTGGCCGAGGTCCGGCTGTCGACGAAGAACAGCCCCCGGTCCCGGATGGGCTTCAGGACCGTCCGCATCAGGTCGCGGTCGGCGGTGAAGCGCGAGCCCATGTGGTTGTTGGTGCCGGCGGCGAAGGGGACGCGGTCGTAGCTTGCCTCGAACGCGGCCACGATGGCGGGCTCCGTCATCATGGCCATGATCAGGCCCTCGGTGTCGGCCATGGCCTCGTGGTTGTTGACCGACTCGAGCGGCAGGTGGAGCAGGACCTCGAGCCCCTTCGCGTGGGCGATGCGGGCCGTTTCAGCCGATTCCCGGCCGTAGGGCAGGACCGAGATGGTGATGGGCCGGCCCAGGGCCACCAGCGCGTCGAGCGTCTCGAGGCTGTTGCCCATGTCGTCCATGATCAGGGCCACCTGGCCCCGCGGCGCCGGCTTCGCGGCCGGCGGCTTGGCCGCGGCCACGACCGGGGGCGGCTCGGCCGGCAGGACGAACGAGATGGCCGCGTCGTCGCGGTCCGGGCGGCGCAGGGACCAGAGGACCTCGGTCTTGTCTTCGGCCGGCGTCCGTTTCTTGTCGAGGACGCGGACGCCCTGGGCCGCCAGGGCCTTCTCGACGGCGGGCCCGACCGACGCGAACAGCTCGGCCGGGATCTCGACCTCGAACAGCGGCCGGCCCTTGGGCCCCTTCAGGAGCACCGTGGAGTCCTCGGACACTCCGGCTGCCGCGAGCGTCGCGGCCACGATCTCGTCGAGAGGCTTGACGGCCGGCGCGGGCGCCGGCGGGGGTGTCGCCGCGGGCGCTTCGGCCGGCGCGGGGACGGTCTTTTCGAGGGGTTTCCCGGCCGGCTTGGGCCCGGCGGCCTCGGCCGCCGCCCGCGGGGCCCGGACGAAGAGATAGGCGGTGCCGCCGGCGCGGGAGGCGAGATAATCGAGCCCCAGCACGGCGACGACGGCCGCTCCGGTCAGCGCCGCCGCCAGCCGCGGGAAGGCCCGCCAGGGTTCGCGGCGCTTGGGCGGCAGCCTCTTCGTCATCCGTCAGAGCTTGGGAAGCAGGGGCAGGGTCTTTTCGAAGAAGGTCTTCTCGTCGAGCTTGTCGACCGGGATGGCGGCGTCGGGGACGAGCCCGTCGTCCCAGATCTTGCGGCCCGACGGGAGGTGGAAAACTCCCGAGGTCAGAAGGACGGCGCTGTCGTCCTTGAGCGGGAAGAGGGCCGTCCGGGCGACCAGCCCGGGGGTGGCGAAGCCGACGATCTTGGCCTTGCGGACCTCCTGGAGCAGCCCGGCGGCGAGCTCGGCCGGCCCGGCTGTTCCGGCGTCCGTCCAGACGACCAGGGGGACCGTCGCCAGCGGCGCCTCGGCCGGACACACCAGGGGCTCCAGGGCCCCGGCCCGGCCTTCGAAGCGGCCGGCGTCGGCCGTCCGGACGAACAGGTTGACCACCTTGGCGGCCTCGTCGAGAGAGCCGTCCTGGCAGTCGCGGAGGTCGAGGACGAGGGGGGTCTTGCGGCCCTTGAAGGCCTCCACGACGTCGCGCGCCAGCGCCCCCGCCAGCCCCTCTTCGAAGCGGTGGATGCGCAGGCGGGCCGGCCGGCCCGGCGCCCGCAGCATGGTGTAGGGCGCGGGGAACAGCTTGGCCCGGGCCACGTTCAGGTTGTGGGTGTCGTTGCCGCGGAGCACCCGGATGGCGACCGGCGTCTCGTCCGTTCCTCCGAGCAGGATCTTGACCTCGATCTGGCTCATGCTCAAGGTGCTGCGGCCGTTGATGGCGCTGATGAGGTCGCCGAGCTGGAGGCCGGCGGCCTGGGCCGGGGACTTTTCGTGAACGGCCACCACCTGGGGGAAGCCGGCGTAGCGCTTGAGGACGACGGCGCCGGTCTCGGCTCGCCGGTCCGCAAGCGAACGATAGCCCTCGACCAAGTCCTTGGACAGGTAGGCGGACAGGGGATCGAGGGAGTTGACCAGGCCCCGGAAGGTCCCTTCGGCCGTCTGGAGGGGGTCGCGCTCCTCGAGATAGTCGTTGCGGATGTGGCTCATGAGGGTGTCGAGCAGCTCGAACCCCCGGGCCGGCGGCGTGGCGTGACCCCGGGACAGGGTGCCCGTCTCGAGGAGGAAGAACACGGCCGCGGCCAGCGTGGCCGCCCAGAGGAACCAGCGGTATCTCGGGACCTTCATGGCGAAACGGACATCCATTCTATCATCTCCGCTTCAGCCATTGCAAGGGATCGAGGGCCTTGGTCTTGTACCGGATCTCGAAATAGAGGCATTCCCCCTTGAGCGAGCCGCTGTCCCCGACGACGGCCACGGGCTGGCCCGACCCGACCATGTCGCCGACCGCGGCCAAAAACTCGGCGCAGTGGCCGTAGAGCGAGTAGTAGGTCATGCCGTGGTCGACGATGAGGAGATTGCCGTAGCCCTGGAAATAGTCGGCGTAGACGACCTTGCCGGGGTGGACGGTCAGGACCCGGGACTGGTCGCGGCCGGGCGCGATCTCGATCCCCTTGTTCAGGACGACGGTGTTGAAATTGGGGTTCTTCTCGGTCCCGAACGGCGTGATGACCCGGCCTTCGACGGGCCAGGCCAGCCGGCCCCGCCGCTCGTAGAGGGGCACCCAGCCGGGCGGCAGCACCCACTCCTGGCTGACGATCTTGGCCATCAGCTTCTGGAGCTCCTCGGCGCTCTCGGACAGCTCCTGGAGGGTCTTCTGGTAGGTGGAGCGGTTGCGGCGGATGTCCTGGACCAGGGCGGCGTTCTTGCGGCCCTCGGCGTCGAGCTCCTGGCGCTTCAGCTTGGCCGCCCGGGTCATGGCCGCCAGGTCGGTCTGCTTGCTTTCCAGGGCCGACTCGGCCGCCCGCAGCTCGTCGAGCGAGGCCTGGTACTCCGCGACGACCTTGTCCTGGCCGCGGGCCAGGAACGTCAGGTGCTTGCTCTCGGAGGCGTAGGTCTCGACGTCCCGGGCCTGGAGCAGGAACTGGAAGAAGTCCACCCGGCCGTATTTGTAAAGGACGACCAGGGTCCGGTCGAGCGCCTCGCGCTGGCGCACCAGGCCGGCCCGGAGGGCGCGGACGTTCCCCTGGATGGCGGCCAGGTCGGCCCGGCCGCGCTCGAGCTCGACGTTCTGGGCGGCCAGCTCCCGCTCGACGATGCTCTTGTTGAGGTTGATGCGGGCCAGCGAGGTCAGGACCGAGGATTCCCGCCGCGACTCGGATTCGAGGCGGGCCTTGAGGTCCTTGATCTGGCCGTTGAGGCGGGCCAGGCGTTGCTCGAAGTCGCGGACCTCCTGGGACTGGGGGGCGGCGGCCGACGCCGCCGGGGCGTCCGTCGCCGGCCGCCGCGGCGCCTGGCCCGGGGCCCCGGAACAGGGGAGGAGCAGGAGGGCCGCGGCCAGAACGGCCGGCGGGCCGGGGCGGCGAAGGCGCTTTGTGGGGTCCATGGCCTCCAAGCCATTGTACCGCAATTCCCGGCCAATCTTGACAATCCTTTGACGGAAGCGTGACAATATGGCCGGGGCGGGGCCGCATCCTAGAGTCGGAGAAAGGAGGGGGACCATGCCGCGTCACAAGATCGCCGCGATGGCTGCCGTCGTCGTCCTCACGGCGGGCCTGGGGGCCTGTTTCCAGGTCAAGTCCAACGCGGAGAGAACGCCCGACAAGGTGGCCGGCGCGTCCGCCTTCAAGATCGTCGTCACTGCCGCCCAGACGAAGGCCGGGGAGAAGATGATCTTCGCCAAGGGCAACCGGGCCACGGTCAAGGACGGGGACCTCCTCGTCCCCGAATTGTCCTCCGGGCCGGCGGTGGTGACCTCCGCGTCCAGCCTGCCCTCGGACCAGATCCTGTCGCTCGACCAGGACCGCCGGGGCCGCATCACGGGCTTGACGACGAAGGACGGCCGCTACTACAAGGTCCTGAAGGCCGAGAAGACCGACGAAGGGGTGCGCCTCGTCAGCGCCGTGCCCTATCGCTTGAGACCCCTGTCGGACTTCGACCTGGTCTGGGTCCTGAAGACCAACGGGCCGGCCACGGCCCTGGTGTCCCTGCTCGGCCTGGCCGCGGTCGGCGGCCTGGTCGTCCTGGCCCTGCCCGAGGATTTCATGCAGTTCGACTTCGGCGACTCCCTGGACGGCACCGGGTCCTGTCCCTTTGTGTACGCCTTCGACGGCCGGACGTACGGCCTCGAAGCCGAGCCCTACGGCGGGTCGATCTGCCCCGGCCTGGAGCGGACCGATTGGGTCGCCCTCGACGGCGTCCGGCCGGTCGACGGGGAATACCGGATCCTGCTGACCAACGAGCTCGACGAGATCGAGCATGTCGACGAGGTCAAGCTCGTCGTCGTCGACCATCCGGCCGGGGTGGCGGTCTCGCCGGAGGCGTCGGGGCGGATGCGGACGATCGGTGCGGCGGCCGCCCCCGTGGCCGCCCGCGACGGCGAGGGCCGCGATATCCGCGCTCCGCTCGCGGCCGTGGACGGGACGTTCTGGCTCGGCCGGATCGAGGGCCGCGATCCCGGCCGCGACGAGGACCTCAAGGACGATCTGGTCGTCGAGTTTGCCAAGCCGGCCGGGGCCCGCCGGGCCAAGCTCGTCGTCGACGCCCGGACGACGTTGTGGGGCTCGCGCGCGATCAGGCCGTTCCTCTCCTCGCTGGGCCCGGAGCTCGGGCCCTTCCTCGAGCGGGTCGACGCCGGGGGGGCCGCCCTCGAGTCGCTCCGGGGCTGGCTGGCCGCCACGGAGATGTACGACCTCCAGGTCCGCGTCGAGACGGCCTCGGGCTGGACCACCCGGGCCCTGGTTCACGGCGGCGGGCCGGTCGTCGCCAAGGACAAGGCCTACGGCCTCGACTTGAGCGATGTCGCCGGCGACACGGTCCGGATCCGCCTGACCCCGGCGGCGGGATTCTGGATGATCGACCGCCTGGCCCTGGACTTCTCCGATGACGTTCCCGTCCGGGTGACCGAGGTGGCCGCCGCCGAGGCCCGCGATGGATCGGGCCGGGCCATCGGCCCCGAGCTGGCCGCCGCCGATGCCCTGCGCCTGGTCCTTCCCAAGGGTTCGCGTCCGGCGGCGCTGGTGTTCCCCGTTCCGCCCGAAACGCCGGGGACGGCCCGCTCGGTCTTCGTCAAGGCCCGGGGCTACTACGACATCCTGCCGGACGCGGCGGCCGGCCCGGCGCTCGGCTTATCCGCGATGCTGGCCTCGCCGGCCGAAAGCCTCCGCTTCTTCCTGCGTCAGCACCCGGATGTCGCCAAGCCCGGCCCGCGGGCCGCGCGGCCCAAAGCCCCGGTGCATTAAGCGCGACCTCGCCGGCCGGCCGCGGCGCGCTTGTTTCAGCTCCTCGGGCTGCCGGGATTGGTTTCGCGCACTCGCCAATGGGGTCGCCCTAACGGGCCCCCGTTCCCGCCAGGGCGCGACCGTGACCGGCTTGGCGGTCCGGGCGGTTTGGGCTATATTACAAACATGATCGACGCCGCGCGGGGGAGGGGCGGGTTCCCGGAGAGCGCCGAGGCGGTTTGGCAGGCCGCCCTGGCCGCCGTCGACCCCTGGCGGCTGGTCCGCGACAGCGTCGAGCGGCGCGGCGACGTCCTCCGGATCAAGGACAAGGAGTTCGACCTCGGCGCGGCCGCGAACGTCTATCTCATCGCCTTCGGCAAGGCCGCGGCGGCCATGGGCGAGGCCCTGGCCGAGATCCTGGACGAGAAGCTGACCTCCGGGCTGGTGGTCGTGCCCTGGCCGGTCGGGGGCGAACGGTCCCGCCTCGAATACCTCGAGGCCGCCCATCCCGTCCCCGACGCCCGCAGCGTCGAGGCCGCCCGCCGGGCCCTGGAGATCGCCGGCCGGGCCGGCGAGAAGGACCTCGTCTTCGTCTGCATCTCCGGCGGCGGCTCGGCCCTCCTGGCCCTGCCGCCGGCCGGCCTGACCCTCGACAAGAAGCGCCGGCTGACGGAAGACCTGTTGAAGGCCGGGGCCACCATCCAGGAGCTCAACGTCGTCCGCAAGCACCTCTCGGACATCAAGGGCGGCCGGCTGGCCAAAGCGGCCGCCCCGGCCGCGGTCGTCACGCTGGCGATCTCCGACGTGGTCGGGGACGACATGGGCACCATCGCCTCCGGGCCGGCCCACGCCGATCCCTCCACCTATGCCGACGCCCGGGCCATCCTCGAATGTTACGGGCTATGGGACGGGGCCTCGGCCCTGGTCCGGGCCCGCATCGAGGACGGCGAGCGGGGCCTGGCGCCCGAGACGCTCAAGGCCGGCGACCCGGCCTTCGACCGCGTCGCGAGCTTCGTCATCGGCTCCAACATGACCGCCCTGCGGGCGGCCAAGCACGAGGCCGAGAAGCTGGGCTTCGAGGCCATCTTCCTGTCCTCGAGCGACACGGGCGAGGCGCGGACGACGGCCCGGGGCTACGCCGCGTTCCTGGCCGAGCTGGCCTGCTCGGCCTCCCAGCTGCCGCGGCCGCTGTGCCTGCTGGCCGGCGGCGAGTTGACGGTCACGGTCAAGGGCCGGGGCCGCGGGGGGCGCAACTCCGAGTTCGTGCTGGCCTCGATCGTGGAGATGGAGAAGGCCGAGGTCGAGGGCCTCGACTGGCTCATCGCCAGCATCGGCACGGACGGCATCGACGGCCCCACCGACGCGGCCGGCGCCTGGGCCGACCCGCGGACGGTCCGCACGGCCCGCGCCCTCGGCCTCAACCCGGCCGAGTACCTCGACGACAACGACGCCTACGGCTTCTTCAAGCAGACGGGCAACTTGGTCGTCACCGGGCCGACAGGGACCAACGTCATGGACCTGCGGATCTTCCTGCTCCGGGCCGCCTGACCGGCGCGCGCGGCGCCTACTTGTAGACCCCGGCCAGGTCCCACTTGGCGATCGTATCCAGGACCAGCTCCGTGACGCGGTCGTTGACCCGCCGGAAGTACTCCTTGGCCTGGCCGGCGTCGAAGGTGGGATAGCCCTGGCCGGGCTCGTAGAGCAGGATGGTCGAGGCCACCGGCACGGCCGTGTAGGCGCCGGCCGGGGCGTTGGGAGAGGCCATGCCGGGCTTGTAGCGCTCCGGGTGGATGAAGGCGGGCAGGAAGGCCTGGATGTAGGCCGTCTCGTTGTTGCCGGCGTGGCCGCCGTTCTGCTTGAACACGGACTTGGTGATGTCGTCGGCCAGCGTCCACCAGTTGACGACCAGGACCCGGACGCGGCGGGCGTTGGCCACCTTGGCCGCGGCCGCGTTGAGGGCGGCCGTGTTGCCGCCGTGGCCGTTGAGAACGATCAGGTTCTTGAACCCCTGGAGGGCCAGGTTGTCGAGGACGGCCTCGGCGAACGGGGCATAGGCCTCGGCCGGGATGGACACGGCCCCCGGGTAGGCCTTCATGGCGTCCGTCATGCCGTAGTTCAGGACCGGGGCGATGAGGGCGTCGACGCGGCCGGCGATGTCGCGGGCCATGGCCTCGGGGGCCAGGCTGTCCGTGCCGTTGGGGATGACGCCGTGCGGCTCGAGAGACCCGAACGGGACCAGGACGGTCCCGATGCGGGCCGGGACGAGCTCGCCGAACTCCTGCCAGCAGAGCAGGGCCATCTCGCGCGTCGTCGGCGCCGGTCCGGCCGCCGGCTTGGCCGCCGCCGGGGCGGTCTGGCCGGCCGCGGCCGCGGTCATGGCGGCCGTCAGCACGGCCGCGGTCAGGATCAAGGCGGTTCTCTTCATGGGTCGCCTCCTCGCCCCCTCATCTTAGGCCAACGGCGCGGATTTGGGAATGGCCGGCATTTGCATTTTTAGCGGCCTTCGTCTATAATACAGTCAAGTTTTCTTGGGCCGGCTGGAGAAAACTTCAACCCCATGAAATACTCCATTTTCCCCCTTTTCTGCTGTAAAAAAAAACAGCCGGCACTAACCCCCCGGGGCCCCCGGGCCGCGGCATAAATTCCGCTTGATTTCCTCCCGGCCCGTTCGATAGAATGGGTTCGGCTCTCTTTCGCCGGCTGGAGAGGGCTCCCTCAATATCCAATCATCACCCCCCTTTTGCTGACCTCAGCCGGCACTTCCTCGGCCGCTTTGCGCCCTCCGGGGATTGTGCTATCATACGAAAAATCCCCGAGCGCGGAGTTCCCGATGGGCAAGATCGATTGGAAGAAGGAGCTGGCCAACCACTTCGAGAACGTCCGCGTCATCGAGCTCTGCCAGGCCGAGACCGTCGGACAGTTCGACCAGTTCTGCGAATTCATCGCCGAGCCCGCCTTCGAGGCCCTGACCGACGAGCTGGCGCCTTACAAGATCAAGTCCGAACAGGTCAAGTCCAAGGGCCGCAGCATCCGCTTCGTCATCTGCTTTCCCGGCCTGAAGGACGAGCAGTTCCACTACCGCATCTCGCTGCCCAAGAACGCCGTCGAGCTGCGGCTCAAGCTGCAGATCAGGACCCGGCCGACGCCCAAGGCCGATTACGAGACGATGGAAGAGGATTTCATGCCGGGGCTGTTCCCTTTCAAGGTCCTGCGGATGGACAAGGACGAGGTCGTCGCCGACGTCGTCAAGCACTACACGGCGTACTGCTACAAGGCGCTGACCTCGCCGGATTGAGGCGGCCTAGCTCTGGCCGGCCTTCTTGGCGTCCCTCTTCGCGGCTTTCGCGGCTTCCTTGGCGGCCTTGGCTTCGGCCTTCGCCTTGGCCTTGGCCTGCGCCCTGGCTTCGGCGGCCGGATCGACCCATCGGCCGGGCTTCCAGGCCCAGCGGGCGCCGGCCTGTTCCCAGACCCCCGGCACCCAGACCTTGCCTTTCTTGCCGACGGTCCAGCGGCCGTCGACCCACTCGTAATTGATGCCGGCCCACTTCCAATAACCCGGGACCCACACGTAGACGGGACCGGGCTGGAGCGTGGGTGTTTCGGCGCGAGGCGGCGGCGGCCCGAAGCGCGGCCGGTCGTCGGCCAGGCCCGCGGCCGCGGCGAGGAGCAGGACGGCTAGAACGGCCCAAGCGGACTTCTTCATCGCGTCCTCCGACCTTTTAGTCGCAGGAGGCGGGGAGAATCCGGTCAGCGCCCGGCGTTGAGGACCTCGAGGACCTTGAAGAGGTAGTCGTAGCTGGGCCGGTCGACGGTGTTCTGGCCGATGTACTTGAACTGGAGGACGCCGTCGGCGTCGACGATGTAGACGCTGGGGATGTTCTGGTCGATCTTGCCGCCGCCCCATTCCTTGCGGAACAGGTCCAGCCGCTTGGACAGGGTCTGCTCGCCGTCGACGAGGATCGGGAAGGGGGCCAGGACGGCGCCCTTGTCGAGGGCGAAGTCGTTCGGGAAGAGCTCCCGGAATCGCTGCATGCGGGCCTTGCCCTTGTCGTCGAGCTTGGACGGGTCGGCCGGGTTCTTGGTCGCCCGGACCGTCTCCAGCTGCCCCGGCAGGGCCTCGAGCCAGGTTTTGACGACGTCGCGCGGGTAGGGGAAGACGACCAGGACCTGGACGTTGTACTTCTCCTGGATCTTGCGCGCCTTCTCCAGCTCGGCCAGCTCGACGTAGCGGTAGTTGCAGATGGTGCACCAGTAGTTCTCGGCCGCCCAGCCGCGGGGGAAGATGATCAGGACGTTCTTGCCGCGCAGGGACGACAGCGTCAGCGTCCCGCCCTGGTAGACGGGCAGGGTGAAGTCGGCCATGGGCTGGCCGATGACGGCCGGCTGGGGCCGCGGCTCGGCGGCCGGCCCGGGCTGGGCCTGGCCGGCGGCCCGGCCCTGGAAAACGAAGATCATCGCGGCCGCGGCCAGGACGACCAGGGCGGCGACGAGGAGGGCGGCTTTCTTCTTGTCGATCATGGGACATACTCCTTGGACGGGATGCCCCCATTAGAGCCCCTTCGGGCGCGGGCGTCAAGCGGTCCGGCCGGACGGCGCCGGGCGGCCGGTCCTAGCCCTTGATGCGGAACTCCCTGATCTGGGTGCCGCGCATCTTGTCCAGGAGGAAGAGCCGGTCGCCGGCGATGAAGATGCCGTCGACGAAGGAATCGAGCGGCAGCGAGCCGAGCAGGGCGCCGTCGGGGTCGAAGACCTCGAGCTTGTAGGCGTCCGTCGTCCGCAGGTCCAGGCCGTCGCCCATGGGCTTGTAGCCGATGGTCCGGGCGCCGGTCGGGCCCATGGACATGGTCATGGCCAGCCCCACCTGCTCTTCCTTTTTGAGCTGGCGGGACAGGGTCGCCACCCACAGCCGCCCCTTGCCGTCGACGGCGGCGCCGCTGGCGCAGCGGTTCAGCTCCGGGCCCCGGACCGAGACGCTGTTGCCGGTCCGCTTGATCTCGCCCTTGTCCTTGAGCTCCATGGAGTAGGGCAGCTCGCGGTCGGCCCGCCACAGGAGCCGCCCGTCGGCGGCGTACTTCTCGATCCGGTTCTGGACCGGGTAGACGAGAAAGACCTGGCCGGCGCCGTCGACGGCCATGATCGTCTCGTTGCCGGCGCTGTTGAGGAGCTCGGCCTTGAAATCGATGGGGTCGCCGAACTGCCGGACGACCTTGCCGTCGAGGTCCAGGACCTGGACCAGCTTGGGCGGGTCGGCGGGCTTCTCGTCGTTGATGATGAAGCGGGTCCGGGCCCCGCCCTTCACCAGCTCGCCCGGCCGGCCCAGGAAGACCGGGCCGTCGCCCTGGCTGAGGCCCTTAATGGTCTTGTGGTCCTTGCCGTCCGGCGTCAGGACCTGGATGCGCTGGTTGTTGGGGTCGGACACGTAGAGGAAGCCCTTGGGGTCGACGGCGATCCAGGCCGGGTAATAGAACTCGCCCGGCCCCTGCCCCTGGCGGCCGTAGCCGGCCAGGAACTTTCCGTCGGGCCCGAACTTCTGGACCCGGTGGTTGCCCATGTCGAGGATGTAGACGGCGCCGGCGGCGTCGACGGCGACGGCCGATGGCATATAGAAGGCCAGGTTCTCGTCGGCCGTGTCGACGTCGCCGAGGGTCAGCACGGGCTCGAGGGCGACCTTGGCGGTCTTGCCCCAGAGGCCCGGCCCGGTGTTGTGGACGGTACGGACGCCGTTCGCGGTCTCGACCTTCTGGCCGGCGGCGGAGAGGGACGCGGCCAGGGCGGCGACGATCAAGGCCGGGAGGACCTTCTTGTTCATGGCGTTTTCTCCTCGCTTGGAAAACCGATTATACCCCCAAACCGTTGCGGGTGATTGAACCGGGCCGGGGATTCCTTATATGATGGCGGCCAGATCCAGGACGGAGGCATGAGCATGGACGACGACGCGACGATCGAGCTGCTGCGGGACATGGTCCGCTCTCCGAGCCACGCCGGCGTGCCGTGCCAGGAAGAGGGCACGGCCCGGGCCCTCGAGGGCTTCTGCCGCCGCCGCGGCATCGCCGTTGAAGTGACGGACGTGCGCCCGGGCCGGCCCAACGTCGTCGCCTCGATTGAGGGCCGCCGGCCGGGCCGCCATCTTCTGTTCTGCGGTCACATGGACACGGTGGCCCCCAATGAGGGCTCGACGGCCGACTTTTTCGGGGCCCGCATCGAGGGCGGGCGGATGTTCGGACGGGGCACGGTCGACATGAAGGGCGCCATCGCCGCCATGGCCGGTGCCCTGGCGGCCATCGCCGGGGGCGGCGGGCTCGAGGCCGGCCGGGTCACCCTGGCGGCCGTCATCGACGAGGAGCTCGAGAGCCTCGGCGCCGAAGCGCTCATCCGGAGCGGCTTCCGGGCCGACGGCGCCATCATCGGCGAGCCGAGCGAGAACCGGGTGGCCGTCGGCCACCTGGGTCTCGAATGGCTCGAGGCCCGGTTCTTCGGCAAGGCGGCCCACGGCAGCGTCCGCCACGAGGGTATCGACGCCATCGCCGCCGCCGCCCACTTCGTCTCGCTCGTCGAGAACGAGCTCATCCCCGGCTTCGCGCGGCGCCCCGACCCCGTCCTCGGCCGGCCGGCCATCAACGTCGGCACCATCCACGGCGGCCAGCAGCCGAGCATGGTGGCGGCCGATTGCCGGGTCCAGGTCGACCGCCGCTGGGTGACGACCGAGACGATCGAACAGGTGTTCGGCGAGCTCGAGGCCCTGCTGGCGAAAGTCCGGACCGGCCGGCCGGGCCTGCGGACCGAGCTGGCCCGCATGCCCGGGGGCATGGCCACGATGCTGCACGGGCCGCTGGTCATCGACCCGGGCCACCCGCTCGTCGGGGCGGCCCGGGCCGCCTTCGCCGACGCCGGGGCGGCGGACCCCGGGACGACCGTCTTCCCGGCCTGGACGGACGGCGCCCTGCTCTGGCGCGAAGCCGGCATCCCGACCCTGGTCTGGGGGCCGGGCGAGCTGCGGCTGGCCCATTCGGCCGAGGAGAGCGTCCCGGTCGGCGACGTTCTGCTGGCGTCCCGCCTCTACGCCGCCGCGGCCCGGCGCTTCACGGCCGCCTTGTGAGCCCGGCCTCGGCGGCCTGTATCAAGAAGAAAATAAATGCCTTTATGAGAGCTGCGCTCGGAAGCAGGGGGGCTTGACAACGTCCCCGACCCGGGCTATCCTTCCCGGCAAGATGCCCCCATGCGGGGCATCAACGTCATGGAGTCGGGGGAATCAACATGAAGAGAGTCGTCCTGGTCTGCGCGGTGTTCCTTCTGCTCGCGGGGATCGTCGCGGCGCCCGTTTCGGCGGCGACGAAGCTCGGCTTCGGCCTCAAGGCCGGGGCCTCGTTCTCCAATATCGCCTGGAGCGACGATGACGGATCGGAGAAGATGGTCGTCAAGCCGACCTTCGGCGGCTTCGTCCTCATCCCTCTGACGCCGATGCTGTCCCTCCAGCCCGAGGTCGACTATCTGGTCACGGGCGAAAAGTGGACGGACATCATCGAGATCTACGAGTATTACACCTACCTGCATATCCCCGTGCTGCTGCGGTACCGGTTCATGGAGACGGGCAAGGTCCTTCCGTTCGTCGTGGCCGGACCGGCCGTCGGCTTCCTGCTCAAGGCCGACGACACCGGCGAGGACGTCAAGTCGTTCCACAAGTCCACCGACTTCGGCGTGGACTTGGGTGGGGGCGTCGAGTTCCCCGCCGGCGCGATGAAGGTCTTCGTGGAGGCCCGTTTCTACCTCGGCCTGACCAATGCCTACAAATTCTCCGACAAGTACACGATGAAGAACCGGGCCCTGGCCGTCTGCGCGGGCCTGATGTTCTGACGCGGGGGGATCGGGGGTCGTTGGGGCTCGGGCCGCGAGGAGGAGACGCCTAGCTCTTCCGATCGGGTGGACCGCCGATCGCCGTCTTCAACGCCCTGACGACGAAAGCGTTCAGGCTCTCGCCGTCGCCAAGGGCGCGCACCGCCAGCGCCCTGTGGATCTCGGGGCCCGTCCGAAGGACGAAGCGGCCGGAATAGCGCTTGTTCGTCGGCGGGGGGAGGGGCCGGCCTTCTTGCCGGTAAAGGGCGATCCATTCGTCGAGGATGCGGAGGAGCTCCGCGTAGACCTTGGCTTCGTCGGGGCCATGGCAGCAGGCATCCATCCATCCGGGAACGGAACCGACATAGCAGTTGTCTTCCTCCGACCAGGACACGATCTTGAGGTAACGATCATGCGGCTTCATGGCGGGCTGCCTCGATCTTGCTCCGGACCAGCTTGACTTGATAGGGCAGGGCGTCGTCGCCGGGCCGGCCGGATAGCGTCACCGCGATGCCCGACGGGTGGAGGAAATTGCGATGGCTGCCCTTTCCTCCGCGGTCGACGAACCCGGCCGATCCCAGTTCATGGATGAGCTCCCTGACCTTCTTGGGCATGGGAATGATACTATAATGATACTATGATGTCAATCGCCGCGAGAGCGTTCTTCAGCCCCTATGGGATGACGCTGCTCGAGGGGCCGGTTTCTCGGGACGGATCGATTGCAGGGAGTCGCGGGCTTCGCCCGGCCCGCCAAGCAGCCCGGCTAGCCGCGCGTGGCCGGCTTCAGGGTCCAGAGCTGGAGCCGGGTGAATTCGGCGATCCGGGACATGTCCAGGTCCGGCTTGTGGA
>JAEAME010001702.1_pt1 | contig 14354 bp, 15 predicted proteins | sample 8958731 | NCBI WGS metagenome assembly JAEAME01 (sample SAMN16933194, study PRJNA681113) | bioreactor sludge metagenome | isolation source: anerobic bioreactor sludge (Control) | place: India:Bengaluru | collected 2018-10-24 | reverse complement strand
TTACTATCATTTATTAAAAAATTTACAGCTATACCAAGCGGTAACTCAAAGGTTCCTAATACATTTTCTATCATTCTATCTGCTGTTTGAATATCAAGACATGATCTAAATAATTTAGTATCTTCATCAGATAAATTAGAAAAATTTTTTACAATCTCTATTCTTTTTTCGACTGGAAATTTATAAAAACCAGATATTTTAGATGTTTTTTTAGACATTTTATTAAAATCTCCATATTTGAGGGATTGCACAAAACAATTAAATCTTTTTAAAATTGTCCATTTATTGATCATCTATTGCCGACTCAGTTCTAATCACTAGTTAAATTTTCTCTTATTTTAACAGCCATACCATAATTAAAAGAAAGCATTTCTTCTCGATTCATAATACATCTACCTACAGCTAATAAATTATCTTTTTCATCAACAACAAGACATTCATCCATGGGTCTAAGATCAGGATCACAATCCTTTACAAACTTTGCAAAAACACTTTTTCCGTCTTTTACAAAAGTAATAGCATCGTTTTTAACTTTAACTCTTAAACGAGGATCTTTAAAGTATTTATGAAGTATTTTTGCCCCATCTATTTTTAATGTAAACATACCATCATTAGCACGCATAGACAAAACATGTTTACCATCACAATAAATATTACGTATTTTACAAGTTTTATTAGATTTAACAATTTCAACTTTTCCATCGAGTAAATTATATCCAGCTCCATTGCAAAACTGCATATCCGCAACAACACTAATTCGTCTTACATCAAAGTTAAAAACTTTTTTATTAGGTTTTATATCATCTAATGTTTTGGATCCAGTCCAACAAATAACATTACTTTTTTTTGTAAAACAATCAAAAAAATTAGTAATTGCTTTTTCAGTTTCTTCATCAACAAACTCAGGGAAAACAGATTGTGCAAAAGGATACATTTCATCAAGTTCAATAGGAACTACACCAATAGAGGAATCAATAATAATATTTACTTTGCAATTTTTTTTATAAATTTGTTTTATTTCATCTGAGTAAAAAGTTGAAAAAGGTTTAACTGATTCTGGAAAAACAATAAAATCTTTAGATGATGGTATAAAACGCTCTAGTAATTTTTTATGAATCCTATAAATAATAGGTCTATGAAATGTTTGACTTCCGGTATAAAACATTGCTTTATTTTTTGTAACTGTTTCAAATTTTTCAAGCCATATCTTATTTTCTTCTATTCTTAGAAGTTTAAGAGCTTGTAAAAGATAAGGATTTTCAACTGATCTTGTTTCAATAAGTTCCCATAAAGATCCTTGTGAAATAGCATTTCTAATTCTTTTTATTTCAGCAAAACTAACATATAAATTATGTTTAGCAATTTCTTTTGTTTTTTCTTTTTCAGGTAGTTTTTTTATTTCATCTACTGAAAAACTTGAACAGACTGGGCAACAGCATGGTAATTCTGTAATATTATCTAGTTTTTCAGTTCCCCATGAAAAGATTAAACGGTTATCATAGGCATATTTAATATATGCTGAAGAATCAAAAAAATCACAGCCTAGAGCAACTGCAATTGGAAAAATTAGAGGATGTCCTGCTCCAAATAAATGAACTGGTTTACTAGGATCAAGGAATTTTTTTGTATTTAAAATAACATTTATTAAATCAGAATACCATTGATTTTCCATTAATGGAACTACTCCTCCTATAGGGAAGAAATCTGAGTTTATTTTAGAAACTTCTTCTGCACATTTTTTTCTAAGATTCGGGTAAATCGAACCTTGTATAGGTGTAGCAAGAATCATTTCATCTTTGATTTTAACACTTTTTTTCGCACGTATTAATGTTTCTTTAACACTTTTTTCTGCTTCGTTATATGTTTGATCTGGTGTTCCAAAAACATCTAGTATGGTTCCTATATCACTTCCAATGTTTTTTTGAAATTCAACAATTTCTAATGGTTCAACTTCTATATCTCCATATATATATGATTGAAAAGTACCTGAATCTGTCATTATCGGGCCATCAAAATTTATTAGACTGTGTACACCATCTTTAAGTGCTTTATCTCTTAATTTTTCATCTTTTTTTATTATATATGAATTTGTAATTACAATTTCTGTTCCAAAAAGTTTTTTCATCTCTTTTGCAGTAATTATCATTTTATTTGGATTAATAACTGGCATAAGATTTGGAGTAGTAACTATTCCATGTTTTGTTGTAAATTTACAGATTCTTCCTGCAGCATCTCTATCCTTTATTTCAAATTTCATTGACAAATCCCTAAAGCAGCTTTTATATAAAACAATTTTTTATCTTAAACATTTTAATAGATAAAACATATTAATTTAATTATGCTCCTATCTGTATAGGATTGATAATTCTTTTAAGAGTAGCAATTGCAGAAAGAGAAGCCATATAACTGCTCATTGGGTTATTTGGATTAGGCATATTTTCAATTTCTGCGCGTAATCTACCAAAACTGCCATGCGCAAGAATCTTATGACTATTTCTAGTTGAAACAGGATCTGCAACAATTTCAACGCGAGTTCTATCAAATCCTACTCCAGCTAGCGACAAACTTGCAGCAACATTAATATTTTTTGGAAACTCCTTAACCGCGTCCCTTGCACTACCTCTAAAAACAATAGTACGTTTATCAAAATTTTTTCCTAAAGATTTAGGAGATTTAGTAGTGACTAAGGTAACTTCATTTATTTTATCTATACTTGCAGAGAGTATACCATCGATTCCACATACTGCACCGGATGGAACATAAATCTTACAATGATTTTTTCTTGCTATCTCTTCAAGTTTAAATTTAAATTTATCATAAAAAAGACTACCAACACTCATTAAAATAAGATCTTTTCCAGCATTTAATATAATCTCAGCATACTCGTTAACAGCTTTCTGGGAAGCAGCCTCAAAAACAACATCAACATCATCTAAAAAATCTTTAACAAATTTACACTTAGCTTTATGTATCTTTTTAACAAGTTTTTCCTCTGCGTTTTTATCTATATCAAAAAGATAGATTTTCTCGATTTCATTCATTGTATCTGCAAAAACTGCTACATCTGTACCAATAGCCCCACAACCAATAATTCCAAGTCTCATGTTTTTACCAAAACCTTAAAACACCGTCATATATAAAAAATATTGTTATGAATGATATAGATCGATTTCTAAAAGAAGATTTAGGTGATAGAGGAGATATAACAACAGATTCATTATTTACATCAGAGAATTCAAAAGCAAAAATTATTGCAAAAGAAGAAGGTGTCATTGCAGGTATAGAAGATATAAAAAAAATATTTAACAAACTAAAAGTAAAAACAAACTTTTTTTTTAATGATGGAGATTTTGTTAAAAAATATGATATAATTGCTGAAATAAGTGGGAAAGCAACATCGATACTTAAAGCAGAACGACTGACATTAAACATACTTGGAAGAATGAGTGGAATTGCAACAGAAACAAAAAAACTTGTAGAACTTGTAAAAAAAATTAATCCAAATGTAAAAATCGCTGCAACACGTAAAACTACACCAGGTTTTAGAAAATATGAAAAAAAAGCTGTTTTAATTGGTGGAGGAGAACCTCATCGTATGGGACTTTATGATGCAATTATGATAAAAGATAATCATCTTAAAATAATTGGTTCTATAGATTCTGCAATAAATATTATTAAACACAACATCAAAAATAATATAATCGAAATTGAGGTTGAAAATGAAAAAGATGCAATTAAAGCAGCAGAATTTGGTATCGATGTAATAATGTTAGATAATTTTAAATCCGAATCTGCAAAAAAAACTGTAGAAAAAATAAGAAAAATAAATAATAAAATATTAATAGAAATATCTGGAAGAATCACATCAGAAAATATCAAAAAATATGCATCTTTTGCTGATAGAATATCAGTTGGATATATTACACACTCGGTAAAAAATATAGATTTTTCTCTTGAGGTAATTTAGAATTTTAGCAAAAATTTAATAATTAAAATCGTTTTACAATATTGATAATAATATAAAATTCACATAGAAGATGGGATTTTTGTTGAGATGATGTGGTGATTTATAATGGAAAATGTTATAGACGAAGTAGTAGCTAGTGAAAAAGTAATAACTAGTGATAATGAAAAAAAGACTGATTCTATAAATGTTTTACCAAAAAAAACTAAGCGTAGAAAGAAAAAAAATAAAAATTTAACCCCCTTTTTAACCCAAAATACTATTAATAGAAATAAAATTGATAAAGAATTAGAAGAAGTTTTATCTGGTCTTACAACAACTATTAAAGTTGTTGGTTGTGGTGGAGCCGGAACAAACACTATCTCTCGTTGTGTTGCTAATGGAATTAACGGTGCCGAGTTAATTTCTTTAAATACAGATGCTCAACATTTGCTTCTAGCTGAATCACCTCATAAATTATTAATCGGTCGTCATCTAACTAGAGGTCTTGGTGCTGGTTCATTACCTCAAATTGGTGAAGAAGCTGCAAAAGAAAGTGAACAAGATATACGCAATGCTATAGGTCGCGCAGATTTGGTATTTGTTACATGTGGACTTGGAGGTGGTACAGGTACAGGATCAGCACCGATAGTTGCACAACTTGCAAAAGAATCAGGTGCACTAACAATAGGTGTAGTAACACTCCCTTTTAGCGTCGAAGGTTTTATTCGTATGGAAAATGCAGAATCAGGTTTGAAACGCCTTAGAGATATATGTGATACAGTAATTGTTGTTCCAAATGATAAATTACTTGAAATCGTTCCAAATCTTGCACTTAATTCTGCTTTTAAAGTCGCAGATGAAATACTAATGCGTTCAATTAAAGGAATAACTGAAATGATTACTAAACCAGGTCTTGTTAACCTAGATTTTGCTGATCTTAAAACCATTATGAAACGTGGCGGTGTCGCAATGATAGGTTTAGGAGAAGCAGAAGGAGAAAACAAAGCAGTAAATGCTGTTGTTGAAGCGCTTAATTCACCATTAATTGAAGTTGACATATCAGAAGCGACAGGTGCACTTGTGAATGTTACTGGTGGGGAAGATATGACAATTTCAGAAGCAGAACGTGTTGTAGAAGAAATATATTCACGAATTGATCCAAATGCTAGAATAATATGGGGTACAACAATTGATCCAAATCTTAAGCATAACATACGTGCAATGCTTGTAATTACAGGAGTTAAATCAAAACAGATATTGGGGCCAGCTCAAAGAAGTTTTGAAAAAAAAGAATTTGGCATTGATTTTGTAGGTTAAATAAATAAAACCCATTTTTTTCTTAAAATAGGCCAAATTCTTTATATATAACTATTTATTTTGCCCATTAAGTTTTAGAGGTGCTATAACTTGAAACTCTTTAATCGTGAAAAAACAAATCAAAATGATAAAAAAATAATTGAACGCGCTCGTGATCTGCAAAACGATTTAGAGGCAAAAAGGGATAGAATTGGTAAAGGTAAATATGGTCGAGTTCTTAAAATGGCTCGTAAACCAACAAATGATGAATTTAATAAAACATCAAAAATTACTGGTCTGGGAATGATATTAATAGGAGGTTTAGGTTTTTTAATTTTTTTAATTATAACAATAGGTGTTCCTGAGATAGCAAATTTTCTAGGATTAAAATAAAAAAGGTGCGTAATAAAAATGAATAATCCTGATTTTATTCAGCCCGAAGAAGAAAAAACAAAGATATTTACAATAAAAACACAAGTTGGAAAAGAACAAAACACAGCAGATATGATAAATAGTCGTGCAGCTAAATCAAAAATAAGAATTCCCTCCATCCTTGTTACACCAGAGTTACGAGGATACCTATTTCTTGAAGCATATGATAAAGAAAGAATTAAAGAAATGATAAAAACCATTTCTTATGCACGTAACATTTTAGAAGGAGATATTCCACTTGAACAAATTAAACATTTTCTTGTACCTGCGTCTGCTGTTGCAAAAATAGCAGAAGGAGACGTAGTAGAGATGGTAGCAGGACCTTTCAGAGGAGAAACAGCAAAAGTTACACATATTGATGATACAAAAGAGGAAATTACAGTTGAACTCTTTGAATCAGTTGTACCTATACCAATAACCGTACGTGGTGAACAAGTTAGAGTAATCAAAAGAAAAGAAGATGAAAAAAAGAAAGAAGAAAAAAAGGAGTGAAAAAACATATGACAGAAACCATAAAAGCATTAGTTGATGGAGGAAAAGCATCTGCAGGTCCACCTCTAGGTCCTGCACTAGGACCACTTGGTGTAAACATAATGCAAATAATAAACACAATTAATGATAAAACTAAACAATTCCAAGGAATGAAAGTACCTATAAAAGTAAAAGTTGATCCTAAAACCAAAAACTTCGAAATAGAAGTGGGTACACCCCCAGCATCATCTTTAATCCTAAATGAATTAGGGATTGAGAAAGGATCAGGTTCAGCAGGAACTCATAAAATTGGTAATCTTACAGTTGATCAAGCAATAAAAGTTGCTAAAATGAAACAAAACAACTTACTCGGTAAAGAACTTAAGCAAAAAACTAAAGAAATAATTGGTACATGTACATCGATGGGAATTACTGTTGAAGGTAAAAAACCAAAACAAATACAGCAACTAATTGATCAAGGCGAGTTTGATTCTAAATTTCAATCTTAATATCTTCATCTATCTTCTTATTTTTTTCAATAATATTTTCTGACTTTGTGCTTAATAATCTTCTATACATTCTTTCACGAGGATTACCTGCTAAAATATCTTCGCATATAATTCTTTGTTCTTTCTCAATTGCAGCAAGTCTTTCTTTAATTTCTTTGATTTCTTCAATTATTTTTTTTAACGTCTCCTTACCCATATAAAAACATATATATTTTATTCTTTTATACATTTTCCTTATATTCTTTTAAATCCTCTTTCAAAAAATTGTTTTACTGATTTAATCATTCTATCACGACGATAATTTAAATCTAATGTTTTTCCTTCTCCCCATGTATTCTTCTTTTCAATTAAAGAAATAATTGAATCAATATTATAGTCATTTGTATCGATCAGAGTATAAGCTTCCCCTACAAAACTTGGAAAATGTGAGTCACTACCACCAGTACCACCAAGATTATATTTTTTAGCAATTTTCATGGTTTTAAGATTAGTTTGTAAGACACTGCATGAATTAAAAACTTCAATAGCAGGAACTGTTTTTATGATTTTTTTTAGTTTTTTTTCTTTAATACCTGATAGAGATCTATATAAATGCGGAACAATTGGTATACCACCTTTATCTATTATTTTTTCCACTGTTTCTTCAACTGTTAAACTACGAGTAATATTTTCTTTGATATTTAATGCTATTATATGTCCATCTTTTGTAGAAATTTCAACTCCTGGAATTACTACAAATTCTTTTGTAGCAACTTTTAAAGCTGATAAGCCACCTTTAATTGTATTATGATCTGTTACTGCCATACCATTTAAACCCTTTTTTTTTAGTATTTTAGCAATTTCTAAATGTGTTCCTGCGCCATCCTCAGAATATTGTGTGTGAATATGTAAATCAAGTTTTAACATTAATAGCTCCTAGTTTTTTCATCAAGTAGGAAAAAATGGTATTAGAAGCTTACGCTTAAAAAAATGAGTGCGGGCGCCGGGATTTGAACCCGAGTTATAAGCTTGGCAAGCTTAAGTGATACCAGACTACACCACGCCCGCTTAAGTTATATTTTAAAAATCATGAAGCAACAATCCATTAAAAAGCATTATGGTCCTATTTGTAAATTCTCTTCAGAGGTTTTGAAAGATGTCTCCGTGCACATATAGGAACTTCATAAAAACCTGAATGAATTTTTCTTTCTTGTTTTTTAATAAGAGGTTTATCGCTTTTAGTTTTACATTTAACACATTTAAAACCTTCATTATCACCCTTAGATTTCATATGTTTACCACATTTTGAACAAACTGGATTTTCAACTTTAACAAACTTCTCTTTAAGATTTTTAACATATAATTTTTCAAGATTAATTGTTAAAGGTTTTTCTCTAACACCACCATAAACAATTATCATATCACCAATAATTAACTCTCTGACAACCTTTCTAAATTCCTTTGTTGGTTCATATGCTGCGCAATCAATTTCTCCCGTTTCATCTTTTATTTTAAAGAATACATGACCGCCTTTAATTGTTACTGGTTCTCTATAAACAACACCTTCTAAAATTACAGATTCAAAAGGATTAAAATCAATAATTTTTTTTCTTTGTAAATGCTCATCAGTACCCTGATTACTCTCAAAGATAATCCAACTATCAATTTCTTCTGAATTAATCATTTTTATAGCGTTAATTAAATCTTCTACTATCTCACCACGTATACCAAAAAGTATAGGACAAGGAGAACTAGGAACCAATCGATTATGATTATTCTTATAATCAAAATTATCAAAAGTTGAAGAAAAGAATTCATCCATTTTTTTTACAGATTTATCATCTACAAACCTCTTACTGCCCCACCTTTCTTTTTTCCTATATGCAATCAACTCAAAAGTCCGATCATTATCAGGATTCCATGCAATAGAACAAGTTGCACCTATAAGACCTCTACCGTTTTTATAACCTTTAAAAACTGCTTTTTTATCTATTAACAAATTTTTAATTTCATTAACATATAATATACCTTTAACAGCTCTCTCATATAATATATTATCAGGTTGTTTTTTTAATAAAACAAAACCTGAATTAGTATTATCATCTTTCAACCAAGAAAATTCATTTATTGTATCCTCAACAATTTTTTCTATTATGTTAGTATTCTGAATCTCTGAAAAATTACTATGACAAAAAATATCTCTATTATTAATTTCACCAATTTTAATTTTTTTACCATTATTTTTTCCAATTTTAAAGCATAATGCACCATTTCCACGGGTTTTCCAAGGAATATTTGGATTTAACCTAACTAATCTTGGAAAACCAACAATATTAAAACCTTTTTCAGATAATCTTTTTATCAATATACAAGCAGTATAGGTAGTACAACCTCCATTACATGAATCAGTGTCATCGATACCTATCCAGATAATTTTACACTCCCGATATTCTTAAATAGAGTTTATTTTTATTACATACTATATAATGCAACGTGAAGAGATTATAATTCAAGTCAGAGAAACCCTTACTAATGCAGGGTTCTATATATCTGAACTATATTCAATGCGACAAGTAGGATTTGACTTAGTCGCAAGAAGGGATAATTCACTACTAATAATTAAAGTTTTAACAAATATCGATGCAATGACTGAAGATTTAGCAAATGAACTAAGAACACTTGCGATACTTCTTAAAGCGTGCCCTCTATTAATAGGTGAAAAAACAGGTTTTAAAAATTTAGAGCAAGATGTATTATATGACAGATTCGGAATTCAGGCAATAACTTATGAAACACTAAAGAATCATTTACTCGAAGGAATGCCTCTAGAAGTTTATGCTGCACCAGGTGGATTATATGTTAACCTGGATAAAGAAAAAATAAAAACTCTGAGAAGAGAACAAAATTTTTCTATAGGTTCATTTGCTAGAGAAATAAAGGTTTCACGTAGAACAATTCAGATGTACGAAGAAGGTATGAATGCTACAATTGAAGTAGCACTTAGAATAGAGGACTTATTAGGAGAAAATATAACAGTTCCAATTGATATATTACAACATAACATTAATAAAGAAGATTTTAAAAAAGTTACTAAAAGACAAGAAACAATAGATGAATTTCAACGTGAAATATTTTCAATACTTGAAAAAATAGGTTATCGAGTTATACCAATAGAAAAAGCTCCTTTTGAAGCGATAAGCCAAGAAAAAAAGAAAATTCTTCTAACTTGTGTTGATAGATATGATGAAAAACTTTTAAAGAAAGCAAGAATTATTAGTAGCATTTCAAATATAACTGAAAAACATGCAGTTATCATATCTGATAAAGATGTTTCAAAGAAAAATATAGGTGGAACTCCACTAATTATTAAAAAAGAACTAAAAAAAGCTAGAGAGCCAGAAGAAATACTTGAACTAATCCTTGAAAGACTATATAATTAAACAAATTAATTAATTATTTAACCAAACTTTTATAAATAAGGTCGTTATTCCCGAAGACTACATTTTTCCAATTTATTGGAGAAAATGTGCATATATATAAACATTCGATGATGATCTATGACTGCGAAAAAAACAATTGATATTGTAGAGAAGGCTTTAGAGGAATCTAATAAACTTGATCGTAAATTCAAAGAAAATGTTGATCTAGTTTTTAACCTAAAAAATATTGATATGAATCTTCCAAAAAATCGTATTGATCAAGAAGTTATTTTACCTCACGGTCGCGGTAAAGACGCCAAAGTAGCTATTTTTGCTAGTGGTGAACTAGCTAATAAATCAAAAAAACATGTTGATCTTCTAATTAAACCTGAGGAAATCGAAGAGCTTTCAAGTAATAAGAAAAAATTTAAAAAAATTGCTGATGAACACGAATTTTTTATAGCAGAAGCACCTTTAATGCCGACAATTGGTAAAAGCCTTGGTACTGTACTTGGTCCTAGGGGTAAAATGCCAAAGCCGGTACCACCTAATGCTGATGTATCAAGTATGGTTAATAATCTTCGTAAAACAATAAAAGTACGTTCAAAAAATACAATAACTTTTCACACTATAGCAGGTAGTGCAGATATGTCAAAAGAACATATCGCAGAAAACATTGATACAATTATTAAGCGTGTCGAAGGTATTCTTGAGCGTGGTAGACTAAATATTGGATCAGTTTATGTTAAAACAAGTATGGGTCCATCTCAGAGGTTAATATAAGGGAGGCATAATTTTATGGTTGCGCATATTGCTGAATGGAAATATAACGAGGTTAAACAAATTACAGATCTTATTACAAAAAATAAGGTTATAGGAATAGTTGAAGTAGGCGGCATTCCAGCTCCTCAAATGCAACAAATGAGAAAAAAATTACATGGCATTGCAACAATTCGTTCAGCAAAAAATAGTCTATTAAACCTAGCTTTAGATGAAGCTGAAAAACAAATGAAAGGAATATCAAGTTTAAAAGAGTTAGTAAATGGTCAAGCAGCAATTATTACAACTGATATGAATCCATTTAAACTTTTTGCAAAAATAAAGGAATCAAGAACAAAAGCTCCAGCAAAAGGTGGAGAAAAACTTAGTCATGATATAGAAATAAAAGCAGGAGATACACCTTTTAAACCTGGACCAATAGTAGGGGAATTACAAAAAGCGGGTATTCCTGCAGCAATACAAGAAGGAAAAGTAGTAATTAAAACCGATAAAGTAGTAGTCCCCGCAGGAGAAAAAATAAAACCCGATATTGCACAAATGCTTACACGTCTTGAGATATTCCCAATAGATATTGGAATTGGTTTAAACGGTGTTTTTGAAGAAGGAACAGTTTACAAACCAGAAGTACTAGATATAAATATTGAAGAATTTACAGTAAAAATGAACCAAGCATCAGGAAATGCTTTTATCTTAGCATTAGAACTGGGATGGGCAAATAAGCAAACAATTCAACCTCTTATTATGAAAGCTTATAACAATGCATTTTTAATAGCATTAGAACGAGGAATTGTGAATAAAGAAACAGTTAAAAATTTAATTTCAAAAGCAAACATTCAAATGCTTGCTTTAAAAAATAAAACAAGTAATTAAGGAGGAAAAAAGAAAATGGAATACATATATAGCGCAATGCTTCTTCACTCCGCAGGAAAAGAGATAAACGAAGCAAACATAAAAAAAGTACTAGATGCAGCTGGAGTAAAATCAGATGCTGGTAGAATAAAAGCACTCACTGCAAGTTTAGAGGGTGTTAACATAGAAGAAACAATCAAAAACGCAGCAGTGCCAGTTGCCGCAGCACCAGCCACAGCACAAGCAGAAAAAACTTCTGCAGAAAAGAAAGACGATAAAAAGAAGAAAGAAGAGAAAAAAGAAGAAGTATCTGAAGAAGAAGCAGCAGCAGGTCTTGGCGCATTATTCGGATAAATAAATTTTGTCGTTTCGACAAGGAAAGGTGATGAATCTATAAAAGAATTCATAGCCTTATTTTATTTCCTTTAAACGCAAAAATTGCTACTTTTTTTTCCTTTCAATAATATAGTTTGTAATTTACAATTCATTAAAAGTGGGGGACGGGATGCATTGATAGGAGGAATGCGCCTCTAAGCGGAAAGCAGGTACTGTATACCTCCCCAATATATTTATTATTAGCCGAGTCCCCCAAATATAAATAAATTTGTCGAATAAATAGTTTACTGTGATTTTTTCTTCTATAATGTCCCTTAAAAAATATTAATTTGGAGGGTATCCTCCAACCATTAAACTAGGATCACCAAGTAGTATATATTCCTCTATTGTAAAATAATCTTTAAAGTTCGTTGTCATATAGAAAAGTTGAGCCTGTGTAAGCATTTCACCAAGATGAACCCCTTCAGAATAGGATTTGAAAAACATCCAATCAAGGTAGCCTGCACCAGAATAAACTCCTCTCTGATTAACAAAAGAATACGCAGGACGTGTAGCACCAACAGCACCTATCCCACCACCATCCTCTTCTATTAAACAACACCATGCAAAACATGGCATATAATTAAAAATATTATATTTTACACCAGTAAGTTTTAAAGCAAAATTTATTATGTTAGAATAATCTGCGATATCAGTAAGATTAAAATCTAGTTTCGCAGTAAGACATGCATCAAAAAAAATTATTGGTAGTTTATCTTTATTTCTCAAAAATTGTAAATAGGGTGTAAAATACATAGGGTCAACAGATATTATCATTTTATTACGGAGTGCGTTTGGTTTATAAGTACCCCAACCATGCTCAAAACCATGACCTGCGTATTCTACAAAACCCGCCCCTCTGTTAATTGCCCAATTAAATGTTAAGGGATTTAAGTTTCTTTTTGAACTCCAGAGTATTACATGTTTAAAATCAGGCATTTGATCTGCAATAATTTGATTTGTTATTTCTCCTTCATATACAAAAGGAAGAGACCCTTTAATAGGTGGGAAAGTATCACCACCTGCAAGAATTATTTTTTTAAACCATTCTGCACCATATGTTTTGCTCTCATAGTTTATAATTTTATCAACTAGTAAATCTACTTCATCACTATTTCTACAGGGTAAGCGGCCAATATGTACATCTGCATAAAGATCAAGCTCATCAACTGCAATTGCGCTATCAAAACTTATAGATCTATCTATGAAATTTAACTCTCCATATGTACCATTATTATTGGAATCCCAATCCGCAAAACTATAGTTTTCATCATAAATATCAGAATAATAAAGATCAGTAAGTATTCCATTTCCATGGTATCCATCCCAAGGATATGCATCTGTTTTTCTGATAGGAAGTTTTGTAATGTCGCCTACAAGTAATACATATTTTATACCCCATTCTTCAACTGCATTTTTTATAAAATATTTAATTTGTTCAGCATGATCAATTCCAGTATAAGTTGAATATATATCTTCTAAAATTATTATTTTTGTTTTGACTCCAAAATTATTTTTATGTTCAACAAGTTTTGTTAAATTTTTTTGATAAGTTAAAGGTGTGATTATAACTAGATCATAAACATTATTAATTGGAAATGGAGATTCTATATTTATTTCGTATTCAACTGTAAAATTTACATTGTTAACAAAATATATCTTATTTTCAGTACTATTGTATCTGGTAGGGTAAACTGTAAATGTTAAGAATAATACATGTTCACCATTTTTATTCAAGCCCACTCCTTTTTGTATGTTATACCAATCTTTTGGATAGTAAGATAATTCGTCATTAATTATAAAACTATCATCCATTATAATTTGTCCATATGAGACAGTTTTAAAAACAGGAGTTCTTTGAATTTTTTTGATAGCGTCTATTTCTTTTGGTTCTGAATAATGAAAAACTATATTTCTAATATAAGAACCCCAGGGTAATTCAAAAGTTTTAATAAAAGCTGGTAATATTGGTAGACCTTGAATTGCAGAATTATATTCTGCTTCTTCTACAGAAACACTAATAATATTTTGACCAATGCTTTTAAAAACAGGTTCAGAAAAATTCTGTTCAAAAAATATCAAATTTGATGTTTTTTCAATATTAAAATTATCATTATTAACTGCTTTTGCTGATGTAAATATAACTCCTATCAAAATTAATATAACTATTAAACTTAGACTTTTTTTATTTTTCTTTAATTTTGTTTTCATCTTTATTTCCCTTGAATCAATTTATATTAACAGATGTTAATATAGCATAATTTATATGATTGGAATAACCACAAACGATAAAGATAT
>JAEAME010001688.1_pt1 | contig 14370 bp, 10 predicted proteins | sample 8958731 | NCBI WGS metagenome assembly JAEAME01 (sample SAMN16933194, study PRJNA681113) | bioreactor sludge metagenome | isolation source: anerobic bioreactor sludge (Control) | place: India:Bengaluru | collected 2018-10-24 | reverse complement strand
CCTCTCCCGCTGAGGCGGGATTTCCGCTGCGCTACAACCTTCAAAGGGGGAATCGGCTGGTGGTAGCCGAAACGCCGTAATGCCGTAACGCCTTGATTAAATCACCGGTAGAGGTATACGAATCCTCTGTACTCCTTGCTGTCGTACCTGATATCATCCCAGCCAAAGGCACGGATTATATAAAAATAGATGCCGGGACGTGCCTCGATAGAAGAGTTATTGACCTTGCCATCCCAGCCTTCCCACGATTTAAGCCTTTCACCCTCACCCGTAAAACCATAAACCTTCAGTCCCGACCTGCTGAATATCTCAACATTAAGATAACGCAGCGATGTGGCTTTTACGATGAACCTGTCATTATATCCGTCATCATCGGGACTGAATGCGTTGGGAACTTCAAGATGGGATGGCTCAACATATATACTGTCGAGGCGGACCGAATCGAGGCAATGCAGATCGCTCTCGATTTTAAGTTTAGGATAATACAGTCCCGGTTTTTCGTAGATATGTGGTTCAGGACTCTCGAGTGTTGATTTTGTCTTATCACCGAAATCCCATTCATAAATTGCCGCTCTTACCGATTTGTTTGTAAACACAACCTCCAGGGGCGCTTCGCCTGATACAGGTACAACATCGGCATCTGCTTTCACATGTATTGACTCATAGAAAAAAGACGCCTGATTCCTGCATCCCAGTGTGAACACCTCAAGCTTATATGTTACATCATCGAGGGGTGGTTTTCCAATAACCGGATCTATATTGACTGTTGGAAAGGGTATTAAAGAAGAGGGGGTGGAGGACCACAGGAATGTAAGTTCATTATTGTATGAAAGCACTGCCCCATTTGCCGGGTCTCTGTAATAGAATGTCTTTACACTTGCTTCCGCTCTGCCGTCAAGAGCAATCCTGTAGCAGAGCTGCTGGGCAAGGGAGGCTTCCGCTACGGGGACCTTATCCATAATGATCCATGCCACAAGGCTCGTATCACAGCCCGGAGCTCCTGTAATATCAACTTTATAACCTCCTTCGTCAAGATTATTTACAGACGATGTTGTAACCCCGTTATCAGTCCTGATGAAAATACTGAAGCTCTTTGAAACATCATTCCATTTATACCATGAGAAAACAGAAGCCCCGGTACATTTCTCATTTACAGCCGTCAGCGTTCCTTTCTGCGAACCAGAGGCGTTGCAATAAAAGAACAACGGATGCCTTACTGCCGGCATCGACTGGTAGGAGGTGTATCTGACAGAGTTTGATCCAGGCGCAGATAGCTGTGCCATTAAAGATAAAGGCATCAGTATGGAACTGATCAGGATCAAAAAACGCACAGGCAGTCTCAATTTTTTTCTGATAACGGTTAAAAAGACCGTATTTGTATAATAAGTGCAATTATAATAAAAACGATCTATAAATTCGAATATTACCGGAAAAGGTATATTTGCTATTTTTGCAGAAACTCGTTGCTAAAGTGGGATAGCGCTGCGACGCGTTTATACAGTAATTTTAAATGAATGATTTATAGTTACCTGAACGATCTGAACGAAGCTCAGAAGGAGGCAGTATTGAACACTGAAGGACCTGCACTTGTAATTGCAGGAGCAGGAGCAGGCAAAACAAGGGTTCTGACTTACAGGATCGCACATCTTCTGCAAAAGGGTGTTCCGGCAGGAAAGATCCTTGCACTTACGTTTACAAATAAAGCAGCCGGTGAAATGAAGGAAAGGATAGCAAGAATATCCGGCCCTGAGATTGCCCGCTTTCTCTGGATGGGCACTTTCCATTCAATTTTCGCAAGGATACTGAGACGCGAAGGAGACAGACTTGGTTATAAATCAAATTTTACAATATATGATACTTCCGACTCAAAGAGCCTTGTGAGATCGATAATAAGGGAACTGAATCTCGATGATAACATCTACAAACCGGGAGTCATTGCTGCAAGGATCTCTTCAGCAAAGAATAACCTCATAACTGCAAGCATGTATGCTGCCGACAGCTCAATGTCTGAATATGACAAAAGCAACCGGATGCCCCTCCTTGCAGAGATATACAAGATATATTCATCCCGCTGCTTCAGGGCTAACGCAATGGATTTCGACGATCTGCTGCTTAACACAAACATTCTTTTCAGGGATTTCCCCGATGTTCTTGCTGCCTACCAGGATCGCTTCAGCTATATCCTTGTTGATGAATACCAGGATACTAATTATTCCCAGTACCTTATAGTAAAGAAGCTGGCTGCCATTCACCACAATCTGTGTGTTGTGGGTGATGATGCCCAGAGCATTTATTCCTTCAGGGGCGCCAGGATCGAGAATATCCTTGAATTCAAGAGTGATTATGCCGACTACCGCCTCTTCAAGCTTGAACAGAATTACCGTTCCACCCAGGTAATAGTAAATGCAGCCAATGCAATAATTGCCAATAATGAGGGTCAGATCCATAAGAAGGTCTTTTCGAAGAACGAAGCGGGAGAAAAGATCATGGTTATGCAATCGATGACGGATATGGAAGAGGGCTTCAATATCGCTTCAGATATTTTTGATAAAAAATATTCTCAGCAGCTTAACTGGTCGGATTTTGCTGTACTGTACCGGACGAATGCACAGAGCAGGATATTTGAAGAGACAATGAGAAGGAAGAATATCCCTTATAAAATATACGGAGGATTATCATTTTACGAGAGGAAAGAGATAAAGGATATTCTTGCTTATTTCAGGATGGCAATCAATCAACAGGATGAGGAGGCTCTTAAAAGGACAATAAACTATCCAAAGAGAGGAATTGGCGATACCACTGTCAGTAAGATCCTTGAGTTGTCGTCTGAGCTTAACATATCTGCCTGGCAGATAATCAATGAAGCAGAAAAACAGTCCGGACATTTCAATAAGGGAACCCTGATAAAGCTTAAAGCTTATACAGATCTTATAAATGTCCTGTCGGCCGGAGCCGGAAAGACAGATGCCTATACAAAAGCCAGGGAGATTGCAACCGGTTCTGGAATAATGAAAGAACTGAGAGATGGCAAGCTGCCTGAGGAAGTAAGTCGCTATGAGAATCTTGAAGAACTTCTGAATGCAATAAAGATGTTCACTGAAGCTGCCGAAACGAATGGCGAACCGTCAAATCTTGAAGCATACATGGCTAATGTTGCGCTGCTGACAGATCAGGATAACGAGAAAGATGAAGATCGTAATAAAGTGACCCTGATGACAATGCATTCAGCCAAAGGACTGGAATTCAAACATGTTTATCTTGTAGGTATGGAAGATACACTTTTCCCTTCTCCTATGTCGTCGGGCAGCTCAAAAGAGCTTGAAGAGGAAAGAAGGCTCTTCTACGTGGCACTAACAAGAACAGAAAAACAGGCTACATTAAGTTATGCACTTAACAGGTATAAATGGGGGAACCTCGAGAGGTGCAATCCAAGCAGGTTTTTAAGAGAGATAGGTCAGGAGTTCCTTTATTACCCCCAGACCGGTGGCAAACCCTTTACCCGGAAACGGATCCCCGGTGAACGTCCACATTCATTAAATGAGGAGCCGGCTGAATTCAGGAGAACCGGCAGGTTCAAAAAGCTTCATCCTTCAGAAGAGAAGACAGCTGTTGTATTTGAAAGCAATGATCCGTTGGAATTCTCTGAAGGTGATTCAGTAAATCATGAAAGATTCGGAAACGGAGTAATTGAATCAATTGAAGGAGTTGCCCCAAATGTTACAGCTTCTGTAGCTTTTGAGAACAGTGGAACGAAGAAACTTCTTCTCAGATTTGCAAAACTTAGAAAGCTATAATTTTATTTCTGCTGATTTCTTCCGGCCTGGCTGAAATTAACCTGTCTGAGGGGGTAGCCGGCAACAGAAATAGCATGGTCGAATCCCTTTGTAATTTCTTTGGTTTCAGACTTTAATTGCAGTTCATTCTTTGCACTATATGATTCCATTGCAAGGACAGCGCCATCAGCAAGGTCGGGGTGATCGTAATACATCGGGGCTCCTCCTTTGGAATAGATACGTTTATCTGAAGTGAGCCTCAGGTCGCGGGTAACCCACAGGTTGCCATGTTCCTTTGTTTCGGGGTCCGTAAACAGATATTCATCGCATTTGTAACCTGCGATTACTTTACTGTTACCTGTCCTGGTCACTACTGCTTTCGAAATTCCTTTTTCGGTACTTACCTGACCCGACAATTGTCCTTCACCCTGTGTTTCCTCAGGGATCTCACTTATAACTCCCATCTTCATTGCACCCATATCGGTCAGAACAATGAATACCTTGTTTGCAGCGTCGAATACGCTTATCATCGTCATTGACATTTCCTCACCCTCTGATGTACCTTTCATTTTAGCTTCAAACCCGCCATCGGGTGAAGAATCGCTGAAATAGACGTACATATCGCTTCTCACAACATCCTTTTTGTCATACATTTCAGTGACCATATAAATCCGGTTGTTGAAATTATAAGTTTCGTTGTATCTGGCAGTTATTTTTCCGCTAAGAAGATTCCCAAGGTTAATATTTTCAGCTCCCTGTCCCCGGGGTGCTTCACCCTCCTGTGCCTGAGCATCAGCGTTCTGCTCCTGCAACTCCCCGACTCTTTTATTTACAGCTGTGTCAATCTTATCTTCGATCCTTTTGTTTATTGCCTTATTAACCCTGTTCTTCAGTATATTACCTACCTGGCTGAAGGATGTTGAAGGCATCAGCAAAACCAGTGCTGCTGATAAAAAAATAACCCTTGTTTTCATCTAATCATTTTTTAATAAATACAAACTATAAAGTTACGAAAAACTGAATTACCTGAGTTCAGAAAAGTCAATAATCATTGCTGAACATTGACTGATCGGCTTTCTTCTTAAGTTAAGATATTGTAAGGTTATAAGTGTTTGGGAATCTCGGCAAAAAAAACATTTTCATAAACAGGATGACGAACAGTACAGACAGTTTTTTCATTTCCCTGAAGATTTTGGGGGTATCGCGGCCCATTCCTGATCAAGGAATTGTTTATTTAATGAGGCAGTAAACTGATCCTTTTCCCTGGAAAAAGATTCTCTTGCAGCATTAAATGCCTCTTCCACTGTAACCGGAACCCAGTAAGGCGGGCGTTCAGGGTCATAAATAACCCAGCACTCTCCGTCATACACATCAATTCCCGGATCAATAGTTTCTTTTTTCAGGGGTGCGGTGAAGTATCCATACCTGCTGTCAAAGCTATCTGACCATCCGGGGATCAGATCATTTATATAGAGTGACCAGGAGGGTGGCTCGATAGTATTGAATGCCATTTCCCCCTCTTTGTTCAGGAAGAACGAAGAGAACTCAAATGCTATCCTTGCCGGCACACCGTACCATTCCGGTCTTTTACATGTCATAGACATCGTATGAATTCTCGCTCTTCCATTGAATCCCTTGATATCACTGAGGACAGGATTCTGTCTGACAACAGCTATAATATCTTTTATCCTTTCAAGATTTGCAGTCATATCAGTTTTTGTGAATCCGCATTCAGATGAAGCGTAGTCAGTACGGCTGAGAATTTCAAAGGTGCCGGGCTTATCTGTAAAGACAGAGAGATCCTGTGCACAAAGTGACATAAATCCTGTCAGGAAAAGGAACAATAATAACGAACCAGCATGTCTCATGATAACTTGTTTTAATATGATATTAATTTACTGTTTGTTCCGGAAGTTAAAATTATAGTCCAATGACATCTTTGCTTTCTGACTTGGGACCTTCCATAACAGTGACAGTTCCTTCGTAATTCTTTCCAAAATTGCCAATCCTTCCGGTTACTTCGCCTTTAACTCCTACATCAAGGTCACCATTGGCATGTCTCGTCATTGTAAACCCTGCCGTTCCTGAAGCCTTTGCAAAACCTAATCCAACTTCAGCCCCAGCACCTACGAATACTGTTGTACTCTTATTGACGAAATTCTTTTTCAGGGAAAAAGCTGCACCTGCTGCACATCCGAACTCCACACTCTCGCAATCAAAAGATATGCTGCATATAGCCAGGCCTATATCAAGCTTTTTGTCAGGGGGGCAATTGTTACCTTCAGGCTCCTTATCTTCCACTTCTGCCTGAGGCACAGGAGCAGGATTTGCATATACAGAACAATCAGGTCCGCATTCATCATTTGCTGTAAATGGGAATGCCTGCTGATTAGCAATGAATGCATTACCAATTATTAAAAGAGCGACTCTCTGAATCTCGTAAGCATATATCCTGCTCCAATAAGGGCTTTCAATTTTTGAAAACCATTGACCGGAAAACTCATACAGATCATTGAGAATTTTCCTCTGGTTGTCAGTTGTTCTCCGGGCAAGATCCACGTAATTGTCGTAATAAGTCTGTATTTCCCTGTTTAACTGGATTGCGGCAGGGCATTCTTTGGAGCAGTATCTCCTGCGGCACTCCTGAATGCAATAACCATCACCGGCACAGCTTTCACTGCAACTGGCATACTCCTTACCATAGCGTTCTTTATTCTCTGCGTAATCCTGCATAATCCGAGATACTGATGTCATAGTTACCTCCAGATCAAGCATGAACTCATCTGATTCTTCATCCGATGCCTGGAAAAAATACTCGGTAATGCAGTCGAGCGCAAAACGCTCGTTTGGATAATCACGCAAAACTGCATTGGGTGGCAGATCCGGCACTTCATTCTGTATCCGGGAAAACTCCTTATTGAATTTCAAAAGCTGGCTATGGAAACTTTTATAAGCATCAACTATATGTGCATAGCCTCCCCCTTCCATCCACTCAGTTACCTCTACACAACCACCGAATGCAGGCATTTTCAAACGGTTAACTTCAGGAACCAGTGATGCAAGTGCATCGGGAGGATTCATCTGATTTCTTGTTTCTTCCCAGAATTTTTCCTTTTCACTTTCGCCTGATGAGGAATTTTCCGCCTGTGACTTAAGATATGAAAAATTACCGGATGCCTTGCTGTAAGAAAATCCAATACCTTTGACTCCTGCAAATAATTCAAGGATTGCATCCCCGAGCCTGTTTTGCTTTAGATACAGATCGCACAACGCTGTGTGAGCCTGCCCGAAATCTGGATCATATTTCAGGGCCTCCTTCAGGTAATGCTCCGCCTGTTTCTGATCGCCAAGCTCGAAGTAACTGCAACCTAACTGGGTGAGGATTATAGGGCTCTGGCCGTATAGTTTGCTGGCATACCACAACACCGGAACGGAACAACTGATTGAATCTATTATGCGCAGATACGCACCGAAGTTATTTACACTGAGGGTATCTGCAGGCATTGCTTTAACTGCAGCAGTGATATAAACACTGGCCTGGTTATGATCTTCACCGATGGAGATAAGCGTGCCTCCGATACTCGCCAGCCTTTTTACTGCTTTAATGCTGAAATCCTCTTCTGTAGCCTCTTTTAAATCCTGGTTGAACTGATTTTTTGCAACAGCATCAAGAGCCTTGTAAGATCTGTTATAGAACCTGTCTGCAATTGCCAGAATATTTTCTTTTGTTACGGCTTCTGGCTTGATCCCTGCTGAGGCAGATTTAGTGCTTGGTGACTGTTGCTGAACGGAACCAGGCATTCCGGTTATTTTACCTCCGCTGAGCTGACCTGCAAGTTTCTTGATCTCTTCATTCGCCTTTTTTGCAGCGGCAGGATCATTCCAGTCTGTCGACTGCCTGATCTTAGCCATCTGCTGCCTTATCTGATCAGGTGTTTGTGTAGTCTGGGCATCTGCCAGAACATACAGAAAGATAAGTATAATCGTCAGTGCCTGTTTCATATTATCCCGGTGTTTTTTACAATCTGTTACCAGCCTTTAAAAGAGATCTATATTATTCTTCAGGATATGATAATTTGTATTTATACGCTTTGCTCAGCCTGGTCAGATATTCTCTTAGTGCGGTCATACCTGTTATATCATTACCTCCGGCCGCTACCGGTATGCCTGACTGCAATTCTGCTATCTGGCCCGTTATCTCAGCAAGCCTTCGGTAGTCGGGTAATGATGATTTAATTACAGCAAGATGAGAACGAAGTGCAGCGCGGTAAAGCGGAGAAAGTTTTTCACAATATTTAATCTCCTCCTTTTTGATCAGCACCTGGAGTGAATCCATCTGTTTTCCCTGTCCTGCATCAACTCCCATCATTGAGGTCCATTTGCTTTTCCAGTTCTCAATGCGCTGAAGCATTTGCTTTGCTTCGGTATTGTTTTCCAATGAAGCGTAAAGGGCAGTAAATTTCTTGTCCCTGGATGACAGACTTCCCATTATTTGCTGCTGCTCCTGCAACAGTGATGACAGAGAAGCAGCATTTCCCTGAGCAGAGGATTTAATCTGTCCTGACTTACCTGAAGCCATCATTTCTGTAGTCAGAGCTTCGGTATATGCTTTTTTCCCTTCAGCGCTCATCCCTTGTGCAGCCTTCATCTCATCAACTGAAATATTTGTTTGCTGCATCATCATCTTATTTGCAAGAGCCTGCTTCTCGGCAGCTGTCATTTTACCGTTTTTCATCTTGGCCATATCTTCCTGCGACATCCCAAACTGCTCCATTTGTTTAGCAGCCTGTTGTTTTGCAGTGGCTTCATTCACTTTTGCAGACTGTCTGGAACTTTTATTCATCTGTCCGATTGCATTATTAACCTGTTCCAGAATACTTCCTACCTGACTCGTAAAACTTTCAACCTGAGGAAGTGATATGTTGCATGAATCCTTAGGCAATGCCGGAGTTTTATTGAGGTACCCCTCAGTCAGAAACTGGGCTGAGACAACTGCTGTAAGACAGATGGACATTAAAATTAATAATAGCTTTTTCATAACTCACAATTTTATAAATTCCACCCTGCGGTTAAGCGCCTTATTGGAAGGGGTATCATTCGGGGCTACCGGCTGTGTCTCGCCCAATCCATCTGTTTCCAGACGGTCGCCTTTAACTCCGAAGGATTTCACCAGTTCATTTTTGACAGAAGCAGCGCGGCGCTTTGAAAGATCGAGATTGGCTGCATCGGCGCCGTCGGAATCTGTGTGGCCTAATATCCTGACCTTCACATCGGGGACTTCATTAAGAATTGTGGCAATTTCCTTTAGTGTCCCATAGGACTCTGGTTTTACAACATCCTTATTTACATCGAAATAGATACCGTACGTAATTAGTTTGCCTTCTGTCATCAGCTTGTTGCGCATGTCAGGTGCGCCAACAGCAATTCGAACATTGCTTATCATAGCTGCACCATACTCGAATCTGAGTCTGTCAGGTTTCAGACAATCAGTCGGAAAAGCTTTGGGGAGATCTATCATCTTGTTCTGATCCTGGTACAAACGAACTCTTGATTTCTGAATCCACATGGCGATATGGTATTTCTGATTTTCCTTTTGCTTGTAAATCGGCTCATCTTTATACCCGTTTAACTTTAGGTTCTGACAATCCTCTTTATTAAGCCAGGTATGATATGTGGGTCTGCCTGAATATTCTACATTTAAACAGAAACCTCCCTCACCCGGAGCGGAGCCTGAATCCCAGGCCTTTGCATTCTTTGCCTGCATAAGCCTGGTCAGATAGCCTCCCATTCCGCCTTCTTCACCTTTAATAGGGATCACATCGAATTCAATTGTGTAGTTTTCAGGCAGGTTCAGTAAAGCATCTGTCCATATACATTCCCTCATTGCAAATTTCATCCAGTTACCGGGATACAAATTGGTTGTAACAACCTCTGCTGTCCCGTTTGTATTCCACAATGCCGGGAAATCTCCTACGGCATCCTGGCTGAAATCGTCGAAAAAGATTATTTTTTCACCCGGGACAAAATCATACTTTGAGTAGGCCTGTAGAGAAGTGCCCTGCTGGCTGCTGCCCTGATTTCCCGAACCGGCTTCTGCCTGCCCTCCTGACTGGGCATTCTGATTCTGCTGCGCATCAGCCGGCTGATCCTTGCCGGCGTTCTTAATGTCTTCCTTTACAGCATTCTCAACTGCATCAAGACCTTTATTTATAGCCTGATCGGTACGTTGATTAGCTCTTCTGTTAACAGCGTTCTCAACTTTTTTCTTGAGATCGACCTTTATCTGGCTTTCAGCATTCGTTGCAAAGCTTAATAAAAGTGCAACAATGATTAGTTTACATGTGTGATTCATATTATTTGGATTTTAGTGATTCGTTCTGAACCGGATTGCAGTTTAAAAGATAAGCGAGAAATAATATCGAAGGGCCATTCTTTTTTATCCGCCTTTCAGCGGCTGATGAATTGTTAAAAGTCAATCTGCCATACATAAAGTCATCCAGTTTCTTCACAAGTAAAACTACTGACCCTCTTTTAAACCAACATCCCCTTTTTAGGGGATTTTGACTATATTAAAGTTAAAGGTTCCGGTGATCTTTAAAAATTTTTTTGAATAATATTTTACATCATTAATCAAAAAAAACATGTGTTTCGGCTAATCTATAATACCCGGATAATCTTTTTATATGCAATATCCCTTAAAAAGGGGATTGCTTTTACAACAGGAATATTTAGGTTTGTGTATCAAATCAGTATTATGGTGGACCGGATCCTATATAATATAAAACAATATATATTGCTGATCATTTGTTTTTTGTTTGCGTCCTTATCCTTCGGGCAGAGTAATGATACACTCGATCAGATAATTACTGAAATCCTGAACAGAGAATTGAATACCAGGGAAGAGACCAATACCCGTCTTTCTGACGATTCGACCCTTGTAATGCACTTTATTTCAGAAGCTTCAAAATTCAAAAGCATCAATTCCGATTCATCACTTCTGTTCATTAAGAAAGCTGTTGATCTGTCTGTCAGATCAGGATCCCTGAAACTGATATCCCGCGCTGTGCAGAAACTTGGAGATTATTACCTGAGCCATGAAATGTACCAGGAAGCTGTGTCTTGTTATATAAAATGTCTCCGGATCGAAGAATACCGAAAGGATGAGCTGAGTATCGCCAGTCTGAATGATGATCTGGGCCTGTTGTACTATTATATGGAAGTTTTTGACAAAGCTCTTGACTACCATCAGAAAGCTCTTGCAATCTACCAGGCTTATTATGATGTTCCGGGTATAGCCAGGGTCCTGAATAACATAGGATCCCTTCACAGTTCAAGAGAATTCTGTGAGAAACGCACGGACGAAGAGAAGATGACTGACTTCACGACTGCATTGGAATTTCATCAAAGATCCATTGATGAGTATTCCCTGATCCGGGATGAAAGAGGTGTAGCGAAGGTCAACCAGGATATAGCATCTGTTTACAACAAAATGAAGAAACCTGAGACGGCTCTGGGATATATTCAGAAATCACTTGATTATTACAGGAGGATAAATGATCCTGAAGGCATTGAAGGTGCTTTGTTTACACTGGGCAAAACTTACTACAGATTAAAGGATTACCAAAGATCTATCGATGCTTTCAGGGAGTCGGAAAGGATTGCACTTGAGGGTAAGCTGACAGGAGGCATACAGTACTTGTATGAAGCCCTGGCAATGCCCTATTATGATATCGGAGATTATAAAAACGCCTATAACACTTATATTAAATACATGACAATCCGGGACTCTGTATATAATGCTGAAAAATCCCGGCAGATAATCGAGCTGGAAACCAAATACCAGAGTGAACTTAAGCAGCAGGAAATAATGAGACTGACTGCAGAGAAAAAACGGAAGAACAGTCTGATATATATGCTAGGATCCTTAATTCTGCTTCTGGGATTCTCGGTTATCTATTACTTAAGATTAATAAGGAAGAATAAGATCATTGCCGGTCAGAATATCCGGATCAGAGAAGACAAGATCCTTCAGCTGGAACAGGAGAAGCAATACCTTGCAGCCAGGTCTGTCATGGAGGGAGAGGAAGCCGAAAGATCTCGTCTTGCAAGCGACCTTCACAATGGACTGGGAGGCTTGTTGTCGGGAATAAAAATCAATCTGTCATCAATGAAAGAAAATGCAGTCATTACCCATGAGAACGTAAGTTCTTTCAACCATGCAATATCTCTGCTCGACACTTCAATAAGTGAGCTCCGCAGGATAGCCCATAACCTGATGCCTGAAACGCTTAACAATTACGGGCTCAAAACTGCACTGGAGGATTTTTGTTCACAGGTTGCACCAGCCGGTCTCCCAAAGATCGTAATGCAATTCTATGGTAAAGAAATAAGATATTCCAAGGAACTTGAACTTACCGTGTACAGGATAATTCAGGAGCTTGTTAATAATTCTCTTAAGCATTCCGGGGCTGACAGGATAGATATTCAGGTCTTTTCAGAAGCTGACAGAGTATCAGCTCAGGTAGCCGATAACGGGAAAGGGTTTGACAGTACGGAAATTGAAAAAGAGGGCAAGGGGAAAGGGCTTCAGAATATCCGTGACAGGGTAACGGCCCTTAACGGCAAATTTGATCTCCGCAGCCGACCCGGCGAAGGTTCGGAAATAACAGTCGAATTTATAATTCCCTATAAATGAATACCCTGAAAGAATCCGGTCCCGAAAAAGTTTTGATAATCGAAGATCATCCAATAGTTACTGAGAGTCTTTTCAGGCTTGTAAGTGAATCATTTGAAAACGTCACATGCATTCATGCCTCGACCGGGGCCAAAGGACTTGCGTATCTTAACAGCAATCATTTTGATATAGTTTTGCTTGACATCAACCTCCCTGATATTTCAGGTATTGACTTCTGCCTGCAGGCCAAAGCGCGTCTGCCGGAACTGAAGATCCTTGCCGTCACTTCTCTTGCCCAGCGTCATATAATCGAGAGATCCTTTGAAGCCGGAATGGATGGTTTTGTACTGAAGACATCTGACATCAATGATATAAAAGAAGGCATAAAAGAGGTCCTTGCCGGAAATAAATATATCGGGAAAGGTGTTCAGGAGCTGATCAGCAACCGGCCATCAGACGGCTCTTCCGAACCTGTGATCACCCGTCGGGAGATTGAGATACTCAGGCTCATTGCCGATGGCCTGACGAACCAGGAAATAGGCGAAAAACTTTTTATAAGCACTTCCACAGTAGACAGTCACCGCAAGAACCTTCTTATGAAGCTCGATGCAAAGAACACTGCCGCGCTCGTGAAGATGGCGATTGACAGGGGAATGATCTGAAGGCTCATGGCGCAGGGCGCAGGGCAGGGGGCAGAGGGCAGGGAGCAGGGAGCGTTGTAGTGATGAGCGGTGAGCGGGGAGCGGAGTCAGTGAGTGATGAGCGGTGAGTGATGAGCGGTGAGTAGTGAGTAGTGGAATTTATCTGAGAGATCTGCGGGAAAATAAGAAACCTGAAAAAAGAAGTTGGCAATTGGACCTTTCTGACCTGCAAGACCTGCACGACCTGCACGACCTGCACTTCCGACTACCAACTATCTTATAAACAAAAACCTACCCCTGATAATATCTTACGCGGCCACAGGAACTTCAACAGGTCTATCCTTCTCGAGAATAACAGACTGATAGAGCGATGCAAAGGAGCTCTTTATCCATATCGTAGCTGGCAGGACACCAACAATCAACATAATGATACCGAAGATCCAGATGAAAAACGATACAAAACCCATTAAGAATATTGTCCATCCATGGCCTCGTGTAAGCCTCCAGCTTGTTTCAACAGCTTCAATTGGATCAAGCTTCTTATCCATGACAAGGTAGCCTACAAATGCTAACCTGCATCCCACTATTATGCCGGGTATTATAAGAGCGAACAAACTGACTGCGACCAGTCCGAAAACAAGGAGATTGGCCAGTATTATATTAAGGTAGTTGGTCCAGAAGCCTTTGATGAGCCATTCAAAATCGGGCTTTTCCCGTCTTACAGCCTGCAGGAAGATCATTTTGGCTCCATAGCTTACAACAGGAAGGGCCAGGAATGCATAAGCCAGCGCTAGCATACCGAAGAAGACAGCAAATGCCCCAAGCGATGCCAGTCCGAACATATGTTCCCAGTCATTGTCCCACCAGCCGGAGAACTTATCAAAAACATGATCATCTAAATTGAAATTCAACCCTTTCATAGGACCGGTGAGGATTGACAGAACAAAAACGACAAGCAATAATCTGAGGAAATTATCAATCATTACATACCAGCCCGTTCCATAACTATCCCCGAAAGTGGGTTTTAAATTGTATTCCCTTTTCTGTTCAACTGTTGCATTCATTTCATTAAATTATTGGTGATTCAGAGCAAAAGTAAACCCCATTTCCGACCCGGGGTCAATACTATTGTAGTGATTTTCAAGAATCCTACTTTGGTATGGGGTGCACTACTTTAGTAGGGATTATAGTCTTCTGGTCTGCTAGTCTTCTAGTCTGCTAGTCTTCTAGTCTTCTGGTCTTCTGGTCTGCTAGTCTTCGAGTCTGCTAGTCTTCTGGTCTT
>JAEAME010001700.1_pt1 | contig 14371 bp, 15 predicted proteins | sample 8958731 | NCBI WGS metagenome assembly JAEAME01 (sample SAMN16933194, study PRJNA681113) | bioreactor sludge metagenome | isolation source: anerobic bioreactor sludge (Control) | place: India:Bengaluru | collected 2018-10-24 | reverse complement strand
AATCCGGACTGTTTCAATCAAGCGCAGGTGGACTGATTCTCGTTAGCGCCGAAGTATAAACCCTGTAAATGAATTTATCCTTGGATTCACCGGCAGGTAGATCCCTGGAATCATCAAGATCTTCCGATTTGCCTTTTGGAAACTGCCAGAATTCAATTTGCGTGCCTTTCTCGCCTTTCCGTACCTGCCATTCATTCTCCTGCGCCTGGCGGTAAGTAAGCCACCTTGGGTCATCGAATCCCTGGCGCATGGCCGTCACCATTAATTGAAGCGCATTGCCGCCGCGATAAGGTTTCCCTGAAGTTGGATTCATCGGCATTTCATAGGCGCCGGCTTGCCAAGGCTTCTGCCAGGGAGCCGTCCCCTTTTCCATAGCAGCGATAATGGAATCTGTTATTTCCTGGCGAAGATCGCGTTTGATTGACGGAGTTCTGGAATTCATCGGGGATCCTCCCATTCAGAATCGGATTCAGGGATTTCGTCTTCAAATCCCGACCCTTCGAGAGCCTCGCCGCCTAATGATTCCAGAGAATCGGTGTTAGTATTTGTGAGCTCGTTTGATGAATTATTTTTATCAATTGAGAACATTTTGGATCTCCTTGTTAGTTTTGCTGAAGCATTTGTTCCAGGTTGAAGTTCTTCGGCAAAAATTCTTTGCATACCAGCGGTAGAAACTTTTGAGGCATTTTCATTCGCGTGAGACCGTAGTTTGCAATCTTGAGATAGGCCTCGAAATTGGGAAGATTTTGGATCTCTGTGGAAAGTACGATTTTTTCCAACTTCTCCTGCTCGCTCATTGAAAACCGGTCACCAAGGTCATTCGGACTGAACTGGCTGCTTTGAAATTGCTTAACCACTTCTCTCTCGCCAAATGCCCTGGAAAGGAAGTCCGCTGTGGTCGGGTCGTTTAAGCGAAATACGAGATGCAGATTGAAGTTATTAAAAAACGTCTCCTTGCGATCATTGCCATAAATATCCGATACGGAGCCCAGATCCTGATTTGCCAATACCAGGAATCCGCCCTTAGATCTCCCCATGGTGAGAAAATCAAAAATGCATGGCATTTTAGAAAGAGATCCAAATTCATCAACAACAAATGTGATCCGGCGCTTGTGGCTATCGGATAGCGAAAGGACTTCGCGTGTCATGATGTCTATAACAAAGGTCATGAGGGGTTTGAAAATCGCTTCATATTGCCGGATGTTCATGAGGAACAGGTTTCGCCGGTCGGATTCATCCTGAATATATTTGCGAAATGAAAAAGTGCCGTCGCTGTCGGTCAGATAACGAAAGAAGGAAATCCGCTCCTGCAGAATTGAAATTACGGATGCCGCCTGGTTGCTTTCAGCTTTATCAATATGCTTGATTGCGCCGAGCTCCCGGACCGGAAGAGTGTAAAGCGCATCCCTTATCTTCGATAGAGGCAGTGAGAAGAACTCCCAAATGTCGCGATTGCTTTTCTTCCCTGACCGAAGCAGATAGAAGAGCCCGGTGCGAAATACGTCTCGCGCTGCGTTATACCAATAAGCGTCCAGTGAACTTTTGGGGGGCTCGTAAAGCGACGTGCAAAGCACATCCAGATCCGGATAATCATAAATCTCATTAAAAAAGCTCCACGAGAGGGATCGCGAATCAAACGGATAGAAAACGATATCATCCTCTTCCAGGTGCTTGCCGCAAAACTCCCCCTTCACGTCATAGATGATGCATTTGTTGACTTCTTTGGAAGCCGATCTTCGAGCTTTTAGCGTTGTCAGGTAATCATTGAGCGTAACCGATTTTCCGGTACCCGTGGTTCCCAAAAGAAGGATGTGCCGCCGGGATACTGAATCCGGTAAGGCCGCTTTTCCAAGGCAGAGGGGCACAAATGAAGGATTGGTCTCCTCCTCTTTAATAGCCTGGTCAAGGGACTGCTTCATTTTATTAAAGGGCATCAAATCCGCGCCACGCACAAACCGGGTCTTTTCTGTCTTCTTGTTCACAATGCTGAACACAAAGAAATAGACACAACCAAACACCGGAAAGAAAAGCAGACTTAGCGGACAGATCCAGCGCAGATCTTCAACACGGCCGTTGGTAATCAGATAGACTGCCTTCCGATATGTTTCTCTTGGCACTTCGCGGCGCTGCAGCAATGATTGTAATTCCGCCTCAACCATTTCTGATTTTCGCGATGTTGTTGTCTGTCCTGTGCTGAGTTTCAGGTTGAAATAATTCTTCGGATTAAAGGAAACGAAATATTTGGCTAGCGATGTAACTCGAAGGCGTTTCGCATCAGGTTTCAGTGTAATTCGAGACATCCCATTGGCATAAATTCTTTCCGGAATGGGGCCTGAAACATAATGGGTGAACACGGCGCTCATCGAGATTCCATAAATTAGGGCTGCCAGCACCAATCCAACGACAGCCATCTGGATATACATTCTGGCGGCTGAAACCGCCCGATCATGGGCAACAAAAACACGCGATGACATAACTTCTCCTGAGGCTATTTACCGAATTCAATAACTCCCTGCCTGGTTGCCGATTGCCAGCCAGTAGCATCTTTGAGAATGAGAAATCCATGATCAGAGTGATCAGGATCGAGCTGCAGTTCGAGTGATCTGTTGAGTTTTGAAAGCCGCAGCAAAATTGCCCGGTTCCTATCGTTCTGCTTTACCAGGGATTCGTATTTGGTCGTCAGCTTATCTTCATAGCTTCTGTGGAGCCAGAACCAGGAAACTGCTACCAGCGAGCAGACGACTGCCAAACTGCACAGGGCATATGTCCGCAATTGGGACTTTTTTACTATTGCTGCGTTCTGATGAAGCAGGATAGCCGCCTTTTTGCTCTGGGTTATCGCATCATCAAATGTCTTGTTTGCTTCGACAAGCTGAACCAGTCTTGATTCGAGCGGAGTCAGCGAATCTTTTATCCCCTTCGCTAATTGCTCTGAAAGATGCTTCGTCAATCCTTCAGCGGATTGACGCATGGCGGTATCAACATAAACGCTAATTCCCGAGACCCCTTGTGAGACCTTCTTGGCTTCCTCAATGACTTGGCCTGCAAGCCTTGCGCCGGCGTCGAGGCCTGCTTTTGCATCTACACTAAGCTTCTCAATTTCCTGTTTTAATTGGTCGATTTTGCCAGCAGAATTTTTGACAGCCTCCGGAATTGATTCGTAGTAAGCCTTATAAAGCTGAAGAGCTTTCAACAGACGCGCGAGTTCGACATCCTCGGGACTGATTCCGACTTCATGCAGAGTTTTAAAGTATTCTTCTCTCTGCTTGTCGGGAAGGCCTTCAGCTAGTTTTTCGAAAGGAGATTGCTGAGTTGCTGGGGACATGGAATCCTCAAATATTTAAGGCATCGATAATGGGATTGATCTGCTCGTAAATGTTTTGCTGGTAGCGTCTAAGCCGTGCTCGCACCATCAGTTTTCCCAACAAGAGACCAATTGACTTGTCCCCAGGATTTAGAACCTCCGCGATCGTCAGATTCAATCGCTCCAATTCTGTCGCATACTCTTCATCGAGTCGTGGCATCACTACGTGATAGGGGTTGAGCTTTGCCTTGAACTTAAGCGCCTCATCGCTATAGTCATAATCAGCCAGGCTGTCGCCATCTTTCAGATTTTTAAAAACAACGTAGGCAACCCTATTTTGAAGTGCTGATACCCAATGAAGAAATGACTGAACGCTGTCCGGGGAGCTGGTAATGGATCCGATGCAGATGAAATTTACTGTTGATTGAAGCTCCTCAAATGGAACATCAAGCCACCAGTCGAGAACCTCGCGTCCGGTCCCCGCTTTTAGATCGGCAATAATAAAGGGGTCTCCATTCATCGCCCTTTCAACAAGGACATCGTGTGATGATTTCTTTTTTATCTCGATCTGAATGGCTTCGGGAAAGAATCGAGATATGGTCCGATTTTCATCGTCCATATCCAAAATCAACGGATTGACATTCCGCTCTCTAAGACATGTAATAAGAAAGCGAGTGGCTGTTGACTTGCCAGTTCCACCCTTTGCGCCTGCAGTGAAAATTACGGTAGACATTTAGCATTCTCCTCTTCGAGTTCTTTTTTGCGTCTGGCGGCTTCCTCGGGCGTAAGCCGCGTAAGGTTATAGCGATCACTTGGGGTGTATTCAAAAATAGGGCGCTCGGTCCCTTTGGATACTGGACTCAGGATTTTTGTGGAAGGAATGTTTAGAGTGGGCTTGTTCGAACAGATAATCCGTCTTTCGCCCAAAAACCTTCGCCGGCGCAATCTCCTCCTGATGAATTTGCTAATTGTTTGGCGGCAAACATTGATGTTGTGTTTTTGACTTAATATCGTTGCGATCTTTGCGAAAGGCATCGGCGGTCTTTGATGCCTTAGCAAAAGGATTTCTGTTTCGTAAGGATTTAAGCACGATTGAAATGGTTTGCCTGACATGTAATTCGTGTCTCCATTAGAGATAGGATTTGACCAAAGTGGCACCATGGTGCCGCTTTGGTGCCACTAGTCGAATGATTAAAGGCCAAAGTGGCACCGAAGTGGCTACTAGGTGCCGCTTTGGTGCCGCTTCGCAATACCTCCAAGGTTCGCTTGGAGGTATTGCGTCTGGGATTGGAAGGGACCAATCCCAGAATTTCCAATTTGGCTCTTGTGGCTATCCAGCAAAATCTACCCATTGATCCACTCCTGTTCGGATACGGGATATTCGGTTTCAAGGGGTGGCGTTATCACAAGACTGGCAACACAAAGCTCGTTGTCGGGAGCCGATTCATTCTCTTGGGGCGATGCGACTCGCACGGTGCCAAGCTTGCCGACGCAGGCATCCTCATAAATGGCATCCAAACAACGCCCGGCCACTTCGACAATGCAATACGAGTAGGTAAGTTTCAGCTTCCGGGATCCACTGAGAAGCTCGGCTTTGACCAGGCAATGATCAGGAACAAGGCAGCTATCTTTGTTTGCTCTTATGAATAACCCGCCGATCAGCGCCGCCCGGTGTTCGGCACGAGGGGTATAGCATTTTGCGTTCATCTGATTCCTCCTTTAGCCGAGCGAAAGCTCTGGCGATTTGTCGATTGAATTGTTGGGAGAGGGACTGTAATCCGCTTCTCTGGCTCGCTGACAGGCGGATCGCTCATGCTGCTGCCAGAATGCTGTCCGGGGGGATTCAACTACATCCAGAGCCGCCAGTCGATCTGACGAACGCTTCAGACCGTTCATAAGGTGTTCCTTGTCCGGCGTGAAGACTGTTGCCTCCTGACGCCCTCTGGAACACGCAACATATGCAGCCTTCGTATCAAGCTGCTCTGCCGCGATGATCACTTTGTCATGTGTGCGGCCCTGAGATTTGTGGCTGGTCACTACATAGCCATGACTGAAATGGCGGAATCCAGATGGGATACGAGGACCTTCACATGTTTCGATCCCGCCATCAGGACAGAGGCGCTTAACGCCTAGGACCTGTCCGTTAACCAGACCCGCTTGTCGGTCATTGCGGCGGATCAGGATTTTATCTCCTACACAAACCTCCAGATTCCGTGGCAGAGAAACAGAGACCTTTCTTGAGCACCTGCCTACATCAATGGAACGGTTATGGCCTTGAATCCAAATTTGCCCTGATTCAATGCGCTGGATTGGTAAGGTTTGGCCGCGTTCGATGGATCCATGTCGAGCGTTGAATGTCACCAGCATTCCGGAACGATAGTTGGCGACATTTCTTTTTTGTTCATCCGTCCAGTCCAATTGTTCGTGAGTCGTGAGGATGGAGCCGTTAGCCAATACCTTACGGTGTTTCAGTTCATCCCGGATAGCCTCGGTAAATCGGTGATTTTCTTCCCAGGTTGGCGAAATGGCGATGCATCGATTCAGATTAGCGCCATTGCCGGTAGCCTGCAGGTAGGCAGTCGCAGCGTTCTGAATGTATTGCCCCTTAGCCTCTTTCACCCAGCCCAGCTCATCCAGTTGAACCATCCCTGCCAGGGAATTCCCTCCCGCCATTGTCCGGATGGCAGCGTTATATTCATGAACCTGCTGCCGGCGAATATCCTTCAGTTCTGATTGGCGTAAATTGGAATGTTGTTCGAGGATTCGCAGGAAGTCTCCAGCCTCGATTGAAACATGCTGTCGAACATCTCCAACTAGAAGAACTCGCGCATCATATTTCTGAGCAGCCTGAAGAATGGATGCACCCATTTGGCTTGATTGGAGGCTGGATTCATCAATGATTATGACAGAGTTTCGCAGACCGCTGATTTTGTCCTGATTCGTCAAAAAATCATCCACAGTGGTTGCCTGCTCAAATCCATCTTTCCGAAGCACTTTGGCCGCTGACGCTGTCGGAGCAAGATAGAATGCAGTTTTTCCTGATGCCTCCAGGCCTTTGTGGATTTGTTGGAGAGACGTCGTTTTGCCGGCTCCGGCACATCCGCGAATGGAATAAACCTGGTCGGTATTTTGAAGAGTCTCAAGCACCACATTCTTCTGTTCATCCGAAGTGAAATCAAAGACAACACCTTCGATCTTTCCCATCGGTGAACAGCAACTCTGAGTCTGATTGACGAATTCGATAGACCAGCGCTCAAGATTGAGTCCCTGTTTTGTGCTCCATTGGCATGATAGGAGCGGATTGCGGACATGCTCTGCCAGGCGGACGAGCCCGTTATAGGCGCTATGCATATAACGTCGAATTGAGGAAGTGTCCAAGTAGCCAAGCTGCTGATTCAGGGTTTCCGCAATTACTTTATGGCCGGGTAGTACTGAATTACGCTCAAAAAGGTGATCCCGTGCCTGCAACAGTGCTTTCCAGGCGGAGCGCATACCGGGCTTTTCATGCGAGCTAACAATCGTTCCTCTTTTGATTTTTTCAAGAGATGCTAATTCCTCCTTGGATATTTCTGAGCGCTGTTTTTCCCGAACCTCTGGAGTGCTGATTTCCTTGAGTTTCACATTTCGGGTCTCGCGTGTAATGACATGGATTTCGCGAACAGTCGGAGAACGGCCTTTTTCGATTCGGAAGCGTTCAATACCTGCCTCAACCTCTGCCCTGCGTTTGCTGAATCGCTCCCGTACTTCTTTGGAGACGCCCCGTATTTCGAATCCTTCAACGACTGCCTTTTCATTGCGCGAATGCTCAATTTGATACCCTAATCGTCGGCACTGCAGTGCGAGTTCGTTTTGATAGACCTTTCCGGCATACCGGATAGCCTTGAACATTTCGCAGGTATCTAAGGCAAACCAGCGTTTTCGATTGGGATCCCAGGTTGCGTTGGCAACAACAAAATGGGTGTGAAGCTGGGGATCAAGCGCGCGAGAGGCATCATGCCGGAATGCCGCTGCACAAAGATTGCTGGTAATCATAGGCTCTCTTGCACGACCTGAGCGGAAGGCAGCAAATCGCTCAAGTTCTGCAAATGCCTTTGCGGCTGCATTGTCATGCGCGGCATATAGACGGTTATCTTCAAGAGTTGCGGCCATGATGGAAACACTCTTTTGAGCGGAACACTGGAAGTCGAAAAACCTGACACCGTCTGGAGCTGTCCTTGAAGTAAGCTTGCCGGAGCCGTCCGGGAGCAGATTCCTCCGGACGGCTTCAAAAGCAGCATCGTTTTTGCCGATAGATTTTCCGGCCAAAGAGAGCTTTTCAGCTCCTTGGCCTACCCATTTGCCCTCGACGTGTTCGTTTTCGCAGTAGTAGTCGTTGGCAGTCAGGTGATTGCCCAGATAAGAGCTTCCGTTCATGATCTTGGCGCAAGCAAACATGAAAAGGTTCAGGTTATAGGCTGTTCTCTATTCCGGCTGATATGTCCGACTTGTTTTGAATGGCTTCATGGCCCTGGAGCTTTTCGCGAGTTTCCTGGACCAGGCGGTTTGCCTCCTTGCCGATTTCTGGATCGGAGTGATACCAGCACCGGGCTTCCGCATCCCAGTTACATCCCATCTGTTTCAATGTCTTGTTCAGCTCGAAAGGCACCTCAGGGATGTAGTGTTTCTCCGCGCTAGCGTTGAGCTGCGCTTTGCCGTTGGATTGCATTTCGGGTGCCTTATTCACCAGAGCCTGTGCCTTTTCGACAGTCTCCTTGTTCGGGTGATACCAGGCTTTTGAATCCGGATCCCAACGGCACTCCATCTCTTTGAGCTGTTCGGTAAACGGATAACAGTTGCCGTGGATGAAATGTTTCTCCGGACCTGCTGGCACGAATTTTTGAGCTGTGGAGGCAACTATTTCATTGGTGTGATACCAGTTTTTGGCTTCTGCATCCCACTTGAAGCCCAGCTCCTTGAGTTGATCCTTGATGGCAAATGAATTGCCGGTGATGAAGAACTTCTTGTCCGCTGTTTCCATCTGACTTTCTCCTTTATGAATTGGTTGCTAAAGCTCCAGCGACGGGCCATCTCGTCGCATTTCAAGAACGTCCAGAGCCTTTTTGACGGTCAATGCCGCATAGTAGGCGGGGGACTTTTTGTCAGGCCGCGAGCCCTCCAGCCACGCTTGCACAAGGGCGGGATGCTCTCCCCGCTCAAGGCGGCGCAAGGTTTCGGCCCAATCGCGTTCGGACTGACTTACATAATTGTTGCCGGAGTTGAATTGCTGACGGCGCTCGGTAGCCTGCGAAATTGGCTGCAGCTTTGGTAGGCACGGGATATTGAACTCTTCAATCTTGCGAGGATTCGATGATAATTGCTGCGCGGTTACCTGAAATGGCGGATCATATTTGTGGTTATAAAATCCAGGGATCCGCAACACACGAGTAACATCCGTTGCAGCGCGATCGGCATTAAATTCTATAGCCATGGATTGCTGTAGAATTTCCGCACGGTCGGGATCACATTCGGATATTTTCCAGATGACCTGATATTTCCCCTCTGAAGTATTCAGGACGTAAGAAGGAGATGGGATGCGCGAATCTCCACAAATGAACCGAAGCGAATCAACAGCGCCATGATCAAGATCGAGGTAGAGATGGCGCACTGCGGCGATATCCCTTTTTGTTCTGCCCAGGGCCTCTGGCTTCAGAGTATTCATGCCGATATAAATTTCGCCGGCATGTGCATTTTTGAAGCGGAGCCATGCCTGATATGCCTTTGACGAAATTTTGTCAGCAGTCGCAATGCGCTGGATAACCTCTTGCCGGGTCTTGATGACAACCGCAAGGCGGTCATCCGGCCGGAAGTTATCCTTAATGTAATCCCACGAAGTAATGGTGAGATTATGAGGTTCTTTCCGGTCCATTAGCGTTCCTCTATCAACCAGAGAAAATCGGGATCATTGCCAATCGTCAGGTCGAGTTCCGGTCCCAGGGTTGCCGCTACTTCAAGGAAATACTCAATCCGCGCAGGTGTATTGCCACCGCAATTAGGAAGCGGAGCATTAAATGACAAATAGACAGGAGTGTCAGAATCCTGGCACCACACCGCCTTGCCGAGAGAAAGAGGAAAAAGTTTCTCTGTTCCAGCCTGGTTATCAGAGAGCTGAGCTTGCAGTTTTCCGGCATTTAAAAGATCTGCGACGGCATTGGGATTATTTGTATTGAGAAACAGCCTGAGTCCTTGACCGAAGGGAACCACGCGAGAAATCGAAAACGGCATGGCGGCGATGGCATTTTCGTCCGTGAGGTTCATAATCGCGTAATCCTGAGCATTTAGAAGCGGCATCATAAAAATCATCAGTAAAATGCTTGTGCAAACTCTCATAGGTTTCTCCTTACAATTCGCGGTTGATGTCATTGACCATTTGTCGAAATGCTTCGGCCTTTGAAAGGCCGAAGTGATGTCCGTTTGGCAGGGGATTTATTGCAAAGCTTTCTCGTTCCGGCGAGAGTGTATTGGTTCTCTCTGGCCTTCCCGCGGATCGTGACTCATGTAAGTCGTGATTAATTGTCGCGGATGGCTTTTGCCGGCCGAGACTTTCGTAGGACTGCTCGGCAGAGTTCACCTCTACCTGAAATTTCCTGTATGAAACTGCGGCCTTGATGGCCGCCTCTTCCGCCAGCGTCATATAGGCATCACGCTGATCAAGTGCAGCGGAATACTGTTTCATCTCATATGGGGATAGAAAGCTGATGGTTTTCTCAGTTTCAAACTGCTGGATGATAGTCTGGCTATCTGAGACCTGACGTATGTAGACGCTGCTTATCGCATGGGAGTTCTTGTGTTCCTCCAGATGGCGCTGCGCCGCTTCCAGGCGGTAATTCAGTGATCGAGGCTTTTCGGTGTTCTGAATGCCGAAAGATTCCAGCTCCTTGTCACATGACTTTGCGACTGCCCGAAATCCCCCGGCGGTTGCGGCCTCCAACTGGGCACGGGTTTCATAGGCGCTGGCATCGCTTTCTAATCCCAACGATTTGTATTGATTAGAAAGCATCAAATAGGCGTCATGCCTGGCCTCATGCTCCATGAGTTTTTCGCGAAAGATGTCGCGGCTATCGAGGAGTGTATTTTCCTCCGAGAATTTTTCAGGAATAGCACGGTCAGAATGAGTGCCATTTTTGTGAACATATGCCATTTCCTGTTCCGAGCTTCTTAGCATGTGGGCGGCGGTGATCAGCCTCGCCAAAGATGCTTTGCCTTCCTCATAGCGACTATTGACAGGATCGTTTTGCATGATCTTTTCACCCCCTACTGTTTCCAGAAATCCGGCATCCGGTATTGGGGAATCATCCGAAGCTCATTGAGCCAGGAAGGTTTCTCTCTGACTCGGAAATGGCCGTGAGATTTGCCGTCAGCTCCGAAATGGCTGAATTCGAATTGATAGAGTTTCCGGAGCTTGTATGGGGGAAATGCTGACGAGCGGTCATAATCGAGGCCTTCAACTTCGGCAATCTCCATGAGCCGGCGCGAATGGTCGGCCAGTTGCCCCATCTGGACCACGATATGGATGGAGCGGGATACCAGGACCTTGATTGAATTGACCTGAAGGTCGGATCCGGACTGCATGATTAAGGCTTCAAGAGCCAGCAGCGCGTCATAAGTGGAATTTGCATGTATGGTACCGGCTCCGAAGTGGCCGGTATTAAACGCGCGGGCAAGCTCGACCGCTTCCGGTCCGCGCACTTCACCGACTATGATCCAGCGAGGATTTAAGCGCAGGCTGGTGCGCACCAAATCCCTGAGCGTAACTTCCTTATCATCCGAATCAAGAGCGCGTTTAGTTTCGAGCGCAACCCAGAGTTCATTGGAGATGGCGATCTCCCGTGCGTCTTCCACTGTTACAACAATGTCATGAGCGGGAATGAATGCGCACAAGCCATTAAGCAGCGTGGTTTTCCCGCTCCCGGTTCCTCCGGAGATCAAAATGTTTTTTCCCAGGCGCATAATTGCGCTGAGGATTTCGGCTCCGGCATTGTCCATGCTTCCGAAGCCGACAAGATCCTCCAGCGAGAACTTATCTTTGGGAAACTTGCGAATTGAGATGCAAGCGCCCCGGTTATAGCAGGGATCGATGATGATGTTGACGCGACTTTTGTCGGGCAGTCGCGCATCCAGAATGGGAGCGCGAGAATTGAGCTGCCGTCCCATGTGACGGCCGATGGTTTTGGCGGCTGTCATGAGATCGTCGTCGGTCCGCCATTTCGCACCGACGCCCTCAAACCCGCCGCCGCGGCGGCGAATGTAGACATTGCGGCTGCCGTAGACGAGGATATCGGTGACTTCCGGATCATCTACCCAGGGTGCGATTGGATTCAGCGATGCATTTAACAGTTCGTGGTCAAGTACGTTGGCGTCCATCAATGATCTCGCTTGCTGAGCTTGAGTTGGTGGGATCTACGGATGAAAATTCCCCACATCTCGAAGAGTCATGAAAGGGCAAAAAACTTACAAAGTATTTTTGGAAAGTAGGTTTTTTATTAGGCTGGGTTTCATTCAGTTCAAAAGCGGTGTGCTTGCACGGCATGTGGTGCCAGGGTAGCACTACATGCCAGGGTGGCATGAGGTGCCATGCAGGTGAATTTCCTTTAATGGATGATGGGCTGCAGCCCATCAGGTAAGCAAACCGGAATTGCGGAAACTGTAATTTCCGTATTCTCCAATGATGATGTGATCCAACAACTTGATGCCAAGGATTTCACAAGCCTTGCTCATGCGTTCTGTCATATCCCGATCTTCGCGGCTCGGTGCCGGATCGCCCGATGGATGGCAATGCGCCAAGATGATGGAGGCTGCCGAAGCGACGACTGCGGATTTCAGGGTCTCCCGAGGATGTGCTACGGACGTGCTAAGAGAACCGATGCTCACCACCTCGATTCCAATTACCATATTTTTGGTGTTGAGCAGTACTGAAAGAAGCTTCTCGCGGTCGGATTTGAGCAGTTCGTCTTTAAGAAGCTCAACGACCTCATCGGAATTATGGATGGAGCGTCTGTTTTCGAATTTGACCTGGCGATCGCAGACAAGCTCGATGTGATAAACCGGGATGTAATTATACAAGCCGGGGAATGCAAGCTGGTTGTTGTCGGGATTGATTTCAGCGGTTTCTTTGAGGATTTTGTTGTAAGAGGATCTTTTCTGTCGCATGGTGTTTCTCCTTTTCTGCCCCTTTTTCTCTCGGGGCACACCAAAGCGAGCGGAGCCGCTCCCAAGAGCGCTGAAGTGCATTCTTGGGGGGACCGGACAAAATTCTGGAGAGCAAAGCGAACGAATCCGGAGGACAGAATTTTGGCTGGGGGTGCCGGGAAAGCAGAACGAAAGCGATCGCCGGGCGCGGCTAGGCGTTCTTTGCCGTCAAGCGAAGCAGTGCCCGAGAGAAAAAGGGACAGAAAAGGAATTATTCATGCGTCAGATAGTGAGTCTTCAAATCGAGAGCAATCACGGCGGCATCTCGACATGCTGCAGGAGTTTGAGTCGTTTTCCGGTCGATGCGGTGAGATATCGGAAGCTCCACTGCTACCATCAGGCGTTTATGGGCCATAAAGTTAGGTTGGGCATCCAATTGGCAAAATGCTGGCACAGCAAATATCGTTACTGCCATGAAGGGATAAAAGGATTTTTATATAACTGTTTTAAGTAACGGCAAGAAGGCATATATAATTTCCGACATTTATTTGCCTGATGAAACCCAAAAAGCTTTTGTTTAAACAATAAACTACTCCTCTCTAGGTGTTGTTGCGAGGATAATACTTGCGTCGCAGCGATTCCGCGACAGGTTGGGGACCGATGACACCAAAGAAAAACAGAGCTGATTTTTCTAGACGGGTAAAGATTGACGTCGCCAAACGCTCAGCTTACAGATGTTGTTTCCCGGACTGTGAACGCACTACAACGGGGCCTAGTGAGAGTCAAAACGATAGCATCACTACCGGGATTGCCGCTCATATCTTCAGTGCTCAGGACAATGGTCCCCGGGGCTCTGGTGGGCTTTCCTTTGAATCACGGCAGAGTATCGAAAATGCCATATGGCTCTGTGCAGAACATGCGTCACGAATCGATAAGAACAACGGCATGGAATTCCCGGCATCAACCTTGCTTTCCTACAAACGCATTCACGAGGAGAAGATTCGGCACGAGAGGGACGGGATTGCGGCAAAAACCGGTTGGATTCATTCGCTCGCAATCGACCGAGCACCCATATTTCGCACTCCAACCGAACTCCAATTTGGTAAGGTCACTGTTCTACATGGGGATAACGACAGCGGCAAAACAGCGCTTTGCGATTGGCTGCAAGGGATATCTGATCCGCAGGCACTAAGTAAGTGGGCAGACCCCAAGAGATATGGGAATCTCTCATTTGAGGTCACATACCTTGATCCCGTCAGGCAAAAGTTACGGGTCCGAGTGCAATCTCGCGATGAGATCGAGTATTTTATCAATGGCGAACCCGTGCCTTTCGATCCGAATCCCGTCAGGTTTGTCCGGCTTAAGGATCTTCGGCTCAACCCTCTTAGTGACAGGCTTCCGCCGATGACAGATTTGGATTTTCTAAGTAGAACGCTTTCAGTAAATCCAGCTCTCGTCAGAAACATGCTACCTCTCGTGGGCATACAGGGAAAGGGCACTGTCGGTGGCCTGCGGCTGGATCATTTGCAGGATGGTTCAATTCGCGTTTGGACAGACGTCCACGGGACTTCGCCAGGTCTCAGCCTCCAGAAGCAGCTATCAGGCAGCGAACGATCGCGTGTGCTAATTGAGATCGCGGCTGTATTTGCGCGGCATTCAGCCAAGCGAGTCCCAACTGTATTCCTACTCGATTGGGCTGCGAAGAGTTTGGACAGTAGATGGATGAGCCTTATTGTAGAGTTCCTATCAAGCGAGGAGAATCCTTTTCAAACAATTATCGAGCGTGTCACAAACGGCCTTGGCGGGCACGATATGGCGCGAGTAGTTTCTCTCAATGGAAACACGGCCGATGTAACCATTGGACCTTCAACGAGCGAGTGAGGTTTTTTCCAGGTCCGGCAT
>JAEAME010001698.1_pt1 | contig 14394 bp, 12 predicted proteins | sample 8958731 | NCBI WGS metagenome assembly JAEAME01 (sample SAMN16933194, study PRJNA681113) | bioreactor sludge metagenome | isolation source: anerobic bioreactor sludge (Control) | place: India:Bengaluru | collected 2018-10-24 | reverse complement strand
GTACATCATACCGTTGCGCATGCGATCGATTTTCCATCGCCGACAGGTTGAGAGCGAACTGGACGAAGAGTTGCAGTTTCACCTCGATAGAACAATTGAGGAAAACATCGCTAAGGGAATGAACCCCGAGGAGGCACATCGCTCTGCTTTGCTTGCAATTGGAGGTCTGGATCAGAGGAAGGAAGAATGTCGTGATGCACGCGGCATACGATGGGCTTTGGAGTTTATACAAGATATCCGCTATGGCTGGCGCATGCTTGGGAAATCGCCAGGTCTTTCCATAATCGCCATTCTAACGCTTGCACTGGGAATTGGAGCTAACGACGCAATTTTCAGCGCAATAAGCGGAATACTCCTGCGACCGCTGCCCTATGTTGAACCTTCGCGGTTGATAACCATTCAGCGAGAACAAATAGCTCACTACATTACCCCTGCGCAATTGCTTGAGATTCAGCGGCACTGTACCGCGCTGGAACGAATTGCAACATATGATTCCAGAGGGTTCCTTCTCCTTACAGGAGGAATCGTTCCAAAGCAAATATCAACTGCTCGCGTATCCGGTGATTTCTTCTCCCTGCTGGGGACCAAACCTTTGCTTGGACGGACAATACTTCCGGGAGATGAGCAACCCGGAAATGAGCCGGTCGCAGTATTGAGCCACAGTCTCTGGATCGATGCATTTGGCGGCGACCCCGGAATCATCGGTCGAAATGTTCTATTGGATCGCAAACCTTATATCGTCGTTGGTGTGATGCCGAGAGAGTTCGGGCTAGGAATCTGGAATAACTATTCGTTTGAAAGTAGAGACGGAAGCAGAGAAGGGATGTGGTTGGCCCAGGGCCCCCTGCCTTCAGGCTTGCTGAACCGTGATGGCAATCCTCTGATTGTCGCGCGACTCAGAATAGATGCAACGCTGGAGCTGCTGAATGCACAGCTGCAACCGCTTTCAGCTCGTTTTGCAGAGGATTATAGAACTGGCACATACGGATTGCCGCTCAAGGCGCGAAGCCTGGATCCCGGTATTAATCCGCAAGTGCAAACCCGTCTATTGGTTCTCCTGGGTGCTGTAGGATTTGTGCTATTGATGGCTTGCGTAAACGTAGCATCGCTTCTGGTGGCCCGATCATGGACGCGCCAGCGCGAGTTGGCGATTCGCAAAGCGCTTGGCGCAACCCGGCTGCGCATCCTGCGACAATTTTTCGCAGAAAGCCTTTTGCTGGCATCGGCTGGCGGTGCGCTTGGATTATTCTTGTCAATAGAGGGAATCCGATTTTTACGATTGCTTGCCCCGCCCAACACTCCGCGCGTTGAAAGCATCTCGCTTGACGGCAGAGTGCTCTGTTTTACGATGGGCGTCTCACTTCTCGTCGCCGTATTAGTCGGCCTGATGCCAGCGTTGCAGGCATCATCGCAGCGGACGGCTGATACATTGAAGCAAAGCTCAGGGGGCTTGTTTGCCGAAGTTATGGGAAGGCCGCATTATCTTCGAAGCGGCCTTGTGGTAATTGAGGTGCTTCTTGCCGTTATTGTCGTAGTGGGCGGGGCGCTGATGGCACGCAGTTTCTATAGACTCATGAGCGTCAATACAGGAGTCAGTGCGAGCCACACGCTCAGTTTGAATGTTCGATTTTCGGATTTGGTATGCACCTATAAAAATAACTTGGATTATGCCGCGCAGGAAAAGAAATGCTGGATGGGAGCACAGGATGTTCTCCATGGAATCCGTCGGATTCCCGGAGTTCAGCGAGCGGCCCTATCTATGGGCGGACCGTTTGGTACCGGTCTCATGATAGCGCATTACCCGGGTTCAGGAGGAAGCGGCATATTTTTAGAGGGGCTGGAAGATGATCAACTCCGAGAGGGTGAGTGGGTTTATGGCCGCTTTATCACTCCGGAATATTTTCCCTCGCTCGGTATTCCGATTCTTAAGGGGCGCGCTTTTGAACCTGAAGATATGAATTCTAGTGTTGCCATTGTCAGCGAGAATTTTGCCCGAAAATATATCGCAGGGGATCCGCTGGGAAGGAGATTCAGCACGAGCGATAGCAAAGGCCGGCCTTCGTGGATGGAAATCATCGGCGTGGTAAATGACACACGGGATTACTCGATGGAAATAATGAGTGCTCAAGGTTCGGCATTCTACTCTCCCCTTAGGGGTATCGGCATAATCGGGATCGGAGTATTTGTACAGACATCCACAGATCCTATTCCCTTGATTCCTGCAATAACGCGGGCGATTCAGTCTGTGGACAAAGATGCGCCGATCACGAATATCAAGACGGTTGACCAGATTCTTGCCGATTCCGCCGCCGAGCCAAGATTTCAGATGGCGCTGATGGGATCGTTTGGCGCGCTTGGATTGATTCTTGCAATAATCGGCATCTATGGCGTGATTTCATATTCGGTCGTTCAGCAGACTCATGAGATTGGGATACGTATGGCATTGGGCGCACAAAGGAAGAAGGTGCTCAGTATGATTCTGCGAAAAGGGATGCTGCTTGCGACAATCGGGGTTGCGTTCGGTATCGGAGGGGCTTTGGGGCTCACGCGAGTTTTGCGTACCTTGTTGTTCGAAATTGAGCCGACAGACACGGCGACATTCATTGGAGTGGCCGTCTTATTGATCATAGCTGCCCTTGCTGCCTGTTGGTTTCCTGCGGCGCGAGCAGCGAAAGTTGATCCTGTTGTGGCTCTACGACATGAATAGCAGACGGAGGACCGATGATTGAATGCAACAATTCTTCATCATCTGGTGGCGATCTAATACGTTCTACAACTGAGCTGGATCAATCCTGCTATGAGGACAATCGACAGGATGCAGCTGATAGATGGCTCTTCAAATGAGGTTGGAGTGATGGATCTTCCTCGAAAATCGCAATCCCAACTGCGTTTAATGCGACGCATCCTTTATGCTGTCATTGTCTTATGCGCCGTTAGCGGGGTCAGCTGGTATGTATCGCGCCTCAAGCCCGCTGCGCCGTCGGTAGATCGAGTGACGCTGTACATAGACGCAGTCAAACGCGGCGCAATGCTCAGACAGGTAAGGGGATTGGGGAAGCTGGTTCCCGAGGAATCCATCTGGATTCCGGCCGTTACGGAAGGACGCGTCGAAAGAAAGATGTTGGAACCGGGCGCACATGTCCAATCGGATACTGTTCTTCTCGAGCTGAGCAACCCGCAGCTGGAACAGGAAATCCTCAATGCAGAATGGGACTGGAAAGCAGAAGAAAGTTCGTATAACGACCTGAAAGTGCGCCTCGAAAGAGAACAGCTGTCCCAGGCGGCTGATATGGCGAGATTTGAGTCCGATTATGAACAGGCTGTCTTGCGTTGCGATGCAAATGCCGAACTTCAGAAAAGCGGGCTCATCTCCAAATTGGACATGAAACGGGATGACGCCAATACGCAACAATTGGCCAATCGCCTTCAAATTGAAAAGCAGAGGCTTGTAATCAACAAGGAATCAATCGCTTCACAACTGGATCGACAACGAATAAGAATCGATCAGCGGCGAGCGCTTTATAACCTGAAGAAAAGCCAATTCGATCAGCTTAAGGTCCGGTCCGGAGTTGCGGGCGTGCTTCAGGTTATTGAAGTTGATGTCGGGCAACGCGTTGCTCCCGGCGCCAATCTTGCCCGAGTTGCAAATCCGAACAAGCTTAAAGCGGAATTGAGTATTCCTGAGATTCAGGCCAAAGATATTCAACTTGGCCAAGAAGTTTCGATAGATACACGCAACGGCCTCATTCCCGGGAAGGTCTCGCGCATAGATCCCGCGGTGAAAGATGGCACCGTCACTGTGGATGTGCGACTGGAAGGAGAACTGCCCAAGGGGGTGCGGCCTGATTTGAGTGTTGACGGAACAATAGTACTGGAAAAACTAAATGACGTTGTGTACATGGGACGCCCTGTTCGAGGCCAGCCGGAAAGTCAGGTAAGCATCTTCAAGCTTGATTCGGAAGGCAAAGGCGCAACGAGAGTAAATATCAGGCTGGGACGAAGCTCGGTGAACAATATCGAGGTTAAAGAAGGTCTGAACCCGGGAGATCAGGTGATCTTGTCGGATATGACGGCACAGGATGGTTTTGACCGCATCCGTTTGAATTAGAGGAGAATTTATGAGCAATCCAGAGCAGGCGTTAATTCATCTTGATGATGTGACCAAGGTTTTTCTCACCGACGAAATAGAAACGCACGCGCTTTCGGGAATCACGCTGGATATACAGCCCGGAGAATATGTTTCGATCGAAGGACCCTCCGGCTGCGGGAAATCGACACTCCTGTCCATCCTGGGCTTGTTGGATACGCCCAGCAAAGGGACATATGTTCTGAACGGGAAGCCGGTTGATCAATTGAAACATTCAGAACGGGCGCGCATAAGAAACCGTGAGATTGGCTTTATTTTCCAGAGCTTCAACCTGATCGGCGATTTGACCGTTTTTGAAAATGTCGAGCTTCCCCTTACATATAGGGGCATGGGAACAAAGGAACGCAAGGCACGCGTCACCGAAGCGCTTGAAAGGGTTGGCATGGCTCATCGAGCCAAACACCTTCCGAGCCAGCTGTCCGGTGGCCAGCAGCAACGTGTTGCAGTTGCCCGGGCGCTGGGCGGCAATCCACTCATTCTTCTTGCGGACGAACCCACAGGAAACCTCGACTCAAAAAATGGCGAATCAGTTATGGCCCTGCTCAAGGATCTGCACATGCAGGGTGCCACGATCTGCATGGTTACCCATGACCCGAGATATGCAGAGCTCGCATCCCGAACCATCCACCTGTTTGATGGCAAGATCGTCGAGGCATGCACGGCAGCTGCATAGAATCAGTTCTTTCAGTGCACAGTCAGTTTCCCGTTTTCCGTTCCATCCCCCTGAATGGGGATGGAACGGATGGAATTACCAGGCATATCACGGAGACTTCCTGGTTTCCCCGGTCGAAAAAACTAATCCCTTTCGCTTTCCTTGAAGAGTCAGAGAAAAGACCACAGGCTTGTTCTCGGCAATCTGATCCTTTGTTGCTTTAAGCGCTATTAGCCTTAGTGCTTCGCCAACGGAGCGGTTGCTGAGATCGATTGTCATATACCTAGCTGGATCGGGATTGGCGACTGATATCTCCATGCCGGCGACTTTTCCCAGTTCATTCATGATGGTGCTCAAGGGCATATTGTCAAAACGAAAACCTGCAGGCGTCAAGCGTTCATAACGTTTCTGTACCTCCGCATTCCAATTGCGGCCTCCGGTCACGCCTCCACCGATGCCACCGCCCAAACCGCCACCCATGCCCCCGGGCACTCTTGATGGGCCATGCGGGGCGGAGCTTGCCGTTTCAACATGAAGCACATTCCCTTCGACAATCCATCGACACTCCAAACTCTCCGACAAGGCTGTTAGGGCGGTCCGAATGGTGACGTTTTCAAGGCGCATCGTTACGGGTTGTGTGATCTCAGGCGCGATCACAAGTTCGGATCCCAGCCTTATAGAAATCGACGAAAATACATCGCGTGGCACAGCTGCATTCACATCAATTGTGGTCTTCAGATCGAGGTTCGGCTGAGCTGCAGCAGACGAAGCTAAAGCGATTACTATGATAAAACCCGCAAGCCAGGTCCAGATCAGTTTCATGGTTTGTCTCCTTCAAAAATGATCAAGTTAGGGTATTCGATAGGACCTTGACTGGCTGCATCCGGAGATACGATCCAGGAACTGCCGTCGGAAGATTCGAAAAGTGCCACGGTGCCGACATACACCATCCGGATGTTCTCAGCACGAACCGGTGTAGTTTCATGCGTGAGGTAAACCCATACGAGCGCGAACAAAATCATAGCCAGCGATACCACGGCGATCAGACGGACGGGCCGCCTACTTCGGGGACGCATGGCAGCCGCGACAACGCGCTCGACCGCTTGGCTATCCGGCTCAAAAGCCGTCCGGAGGCGTTGTTCTAACTCATTACCTTCGTGGGCGTGCATTTTCATCCTCCAATAAGGCGCGTAGACGGATTCTTGCCCGCAGCGTCCTCATTTTGACGGCTGACTCTGATATCCCCAGGATCCGGGCTGCTTCGGTTGTACTGACATCGCCAAGGGCAACCATCAAGATGGCATCACGGTCCGGGGTAGGCAAACGCTTGAGCGCTCGGATCAGCTCTTCGCGACCTGATTCGCTCAAGACGGCCGCCTCCGGATCCAGACCATTATCATGGCTTCGAGAGAGGAATTGCAGCGGCAACAGCAGACGCCGACCCAATATTGACCGCGTGGCTCGCCTGCGTGCGATTGTGAATACGAATGCCTGGGGAGAGTTGGGTGCGCCGTGCCGGTTCCAACGCTGCACAAGCGCCGTTAGGCTTTCTTGTGCAATTTCCTCAGCTAGACTCTGGTCTCCGATACGCGCCTTACAGTAGCGGATAAGTCCTGGAGTCAATTCCCGGATTATATTTTCAAGGTCCATGATCATGAAGTACCCGGTTATGGCTTCCGGTCACATAATTTACGATATTTTCTGGTTTTATCTTGCACTTTGTTCTATCTACGGGATTCTCCATCAACCCACATGAAGAGTGATATTTTTCCGTTTTCCGTTCCGTTCACCCCATAGCGGAGTGAAACGGATGGAATTTTTGGCGGACTGTTGAAAGCCAATCTAACCAAGTGCGCGGGCTTCCGATAATGTGATTTACAAAACTATAAAGATTTCGCCTCTCCTAGCGTGCAATACAACAAGTATTCAAGGGCTAAAGGATTAATCTGGTGGGTAATTGACCGAATCGGGAAGAGGAGTCAGAGATATCAGCCGATCTGCGCAATGTGTTAGCCGGGTGTCATTAGAAACTACAAGCAGCGATCGACCTTCTCCCGTCGCCTTTCGAAAGAGATGTGCCATCATCGACACACAGTCGTCATCCAAATTGGAGGTTGGCTCATCGATCAAGAGCACCGGAATGCTTGTTGCTAACCCTCTGGCCACACAAACCCGCTGCCTTTGGCCCATTGATAATTGATATGGAAGCAGATCGAGGCTGTTCTGAAGTCCAAACATCAAGAGAATGTCACGACATATTCCAGGCAAAAACTGGCCCTGCAAGCGCTGTGCGAGAAGCACATTCTGAAAAACGTTCAGCTGTGGACAAAGAAGCAGATTCTGCGGAACCAAATGTACCGAATGGCGCCGCAACCTACGACTTGATATTGGGCTAAGCGCCGCCAGGTCATATCCCAAACAGTAAGCTCTTCCCTTAGCCGGTTTCTGCAACCCGGCCAATACGTATAGGAGACTTGACTTGCCTACACCTGAGGGACCGGTGATACAAACCCATTCGCCAGGGGCGAGGCGGAGAGAAAGCGGGTCAAACGAGGAATTTGGCGGCAAGAGATCTCTGCATATAACGGAATCTTTGGTCGAACCGCAGCAGCTTGCCAATTGCGTTGCACGGCTGTTTAACATTACCCCTCAACTCGCAGGATTGCGATTTCATCGCAGAACTCGGTGTAAATAATGGGCCCAATAGACAGGCAGCATGAAAATATTAAACCCCAGATCACAGTCGTTAAAAGGAGCCAGACTGCATTATCCATGGAACGTGCCGGCTCGATCAAAAGGGCAAGCCCGCCGCCAATCAGCGAGCCCATAAGGATGAGACAAAAATATTGGGCGGCAGCAACGAAGCTAGGATGCCCGCCATAGAGTCGTATCAATGCCCATTCCTTCAATCTTTTTTGGACATCCCAAAATACGCCAAAAAAGGAAAACCATCCGGCGATCACAATGCGCACTACATGAAAAATGGAAACTGGCGGCTCACCAATGTTCAATTGAAATTGCGCCTTAAGGAACGTCGCTAATAGATCGCGATCCGCTTCTACCTGATGTGATGAGGGTAGGCTTGGGTCGATCCTGACAATAATTGGAGGATGAACCGTTGCGAGCACGACACCGGCAATCAGGTATACGCTAAAAAGCGGACGGTAGAGAATTGACTTCCAAACACATCCTTCGAACGACCGCAGTTGACCTGGGTACATGATCTGTCTTCCCCAAAAGGGCACATATAATCGCAATTCTGATTTTGTCTATTGCTCCTAAAATCAAATGATAAAAACGATTTTACATTGAAATGATTCCGTCCATCGGAAATATTGGGCGCACGGGTATCACACCGGCACATTGATGGAAACCGCGTTTATCATGCACATGGATTGGCCGCATCCTCGAGTGCGGATCCCGCAGTTAATCTGCCTCCTTCAGCAGATTGCCCCGCAGTTTTTGGATCGGCAACTCAATCATCAGCGACAAGACAACAGGTATGGATGTCGCGAGTACAAGCTCTATAATGCTATGCGCACCGGTCATGTGGACACATATATCGATCCAGGCAACAACCATCCCGAATGCGGCCAGGCCCGAAAGCCGTCGGTGCAGCCTTCTGATATCGAAAACCGATAATCCTACAAGCAGCGAGCACAGCATTGCCCCAAATCCCAAAACCAGTAGTATGGGGTCAATTCTTGTGGGGCAGAAGGTTATGCGTTCCAAACGCATAAATGCTATCGACATCCCGAGCTGGCAAACTATGGTCATGGCCAGCAATCCCCACCCTCTCGCTGAAGGGGCGGCAAGGAACAAGCCATAGAATGTTGACATTAGAATCATGGCTACAGCCGCTCCAAGGTATGACTGATTTTCCAGCGTAAGTGCCTGAATGACACCCCAAAACAAGCCGAGCCAGGCGCCATAAAAGGCGTATTTGCGAAGTGAGTCCATATCGCGCTTGCGAGTTATCAGAAAACCGGCACCGGCACCGGCAGCCATAATGTCCAAAGACACCGGATGAATGAATGTGGTTAAATGAATTCGGCCAAAAGTAAATGACAGAATAAGCAGGATTCCGATGGCAATGAACCGAACGGCCAGGCATTTGCACGATAGTGTGCGGGCCCTGCATATCTCCTGAGAGATGAGATTGATATTTCCGAAGCGCTCCTTGGCATGATTCCAGGCCTCTTCAGTACCATACCCCTTTGCAAGATATGCTTCATGGGAGTTCCGCAGGTGATCCTCGATTTCATATTGCGCCGATCTGACAAAATCCATGCGCGTAGCGATCTTAGGAAATCGCCGATTCAGGATAGTGATCCAGACCGGTTCTGCGGGCAGATTTTGCACGCAATACTCCGTGACCAGCGTTTCAATGTCACGCATAGGATGCCTCCAGAATGTTATTAACTGCTTTGGAATATATGGACCATTCTTTCGCGTCGGATACGAGCATCCAGTTGCCGTGGTTTGTGAGAGAATATACCCGCCTCATTTTGCCGTTACTTGCCTTCACCCATTGTCCTCGAATAAGCTCCTTTTCTTCCAGTTTATGAAGGGCCGGGTAGATGGTCCCTTCCTGCCACTCGAAAACGCCACTGGAGATCTCATTGACCCGTTGGACGATTTCGTACCCATGCGCAGAACCGGCATTCAAGACTGACAGAATAAGCATTGCTGTTGTGCTGCCGACCAATTCCTTTCGAAATTTCATATCTCCTCCACCATTGATTTGCTTTATACATCGACCATCAAGGTATGATTCTTTAGCTGAATTGTGAGAGGATTGCCAAGAAGATATCATTTACAATCCGGTTTATTGCCAAATACGAGGTCTGTGCCGAAACGTAGCCATGCAGGAATTGAATCTGCTCCAATTCGCCGGCGGCGGCGTGGCAAAGTCGAGCGCATAACCAATTTGAGGATTACACGTCTCTTAATATGAGCTAGGATGTTACCGCTTACTTTAGCTATGCGGACAAGAATACTGAACCGGCAAACAGAATCAGTTTCAAGGCATTTAACCAGCCGTATCTTGCAGGATTTTGCCCGCAGCCTGCTCCTTGTGGTGGATCACGAGTCACTCCAGGCGAGTATTGCAGCCCGGATTACAGAGTTATTCGGATGCGATCGAATAGTTATATTTCAAATCGAGCCCGGTCGAGCCGCCTTTTCTCCCCATTTCAGCTCTGTAATCCCCCTCAAGGATTTGGAGGGCCTCGAACTCCGGAGACGCGGGCCTCTGGCGAAGTGGCTGCTGGTCAATGAAACATGCCTGGTCCTTTCCAAGACGTCCGGGATTTATCAGTACCTCGCCGATTCGGAGAAGGAGGTTCTGGCGCGGCTGGGAATACAGGTTTGCGTTCCGCTGATTTCATTGAACCGGCTCATAGGAATCGTCATGCTCGGATCCGCGGATCAGGAATGGAGCATCGGAGATGACGAGATCGGATTGCTAAAATCGCTTGCGGCCCAGGCGGCACTTGCTCTTGAAAACGCTTTCCTCGCCAAGCAGCACCGCGATCGGCTGAGAAGGATTTACCGGGCAGAGAGCCTTGCCGCTGCCGGGCAGCTTGCAGCCGGAGCGGCCCACGAGATCAGAAATCCGCTTACCTCAATACGATCCACAATCCAGTACATCCTGCAGGATTATCCCGGCAGCAGCCCCAAAGGCCTGCTTCTGCAGGAGCTTCTGAGCGAAGTTGATCGTATTGACGGCACGGTGAATGGACTATTGGCATTGACCCGAACGGGAGAGGGCGATCCCGCGCCGGTAAACCTCGCCGACGAGCTAGAGCATTCGCTCGTTCTCATTCGCCCTCAGGCGCTACACAAGTCGGTAGCCGTTGAATCAATTAAAACAGCAGACCTGCGCGTTATGGGAGTGGCAAACGAGCTGAAACAGGTATTCCTTAACATTCTGCTCAATGCGCTCCAGGCAATTCCGGAAGGCGGCACAATTCGATGCGAGTGCGCGGAGTGGACTCAGGAAATGGCCTCCGTCCGTTGGGCGCAGGTGACAATATCAGATTCGGGCGTCGGAATTCCGCCGGGGGACCTGGATAAAATCTTCGATCCGTTTTACACAACCAAACGCGACGGCACCGGTCTGGGCTTGTCTGTATGCCACGGAATTATTCAAAGGCATGAGGGAGAGATTGACATTCAGAGCGCTTTGGGAAAGGGTACTACGGTATCCATCCGGCTGCCGCTGCTATAAGGGGAAGGATCAATGGGCCGCATATTGATCGTCGACGATGAACCCCAAATCCGGCGGATCCTGTCTGTTCTGTTATCCGAACGAGGCCACGAAATCGCAACAGCAGAAACCGGCGAAGCGGCCCTGGCAATGCAGCCAGGCATGAAACCCGAAATTGTTCTGTTGGATATCAATCTGCCGGGAATGGGCGGATTGGAGACACTGAAAAAGCTGCTGTTGCAGGATCCGCGGCTTGATTGCATCATGATGACCGCTTTTGGAACGATTCGTTCTGCAGTGCAGGCGATGCAACTCGGAGCCTTCGATTACCTGACGAAACCTTTCGACAATGACGAGTTATTGCTGACCATTGAGCGAGCCTTGCGCATGCGCAGTCTTGACAATGAAGTTGCCGCGCTGCGCAGTGAACTTGAGTCAAGATATGGCTTTAACGAAATAATTGGAATCAGTTCGCAAATGCGTGAAGTGTTCCGGGTTATGACGAAAGTTGCGGCCGTGAATGCTACTGTCCTCATTACCGGAGAATCCGGAACGGGGAAGGAATTGGTCGCCCGCGCGATACATCGCCGCAGCGCACGAGCCTCCGCGCCATTCATAGCTGTCAATTGCAGTGCCATTCCTCGCGACCTGATTGAGGCGGAATTTTTCGGACACGAAAAGGGAGCATTTACAGACGCGCGTGAAAGCCATATTGGAAAATTGGAGGCGGCCGCGGGCGGCACGCTTTTTCTGGATGAGATCGGAGACCTGGCGCCCGATGCCCAGGCAAAGCTGTTGCGTTCACTGCAAGAACGCGAAATAGTCCGGGTCGGCGGTACCCGGACTATCCCTGTCGATGTGCGCGTAATCGCGGCGACAAACAGAAACCTGGAGCGCGCAGTCCGCGACAACGAATTTCGCGAAGACCTTTATTGGCGCATCAATGTCGTGGCCATAAACCTTCCGCCATTGAGGGAACGCATCCAGGACATGCCTTTGCTGCTTGACCATTTTCTCGACCATTTTCAGCGCGAACTGAAGCTGGGAGTGAAGTCCATTACTCCCGAAGCAAGGGACCTTCTGATCCGATATAGCTGGCCTGGAAATATCAGGGAACTGGAAAACACTCTATGCAGGGCCATTATCCTTTGCGACAGCGATGCGCTCACTGCCGGCGATCTTCCGCCAAGAATTCGCGGCGATGTTCACGAAACCGCAGAGAACAAGGACAATCTGAAACTTGCGGATGCTGTGAAGGAATCTACCGAGCGAGTCGAGAAGATTCTGATCATTTCCCGTCTTGCGCAGAATCACAATAACCGGACTACAACAGCCGATAGTCTGGGAATCAGCCGCAAAACACTGTTCAACAAAATGCGCGAATACAACCTGGGCGCAGACGACATTTCCGAAACTTGAATGTTTGAAGCAGGAGAGTATAGGCTGCAGGCCTATGGAGATCTCTTCAGGTTTTTTGCGGCAGAGCGTTCATCGCCCTCATCGCAAATCGCGTTCCAGTGAGTAAAGCCTTACACACCATGGGTAACATGGGACTCAATCCCACTTTTCCATACAGCATTCCTGCTGCGACCTAAATTAAAAATTCCTATATTTGACGCTGTATTTCGACTGCAGAGGCCAAATCCCGATCCATTGGCATGCCAATTGCTCATTCAAAGATCCAGTTAAGAGTCTGCTCTTGTTTTGTCCAGTGGACTGCTGGTTCCTGTGGTGGAAATTGTGGTTTTCGATGTGAAAGCGACATGTTGACAGCCATTTCACTTAGGGTGAGGGAAATATGATCGAAGCCAGAAATCTCAGCAAGCGCTACGAAGATGATGTGCTGGCGCTGGATGCGTTGAATCTGAAAGTCAACCCGGGGGAGATCTACTGTCTTCTGGGCGCTAACGGCGCGGGTAAGACTACGGCAATAAATCTCTTTCTCGACTTTATCGGGATTACATCCGGACAGGCTCTGATCAACGATATAGACGTGGGGGAAAGGCCGCTGGAGGCAAAAGAATTCGCCTCCTATGTCTCCGAGAACGTTATGTTGTACGGCAATTTCAGGGCACGGCAGAATCTGGATTACTTTGCAAAACTCGGAGGCAAACGCGACCTCAGTAAGGACGATTATTATCAGGTCATGAGGCAGGTTGGGCTGCCGGAAAAAGCATTTGAACAAAGGGTCAAGGAATTTTCAAAAGGGATGCGCCAGAAACTGGGTATTGCGATTGCAGTAATTAAAGATACGCCGGCGCTCCTTCTCGATGAACCGACCTCAGGTCTGGATCCCAAAGCAGGAGCCGAGTTTCTCGAAATCATGATCGAACTTCGCGCCAGGCAAAAGGCCATACTGATGTCTACCCACGATATCTTCCGCGTCAAGGATATAGCGGACCGGGTCGGCATAATGAAGGATGGGCGCAAAGTAATGGAGTGCACGGCTGAAGAACTGAAGCACGAAAATCTGGAGCGGGTGTATCTCGACTATATGCGTGGCGGATTGATCTCAGATGAAAAAGAGGTGGAGCGCCATGATTAGAGACATCATCAAGAAGGAAATTCTGGATAATCTTTTATCTTTCAAATTTGTCTTCACGTTTGCTCTCTGCACCATTCTCATTCTGCTGTCCGTGTATACGGGAATTGCCAATTATGTGGCGGACCGGAAGGAGTACACAGAAAGCGTTGCCGCCGTCAGGCAGAACCTGAATCCTCCGAATTCCTGGGACATCATCATGCAGCAGGGCGGCTTGAAAGTATATCGACCGCCTCAAGTATTGGGCACAATTGTCAACGGTGTAGAGAGCGTCGTTGGCCGTGTCTCCAGCGTCAACACTTTGATAGAAAACAATCTGGCTGACTCGAAATATCTGAACAGTCCTGTTTTCGGCATATTCGGCGCGTTGGACCTAATGTCTATCGTGAAAATCGTCCTGAGCCTTTTGGGCATTCTCTTCACCTACGATGCGGTGGTTGGGGAGAAGGAGAGAGGAACGCTCAAACTGGCTCTGGCCAATAGCGTGCCCAGGGACAGGCTGATTTTAGGCAAGGCTGTGGGCGGCCTTATCAGCCTGCTGATACCTCTGCTTGTTCCCCTCCTGCTGAGCGTCATATTCCTGTCTTTAGCCCCCGGGCTTGATTTGAGCAGGTCTGACTGGATCCGCCTTTTGCTCATATTCCTGATGTTTTTTCTATACCTGTCGGTTTTCTTTAGCCTGGGATTGTTCGTTTCGGCCACCACTTCCCGTTCTTCCACAAGTTTTCTCGTTCTTCTCTTTGTCTGGGTAGTGTTTGTCATGGTGATTCCCAAAGGCGCAGTCATCATGGCCGGTCGGATTATGCCCGTTCCGACGAGCCGCGGAATCGCCACAGAGAAGG
>JAEAME010001695.1_pt1 | contig 14402 bp, 13 predicted proteins | sample 8958731 | NCBI WGS metagenome assembly JAEAME01 (sample SAMN16933194, study PRJNA681113) | bioreactor sludge metagenome | isolation source: anerobic bioreactor sludge (Control) | place: India:Bengaluru | collected 2018-10-24 | reverse complement strand
ACAGTTCTACTGATTTTGGGTGCAATTTATATCTATTCTTGGACTAAAAAAAAGAATTACAGAGACTTAATCCTCGGAGTATTTTTAAGTAGTGCAACCTTTTGGGTTAGGAGTTTTCCTTTTGCTATAATCAATTTCTCACTTTTGTTTTTAGCGATTCCATTTTTTAATAAAATCTCAAAATATTTAGCCGTTGTTTTATTATTATTGATTGTTTCGTTGATATTTATTCCAAACTTCTCAGGAGTAGCTAACTATATTAATTGGTCAGTATATAAATACTATTTTCCTTTTTGCCCAATTTTTATTGGGCTCTTCATTTTTAATTTGATAAAAAGAAAAACAAATTGGTTTTTACCATTACTTTATATGGGTTATGGATTAATTATTTTTGTTGGTACTTATATTTTTGAAAAGAAAACACCTGGTTATTATTTTGCCATTCCAGATGCTCTTCAACGTATGACAATGTTCGTGAATCTAGTTGTTATTTGGTTTCTTGCTGAAACTCATGATTGAAGCTACAATTGATTAATGAAAAAGTATATTGAAACCGCAAGAAATCTTGCATTTTCAGCTACTGCCAAGGACACTTTCATCCTTTTTTCCGGAAATATTCTAGCTGCTTTTTGGGGATTCGTTTTTATATTGATTGTTGCTAGAGCCTTATCTGTCTATGATTTCGGAGTCTTCTCAGCCGCACTAAATTTAGTTGTGATTCTTTCTTCACTGGCTGACATTGGAATTTCTACAGGTTCGGTTAATTTTGTTTCTGAGCATTTGGCTCGAGGGGAGCATGAAAAAGCTAATGAATATGTCAAAGCATCTTTTGTTATTAGGTTTGTTATTCTACTAGCAATATGTGGGGCGATTGCTGTTTTTGCTCCCTTTGTATCAAAGACCTTTTTAGCTACACGCGATCCTGTTATTGCTATCTGGTCGGCGGTAATACCAATTTTTCTTTTTCCTGATGCGTTTTTTCCATTTATCCTACAGGCTAAAAAGAAATTTTTTCAATCGACATTAATTGACAATGTTTTTTATTTAGTCAGGCTTCTTTTCGCACTTTCGTTTTATTTGATCGGAGGACTTACTATGTCAAAAGCTTTTTGGGCTTTTGGGGCAGGGTTTTTGATTGAAGCAATTTTAGTAATCATCTTTGTAAAAATTGATTTTTTGCGTTCAAAACCAAAAAAAGAAGAATATAAGAAACTAATGGGCTTTTCTGGTTGGATGGGAATTAGTGGAATCACATCCTCAATTTCCGGAAGACTTGATATCCAAATGTTGGCTTCAATGATTGGTGCCATGGCTACAGGTTTATACTCCATTCCATCACGTCTGGCATCATTTATTTCTGTTCTTTCGGGAAGTTTTTCTTCTGTTCTTGCCCCAAGGCTTGCTGGTTTTGGTAATAAAGAAAGTGAAAAGACTTACATTAAAAAATCTTTACTAGCAATCTTTCCAATTGTTGCAGGGATAATCGTTTGGATTATTATTGCAAAGCCTTTTATACTTCTTCTTTTTGGATCAAAGTACCTAGAAGCAGTTCCCATTTTTCAAATGTTAGCTGCGGTTCAAATTCCAGCTTTATTTGCCAACCCAGCTAACTCAGCAATAATATACGCGATGAAAAAGACGGTTTATATTGGATCTTTTTCAACTTTTCAATTAATTGCAATATTAGCTCTCAATTTTGTTTTGATTCCTAAATTTGGGGTTTATGGGCCAATAATTACAATTGGTATTACGAACATTATTCGTGTTATCTATTCATGGGTAATAGTAATTAGACATTATTGGACAAAAAATGGATAAAAAAAAAGAAATAGTTGCTCACGTTCTGGTAAAAAATGAAGCCAGATTTATTTGGTATTCCGTTTCTTCAATTATTGATTATGTAGACAAAGTCCTTCTTTGGGATACAGGGAGTACAGATAAAAGCGTTGAAATAGAGAAAGAGTTGGTAAAAAAATATCCAGAAAAGATAATTTTTAAAGAAATTCCAACTTCTCATTTTGATGAAGAAAAAATCAGACAACAAATGCTTGATCAAACTTCAGCAGATTGGTTTGTCGTTGTTGATGCAGATGAAATCTGGTGGAACGATTCAATCAAAAAAGTAATTGAGTTAATTAAAAAAGAAGGGGACAGACTTGAATCAATTGTGGTGCCTGTTGTTTTACCAGTTGGGGATATATTTCATAGGCAGGAGGAAAATGCTGGAAGATATAATTTGGCAGGTAGAGTAGGGCATTACAATTTAAGGTTTGTAAACCATAATATTCCAGGACTTCATTCATTGGGGGCACACGGAGTTTGGGGATGGGTAGATGGAGACAATAAAATGATTCAGGATAGAGATGTTTCTAAAATAGGCTATTGTGATGCACCTTATCTGCATATGACGTATTTAGAAAGGGCCGGCGATGGTAAAGATGTTGATGTTTTTAAACGTAAGATGAAATTGAAGTATGAAATCGGGGATCCTTTTCCTCTAGACTTTTATTATCCTGAAGTTTTCTTTAGAGACAAACCAGATCTTATCCTAAGTCCGTGGAGGGTAATGTCTAGATTGTTCAAGTTTAGAGCTTTTTTTGAAACACCTTTAAGAAAAATAAAAAGAAGAATTTGGAAAGGAAAGGTGGGGTATTAATATGTTTAAAAATTGGAAGTTTCTACTGTTTATTATTTTAGGAGTGCATTTATTTCTTCTGACACAACTTAGGTTTACTGCTTGGCCCGAAATGACACTATGGCCGTACCTAATGAATATTGGTTGGTTGCCTTATCAGGATATTGCAATTGCCCATACCCCTTTGCTTTTAGTTAAGCTGGCAATCTTTTATAAAATATTTGGAGTAGGAATTCTTCAACTCAAAATTTTTACTTGGATAACAATACTTCTTTCAGATGTTTTAGTCTTTTTGATAGCTAAGAAGTTATGGAATTTGAAAGTGGCTTTTGTGTCACTTGTTGCTAGCATTTTCCTTTCAATTTTCTACGATGGAAATGGGCTTTGGTTTGATTTATTTATGGTGCCAATGATTTTGGGCTCATATTACTTCATATCTCAAAAGAAATATTTTTGGTCGGGAATACTTTTTGCTCTCGCTGTTATTACTAAACAAACTGCTGTCTGGTTTTTAATCCCTATTGTTATTTCTTTGCTCAGTTCAAAGTCTAGTATCAAGGACTACTTTAAAGTTGCTTTGGGAGGAGCTGTAATATTAATTCTCTTTGTAGTCGCTCTATCTTTATTTGGAATTCTACCTAGTTTTTGGAATTGGGCAATAGGATTTGGGGTATTTATTCTTCCTAAGTCTCAAGGGCAAATACAGTTGCCAGAAGTTAATACCTTGATAAGTGCAATATTCCCATTCACTATTTTTATTCTCCTATTTATCAAATCAAAGTTCAGATACATAAGTCTTCTTTTGTGGGCAATTGCAGGGGGGCTTGGGGCATTGCCTCGGTTTGAATACTTCCATTTCCAACCAGCCGTTCCATTTTTGGCGATAGCGGTAGGGTTGGTATTAACCAGTCTTGAGAAAAAAGATATCTTAATCAAAATATTCATTTCAGGTTATATAGTTTTCTCTCTGATTCTTTTTTCCAGATATATTGTTAGGAACTTTGGTGGAGGTACAAGATTTTTAGAGACGAACGTCTCGGATATTGTTTCTTATGTTAAAAACAATACTAACGAGGGTGACGCTATTTTTGTAATGAACTGGTGGGACAATATTTATGCTTTAACAGGAACCTTACCAGGAGTTAAACCATGGGTGCCACAACTCTCCTGGTATCAGGAAGTTCCTGGTATTCAGGAAAAAGAAGTTGAGAGTCTTGAATCCTCAAAACCAAAGATTATCTTAATGAATGAATATGAGGATACTGGGCTTGCGTCCTATAAGCCACAAAAAATATATGACTATGTTATGTTAAATTATGAGTTGAAAGAAGAAGTGGGTGGAATTCAAATACTAGTTCCAAATAAATAATATGAAAATTGCATTTTTAAACAAATATCAGAATAGAGTTGCTAGGGGGGCTGAAACATATGTTTCAGAATTGTCTAGTAGGCTTTCAAAAGATAATCAGGTAGATGTTATTTCTAAAGTAAACTATTTTGATCTTTTAAAAAATAAATATGATGTGGTTATTCCCACAAATGGTAGACTCCAGGTTTTTTTAGTTAGAATAGTTACTTGGTTAACTCACTCAAAGATGATAGTCTCAGGACAATCTGGAATTGGTTGGGATGATAAACTAAATCTTCTAGCATTTCCTAATGCCTTCGTTGCTCTTTCAGAGAAAGCTAGTAATTGGGCCAAAAAATTTAATCCATCTATTAAAGTTGTCCAAATTCCAAACGGAGTAGACCTTAATAAATTTACAAATAATAATTTGTATTTCACAAATAAGATAAAAACTGTATTGGCAGTGGGAGCATTTACTGAGCAAAAAAGACTTGATTTAACAATTAAAGCTGTTGCAAAACTCGATGGTGTTAAATTGATAATTGCTGGTGGTGGTGGGGAACTAAAAGACAAGATTAATAATTTAGGAATTAATATTTTAGGGAAAGAAAGATTTGAATTAATATCAGTTCCCTTCAACCAAATGCCTGATATTTATAAACGTGCCAACGTCTTTACACTGCCCTCTGCATCATCTGAATCATTTGGTAATGTTTTAGTTGAAGCAATGGCATCTGGTTTACCTGTGGTTGCAACTGATGACGAGGTAAGGCGTGAGATAGTTGGAGATGCAGGCCTTTTTGTTGATCCTACAAATATAGATGAATATGCAAAGATGATCAAAAAAGCTTTAGAGACCAACTGGGGTACTAAACCAAGATCTCAAGCAGAGAAGTTTTCCTGGGACGAGATTGCAAAGAAGTATAATGAGCTGTTTAGTAAACTTACAAAATGAAAGTATCAATAATTATTCCTACATACAATGAAGCCACCGACCTTGAGAAATGTATAAGATCACTTGCGGAACAATCTTATGGGGACTTTGAGATTGTTATTGTGGACGATGGAAGTACTGATAAAACCTCAGAAGTTTTGGAGAATTTAAAACAAATGATTAACAGTTTAAAACTTCTTGAACAAAAACATGGGGGAGCAGGAATGGCTAGGAATTTAGGTGCAAAAGAGGCGAGTGGTGACATTTTGGTTTTTGTAGATGCAGACATGACCTTTGACAAAAATTTTTTAAAAAACCTTGTTGAGCCAATTATCACTGGGAAATCAAAAGGTACTTTTAGTAAAGAAGAGTATGTAGAGAATTGGGACAACATTTGGGCAAGGTGCTGGAATATTAATGAGAACTGGGAACCAAAGAAAAGACACCCCAGAAGTTATCCTGATGAACAACCAGTATTTAGAGCTATTCTCAAAAAGGAATTTGAAAAGGTAGGAGGGTTTACGCCTGGTGGCTATGACGACGATTGGAGTTTATTTAAAAAACTAGGGTACAAAGCAACTAATGCTACTGGCGCCATTTTTTACCACAAGAATCCATCTTCACTAACCGAAGTTTTTAAACATGCTAAATGGGTTGGAAAAAGAAAATACAAGTTTGGGTTTCTAGGTAATATAGTTGGAATTATTAGAGCCTCACTCCCAGTATCGATTGTTGTTGGTCTTTATAAATCTCTTGTAGGCAATACTCCTCACTTTATTATTTTTAAGGTTGTATATGATTTTGGGATTTTTTGTGGAATTATTGAATATATTTTTACTGGAAAAGCATCAAAATAATATAATGCGTCGACTATTTAATCTTCTTTTGTTGTTAGTAGCTCCATTCATTGCCCTTTTTAATCTAGTAGGGGTTGCCTATGCGGAAGGCCATGTTGGATGTCCAGAAAGATATGTAACTTTGGTTAATCCCGTTCGCGGAAGAGAGCTGTGGTTAGATAAATCTCTCAAACCAATCATCGAACAATATAATGCTTCTGCCGCTTTCAGTTTTCCAGCAACCTGGCTAATGCAATATGATGCTCTCAATGACCGCGAACTAATTGATACTGTTAAAAACTTTGAGGTTGGTGGAGAGAAGGGGGTATTCCTTGAAATCTCCGAAAGCTTGGCAGATGAAGCAGGGGTGGTATATGATTCTGAGACAAAGTGGTCAAATCCCGGTGTAATATTCCTTTCTGCTTATACGCAGAGTGAAAGAAGGGCTCTAATTGACACAATATATAAAAAATTTAAGGATAACTTTGGTTATTATTCTAAGTCAGTTGGGGCATGGTGGATTGATTCATATTCGGTCAACTATATTAGGCAAAAGTATGGAGTTGACGCAATTTTAATTGTTGCAGACCAAAAAACCACAGATAGTTATGGTGTTTGGGGACAGTGGTGGGGAGAACCTTATTATCCATCAAAATATAATATCTTAACTCCAGGTGTAAAAAACAAGCTGGATGCCGTTATCATCCAATGGGCCCAAAGAGACCCAACTTTGGCATATGGAGAGGGTTCAATTTATTCCAACTATTCTTTACAGGCAAATGATTATATAAGAAGTGGAAAAAGTACAGATTATTTTCAATCTTTAGTTGATTCATATTTGGACTGCAAAAATCCTGTCGGACAAATTACCATTGGAATGGAAACGGGGATGGAAGAAATTGATTTTCATTCTGAGTACATTAACCAGTTAAAAACTCTTTCAAAGTATGAAGGCCTTAATTTTTTGACAATGAGTGACTTTGCGAAAGTTTACAAAAATATTACTAGGGAAAATCCATCGAGTGTAGCAATTGGAGGGTGGACTATGAACACTAAAGAAAGAAGCAATAGAAATTTGGGGGATAGGGTTAGGTATAACGAGAAAATTCCATTTAGTGATTATTTTGTAGCTGATAAAAGTAGTTTTTTAGATAGAGACTTATCATTATTGGAAGTTAGAGAATATAAAAGCACAATTCCTTGGTATCTGCTCATTTCGTTAGCACTTCTTACAATTGCATTAAGAAAAAAGATGTTTGTGGTTTGGACTACTTCTATGCTTTTTACCTTTATCTCTTTCTTTTTGATTTTTAGGTCAGGTACTTTTCATGGTTGGCAGGTTTTTTACGGCCCCATCCTAGAAAACTTGGACAAAGTTCAGTGTTTATTGGTGCTTTCTGTATTTGCTATCTTTTACCTTGTTACAAAAACTAAATTAAAAAATAAGTCCCTCTTCTTTTGGCTTCTACCACTTTCTTTTGGACTCGATAGAATTCTAATGTCACTCCGCTACTCAGTAATTGAAGGAGGGCGTGTATTTGGTTATTTGGTTGATCGAACTAGAATTTTTGGATTGATGATAGGGGATAATAATATAAAGTTTTTTAATAATATTTTTACAACCACTGAAGTAGCATCGTTTTTGAGAATTCCATTTGAAAGGGTCTGGCAGGGGGGTGTCCTTTATTTTATTTTGTATCCCCTATCACATATCTTATTAGGCATTGGACTATACTTTTTACTGATAAAGCTATCTAAAAGAATTAGAATAATTATACTTACCATTCTGGTAATATTATTTGTTGCTCAAATTGTATGGATTTTTAAGATAGATCCAAGTTGGGTACAACCAATTACAAATTAAAAGTTAAAAAAAATAATTAGAAATTAAAAAAATAAAAATGATTATCATTACGCTAATAGCGTCCCTTATATTAAGACTAATTTCACTCAATCAATCTCTTTGGTTAGATGAGGCAACAACCGCACTGGTTTCAAAAATGACCTTGGTAGATATTTTTACCAAGTTCATGCCGGGGGACTTTCATCCACCTCTTTACTACCTAGTACTCAAAGGCTGGACTACCCTCTTTGGTTATTCTGAGATTTCATTAAGAATCCCATCAATCATTTTTGGGATTGGAGCGGTTTATTTGATTTATCTAATTGGTAAAAAACTTTTTGATAAAAATACAGGTCTTATTGCTGGGGCATTACTAGCTACCTCCGGGCTTTCAATTTACTATTCACAAGAAGCAAGGATGTATGCAATGACTGCATTTTTAGTTGCTTTAGCTTTTTATCTATTTCTCAAAAAGAAATGGGTTGTGTTTTCTGTAATATTACTTCTAATAGGGATGACTGACTATGTTGCTCTTTTTGTAGTCCCCGTGTTTTTAATTGCAGGTTGGAAAGATTGGAAGAAGACATTATTGAGTTTAATTCCACTTATTGCAGGGTTTGTTCTATGGTTACCTATCTTTTTAAAACAAATTACGGCAGTTTCGTCCGTCCAAAGTTCAGGATGGTGGGGGATTTTGGGAACCCTGACTTTCAAAAACATTGTCCTAATTCCTGTTAAGTTTATGCTTGGAAGAATTGGATTTGATGATAAAAACATTTATCTATTAATTGTTGTAGTTGCCGGCTTTCTTTTTGCCTCATTGGTTACAAAGTCATTCAAGTCTACAAAAACACTTTGGTTGTGGTTGACCTTGCCAATAATAATTGGGATAATACTTAGCTTTAAGGTTCCATCTCTAATTTACTTCCGATTCCTCTTCTGTCTTACTCCATTTTATTTACTTATAGCAAATGGGGTTTCGCAATATAAAAAATCAAAGATTGCCTTGATTGTAATACTTCTCATGTTTAACCTTGCTACGTCTGGATATTATCTACTAACTCCCAAATTCCAAAGGGAAGACTGGAGAGGGTTGGTTAGCTTCATTAAGTCCAAAAGCACTGAAAACGACATTACAATCTTTTCCTCACACTCAAACATGGAAGCCTACCTTTATTATGCCCCAGATGCTAAAATTGCAGGGCCAGAAGGGATTGTTAGAGGCTATGACCAGATTTGGTTAATGAGTTACCTAAGTGACATTTTTGATGCTGGGGGCACCGTAAAATTGAATGTAGAGGCTTTGGGATATGAAAATACAGCCAGTTACACATTCCGGGGAATTGGAACAGTCCACTATTATGAAAATCGCAATTGATATCAGTCAAATAATCTACGGAACAGGTGTTTCTGTATATACCAAGAATCTTGTGAGTGGTCTTTTGAAAAAAGATTCTGAGAATGATTATGTTATATTTGGTGGATCAATGCGTAGGTTTTCTGAACTTAAGCATATTGCTGAAAACTTTGTAGGAAAGTATGAACATAGAATTTATAAATATCCTCCTGCTCTTGCTGACTTTGTTTGGAACAGAATGCATAAGTTTCCAGTTGAAAAGATAGTAGGGTCTGTTGACGTTGTTCATACTTCTGATTGGGCAGAACCACCATCAAATGCTTTCAAGGTGACTACTGTTCACGATCTATATCCTTTCAAGTTTCCAAAGTTGATTCACCCAACGGTTTTGGATGTTCACAAGAGAAAACTAGGTTGGGTAATCAGGGAAAGCAGTAGAATCATTGTTCCCTCAAACTCAACCAAAGATGACTTGGTCAAGCTTGGAGTAAGAGAGGGAATTGTAAGAGTAATTCCTGAATCCCAATCAATATCAAAGGCGGATGACACTGAAATTGATAGGGTTAAAAAGAAATATGGTATCCAGGGGGACTATCTATTGGTGATTGGGGCAACCCCTCTAAAAAATACTGAAAGAATAATCAAGGCATACCATTTGTCTACCGCAGGACGCGAAATTAAGTTAGTTATTGCAGGAAGGCCTTCAAATATTAAGATAGAACCCGAAAGAAACATTAGAATACTTGGGCACATTGGGGAGGGTGACAAAGCAGGACTAATCTCGGGGTCCTTGGGATTAATATTCTCATCCATTTATGAAGGGTTTGGAATTCCAATTTTGGAAGCATTTGCTTGTGGTGTTCCTGTTGTTACTTCAGGATTTGGTTCTATGTTGGAAATTGCGGGAGATGCTGCTGAGTTGGTAGATCCATACAGTGTCCACTCAATTAAAGAAGGAATAGAAAAAATTCTAAGAGGTCCTAAAAGCTTTATTGAAAAAGGAGAGAAGAGAGTCAAAGATTTCTCTTGGGATAAAACCGCAGAAATGACACTAAATGTATATAAGGAGGTCATGAAATGATAATAGGAATTGATGGAAATGAGGCTAATGTAGAAAAAAGGGTAGGAATAAACACTTACGCCTTTGAACTTCTGTGGAATCTGTGGAAACTACAGGGTGAGTGGAAAGATAGACACACTCTTATAGTTTACCTAAAAAGTTTGCCAAGAGAAGAGATGCCCGGGGAGACCACACACTTCAAGTATAAAATCATAAGGGGAGGGGGCAAGTGGATCTTGACCAAGCTTATGCCTGATTTGTTTTTTGGTAAACCTAAGTGTGATCTCTTCTTTTCTCCAAGTCACTATGTTCCTCTCCTTGCTCCCATGCCTAGAGTGTGTTCAATTATGGACCTCGGATACCTCGAATACACGACACAATTTCGTAAAATTGACATTTGGCAGTTAAATGTGTGGACTGCTATCAGTATTTTTGTATCAAAGAAGATCTTTGCTATATCAAACAGTACAAAAACAGATATTGTACGACACTACCCATCAGCTAAAGGTAAAGTTCATGTTACGCCTCTAGCCTATGATACTGATAAGTTCAACATGAGTATACCCGACAAGGATGTGCGACGTGTACGGGATAGGTACTCCATAGTAAGCGACTATGTATTATATTTGGGAATGCTTAAGCCCAGTAAGAATATTGAGGGCTTACTAACCGCCTTTAAGGAAGTTATAACCGAGAATCAATCATTGATTTCCAATCTGAAGCTAGTAATAGCTGGAAAGAAGGGTTGGATGTTTGAATCAATCTTTGGAAAAGTAAAAGAATTAGGATTAGAAGAGAAAGTTATATTTACTGATTTTGTCGATGAGAAAGATAAACCTGCTTTAATAAAAGGGGCAAAGGTGTTTGTTCTTCCTTCATTTTGGGAGGGGTTTGGGTTGGACATTTTAAATGCACTGTCTTGTGGAGTGCCAGTTGTTGCCTCAAATGTAGGAAGCATTCCGGAAGTTTTGGGGGACGCTGGAGTACTCATCGATCCAAAAGACACCGGCAGTATTGCCAAAGGAATTTCCGAGGTGCTTTTGGGGGATGAAGCGAAGTATAATAATTATAGAGAGAAAGGTTTAGCTCAAGTTAAAAAGTTTTCTTGGGAGAAAACTGCAAGAGAAACCCTTGAGGTGTTAGAATCTATTAAATAAATATGTTTAAAGACAAAACTGGGAGAGAACTGTCAGGAAAAGAAGCTTCTGAAAAGATATTAAACAGGATTAGTAATTATGTGTTGGATTTTGAACTGATGGTTCTAAGATGGGTAAGCCATGTTCCCTCTCACTCCTTCCGCAAGTTTTTTTATATTATGTCTGGAATGAAAATCGGAAAAGGATCGGTGGTACATATGTGGGCCAACTTTTTTGATCCATCTAACATAAAAATTGGGAACGACACAATTGTCGGGGATCACGTATTTTTGGATGGACGAGCTCCTCTTTCAATTGGAGACCATGTGGATATTGCTTCATCTGTAATGATTTATAACTCTGAACACGATCTTGAAAAAGAAGATTTTTCAGCAAGAGAAGAACCCGTTGAGATTAAAGACTATGTGTTTATTGGCCCAAGAGCCATAATTTTGCCAGGTGTAACAGTTGGGAAGGGTGCAGTTGTCGCAGCTGGAGCAGTTGTCACTAAGGATGTCCCCAACTTTACAATTGTTGGAGGAGTTCCCGCAAAAGAAATTGGAGAAAGAAAGAATCACGACCTTCACTATAAATTAGGACATGCCCGTCTTTTCCAATAATCCCATGAGTGAACCTGAATTTGTTGATTTTCAAACTGAAGACGGTCTGACTCTTCCAGGACTATTATATAAGGCAAAAGATAATGATAAAGTTGTTATCCACCTACATGGAAACGGTAGTTCCTCAGTGTTTTATGACGAAAAAGAGTTTAGAGATCTACCTGAGGCTTTAAATAAAAAAAATATTTCTCTCCTAAAATTTAATAACAGAGGAGCCAATGTTATTAAGAGACTAAGCGTTAGAAGAGAAGGTCGTGATGTGGAAAGAAAGTCTTTTGGTATGGCTTTTGAAAAGATAAGAGAATGTGTACAAGATATTGATGGAGCAGTTAAGTTCTTACAAAAATTAGGTTACAAAGAATTCTATTTGGCAGGTGCTTCAACTGGAGCAAATAAAATTTGTGTTTATGATCACTACAAACCTGACAATATATTCAAAAAATACATTTTAATTTGTGGCGGAGATGACACAGGTATTTATTATTCTATTTTGGGGGACAAAAAGTTTTTTAAGCTTCTAGATTTGGCAAAGACGAAAATTGATAAAGGGCAAGGGGAGGAACTTATGAAGGAGGTTCTATCTGTAGAAGTTTTTTCATACCAAGGTTTTTACGATATTGCCAATCCAGACGGGGATTACAATTGTTTCCCTTATTCAGAGGCTTTTGGGATGGCTAAGATTTCAAATAAACCACTCTTCAGATATTTTGAAGGTATCAAAAAGAACTCAATTGTGATTTATGGTGAGAATGATGAATATTCTTGGGGAGATGTCAAAAGAACCATGTTAACATTGAAGAAGTATCAGCCTGATTTTGATTATGAAATAATAGATGGTGCAGACCACAGGTTTACTGGTAAACAAAAGGAACTAGCTGAAGCAATCTCAAACTATTTATGAATAAAATATTAAAAGTAGTATTTATATTATTTTGTCTTGTTTCTATAGTATATTTATCTCTTCCTAATTTTGATTTTCCAACTCCTCCACCGGACGCTTTACAATCCCAGGAACTGGGGGATACAGAGAACCTTGCAGTAAGGCGTGCTTATTTCACAAACTTGTCTAGGGCAGAGGTTTTGGATTGGTATAAAAATCAGATCAACCACTCAAAATTCATGGGTATTCCCCTTCCTACATTTTTGGTAAATTATCCACCTGAAGAATCCCAAACTATTATTCGTGATCAAACTAGAAGCACATTCTTACAAGAAGCTGTTAATCCATTTAGAGAGAGTATCTATATTAATGGGTTCGAACCAAAAGAGGCTAAAGATGCTATTTTTATTGAAGGACGCGACTGGAGACAAAAGATTATTATTCGATATGTTTCAGGGTCAGTCTTTTTGAGGCTTGGAATATTTATTTTAACTGCAGCTCTTATGGTAGTAATGTACCGAGCATGGTATAAATCATTAAGCAAGAACAATGGATAAACAAATTGACTTAACAATTGTAATAATTTCTTCAAAGTTAAACTATCTCCTTGATTGTTTGAAGTCAGTTTATGCTGGGCTAAACGGTATCAAGAGTGAAGTAATTTTGGTTGACAATGCATCGGCAGATAAAATTGGGGAGGTTGCAAAGAAGAAGTTTCCTGAGTTGGTTGTACTTAGACGTGAGGTAAATGGAGGATTTGGAGAAAATAACAATATGGGTATGAAAATTGCCAAGGGCAGGTATGTTCTTCTTTTGAACGATGACACAAAAATAATTGATAAAAATATTTTCAAGGAAATGATATCTTGGATGGACGAGCATCCAAAGGTTGGTATTTCAACTTGTGGACTTCTTAATCCCGACCTAAAAACTTTCCAAGGGTCAGGTGGGTCTTTTCCAACACTTCCAAGGGTATTTACTTGGATGACCTTTTTGGACGATATTCCGGGGGTGGATAATTTAATTAAGCCATACCACCCACTTCACACATGGTCTCCATTTGGAACTAATGAGAATTACTTTAAAAAACCACATAAACAAGATTGGTTGACGGGGGCATTCTTTTTGATGAGAAAAAGTGCAATGGACACGGCAGGACTATTTGATGAAGACTTTTTCTTGTATGTTGAAGAAGTAGAGCTTGCATATAGGTTCGCTAAAAAAGGTTGGGAAGCATGGTACTTACCTAAATGGAAAATATTGCATTATGGAATGTCCACAAATGGGGCTGAAAAAGCCACCATTTTTGAACTCCAGAACTTGATGTTGATGTACAAAAAGCATGAACCTAAATGGAAATTGCCAGTTCTTAGGGCAATTTTGAGGTTTGGAGTAATTTTAAGAATTATTCTCTGGACTATAATGGGGAAACCCGAAGTAAGAAAAGTATATGCAAAAGCTCTTAGCGTTATCTGAAAAACTATCCAAGTATTTGATTGCAGCCACTCTTATTATTGTTCCTTTGTTGCCAAAATTTCCTCTTATAAGAGTTCCTGGAACATATGTAGCAATAAGGTTTGAGGATATTCTTCTTTTAGTTTTAGCTTTGTCTCTATTACCCAAAATTGTTTTGGAGTTTAAAAAGATTGTTCGGGATCCCATCATTTCTGCATTCTTAATATTCTTTGCTGTTGGATTTGTATCACTTTTGGCTGGGTATTTTGTCACTCAGACGGTTCAACTGCATATAGGA
>JAEAME010001697.1_pt1 | contig 14409 bp, 13 predicted proteins | sample 8958731 | NCBI WGS metagenome assembly JAEAME01 (sample SAMN16933194, study PRJNA681113) | bioreactor sludge metagenome | isolation source: anerobic bioreactor sludge (Control) | place: India:Bengaluru | collected 2018-10-24 | reverse complement strand
CAGTTTCCTTTCAAAGTGGGCGACTACGTTATCGTGGAGGCTGATAAAGGTGAAGACCTGGGCGAGGTGAACCAGGTCGGCGCGCTGCTGTCGATGAAAAAAAGCGACGCGCAGCCAAAAGCGATCTTACGGAAAACGAATCCCGAAGACCTGGTCAAGCTGGAACAAAATCGTGAAAAAGAAAAAGCGGCTTTCAAAGTCTGCAAAGAGAAAATTGAAAAGCATGGCTTGAGCATGAAACTGGTCGATGTCGAGTACCAATTCGATGGCAATAAAATCACCTTCTATTTCACGGCCGAGCGACGGGTTGATTTTCGTGAATTGGTCAAAGACCTGGCCGCTCAATATAAAGTACGCATCGAGCTGCGGCAGATCGGGGTGCGGGATGAAGCCAGAAGATTCAGTGGCTATGGTATCTGTGGCAGAAAACTGTGCTGCGCTTCATTCTTGAAAGAGTTCGATCCCATCACCACGCAATGCGCCAAGGAGCAAAATTTACCGCTCAATCCCCAGAAGCTATCGGGCGTGTGCGGCCGATTAATGTGCTGCTTGAATTATGAATTGGAATTTTATTTGGAAGCGAGCAAAAAATTTCCACCACTGGAAAGTGCAGTCAAGACCGAAAAAGGGACGGCGATCATCGATAAAATCGATGTCTTCAAAAACGAGGTTATTTTGAAGTATGAAAACGAAGAATATGAAAAACGGCCGTTAGAAGAAATCAATATGTTATTGAATCGCCAGCCCGAGATTAAAGAAATGCAAGCGTAGAATTTGTAAATAATTTTTGATAAATTTCTCACAAGGAGTAACAGAGGAAACTGAGGTTACACGGAGTTTTATTAATATCGAAAATGCTTTTAAAAATTCTCCGTGAAACTCCATTAGCTCTGATGCTCCTTGCAGAAAATTAATTAGAGAGAGGTTTGAATTTGAAAAATAAAGAAAAAATATTGGTCACCAGCGCCCTGCCGTATGCCAATGGGCCATTGCACCTGGGGCACTTAGCGGGAGCCTATCTCCCCGCCGATATTTATGTCAGGTACCAGCGACTGAAGAAGCGGGATGTGGTTTATATTTGCGGCTCTGATGAGCACGGCGTACCGATCACCATTGCGGCGGAGAAACAAAAAATATCGCCACAGGCAATTGTCGATAAATATCATTATTTGAACAAAGCATCGTTTGAAAAAATCGGCATAAGCTTCGACAACTATTCACGCACCTCGCTACCGTTGCATCATAAGATTTCACAGGAATTTTTCTTGAAATTACATGCCAAGGGCTATCTGAGTGAACAGATCGTCACCCAGCTTTTCTGTGAAAATTGCGACCGTTTCCTAGCCGATCGTTATGTGGAAGGAACCTGTCCCATCTGTCATGCGGCGGGCGCCAGAGGCGATCAATGTGATACCTGCGGTAGATCGATTGATCAAATTCAATTGATCGATCCGATCTGTGTTACCTGCGGCAATAAACCAGTCATCAAAGAAACCAGGCATTGGTTTATCAACTTGAAAAACTTGCAGCCGAAAATCAAAGCCTGGCTGGATACCAAAACGCACTGGAAGGAAAACGTCAAGAATTTTTGTGAAGGCTGGTTCAAGACGGGGCTGGAAGATCGGGCCGTAACCCGTGATCTGCGCTGGGGCGTTCAGGTGCCGCTGCCAGGCTATGAAGACAAAGTGCTCTATGTCTGGTTCGATGCGCCGATTGGTTATATTTCTTCGACAGTGGAATGGGCGCAAAATATCGGCCAGCCCGACAAATGGAAAGAATACTGGCAGGATGATTCCACCCGATTGATCCATTTCATCGGCAAAGATAATATCGTATTTCATGCCATTATCTGGCCTTTGATTTTAATGGGGCATGGTGAATATATTTTGCCCGATAATATTCCAGCCAATGAATATTTAAATCTGGAAGGCGGAAAGCTTTCTACCAGCCGAAATTATGCGGTCTGGCTGAATGAATATCTGGATAAATTCCCGCCCGATCCATTGCGCTATTGTATCGCCGCCAATGCGCCCGAGACGAAAGACGCTGATTTTTCCTGGAAGGAATTTCAGCAGCGGAATAATAACGAATTGGCGGATATTCTGGGCAATTTCGTCAATCGCTCGCTCACCTTTTTGCAGAAAAATTTTCACAACACAGTTCCGCAGCCTGGCAAATTCGATGCGCTTGATAAAGAGATGCTATCTCGATTGGAAAAAGCTCCGACAGAAATCGGCAATTTGTTTGAAAATTTTGAAGTACGAAAAGCCGTGGCAGCATTCATGGATCTGGCTCGATTTGCCAACAAATATTTCAATGACCAGCAGCCCTGGGTGACGATCAAAGACAATCCTGAGAAATGCGCCACCACATTTTATGTTTGTGTGCAGGTTTTGAAAGGGCTGGCTATTTTGATGGAGTCCGTGCTGCCATTCTCTGCCAGGGAGCTTTGGAACATGCTTAATTTCTCAAATCCATTTGAAAATAATCATTGGGATGAAGCAGGCAAAGCGAATGTTCCAGTGGGGCATCGCTTGAATAAGCCGAAAATTCTATTTAATAAATTGGAAGATGATGTCATCGAAGCGGAAATAAAGAAGTTGCAATCCGTGACCAATAAAACCGCAGAGAAACCAGAGGAACAGGTGATGAGTGAAAAAATTTCGTTTGAGCAATTTCGGAAGATAGACCTTCGAGTGGCAACCGTGCTCGAAGCCGAAAAAGTAGAAAAAGCCAACAAGCTGCTCAAAATGAAGATCGATCTGGGCAGCGAGCAACGCACCATTGTCGCTGGGATTGCGCTCAATTACACGCCTGAACAGATGATAGGCAAACAGATCGTGGTGGTTGCCAATTTAGAGCCAGCTAAAATCAGAGGAATCGAATCCAATGGTATGTTGTTAGCCGCCGTAGTGGACGATAATCGACTTTCAGTAATCGTTCCAGAAAAAGAGATGCCGAATGGAACACCCATCCACTAAAATTTCGCTGGTCGATTCTCATGCGCATCTCTATTTTGACCAATTCGATCAGGATCGGGATGCGGTGATCAAAAATGCCAAGTTAGCGAATATCTCTGCCATTATCAATATTGGAGTCAACATCGAGACGAGCCTAAAGTCCATTGAGCTGGCTGAATCTTATGATTTCATTTATGCGACGGCAGGCATCCATCCCCAGGATGCGCATGAAATGCGATCGGATCGATGGGATGAATTTGTGAAATTGCTCGAACATCCGAAGGTGGTGGCAATTGGCGAAATTGGGTTGGATTACTATCGAGATTATTCGCCACATGAGGTACAAAAGGAAGTGCTCCATCGACAACTAGAATTGGCGGTCGAGCATGATTTGCCCGTGGTGGTTCATACCCGCAATGCCTGGCAGGATGTTTTGCCGATTATTACCGAGCAATATCGTGGCAAATTGAACGGCGTGTTTCATTGTTTTTCAGGAATGGAAAATGAAGCAAAGTTGGTTTTGGATGCGGGCTATTATATTTCATTTACAGGTGTGGTGACATTTAAGAATGCAAAAGCTCTCGACATTGCTGCGAATTACGTCCCATTAGATCGGCTATTACTGGAAACAGATTGTCCGTTCATGGCGCCAGAGCCATTTCGTGGCAAGCGCAGCGAGCCAGCCCACGTGCCAGTTATTGCCAGAAAAATTGCAGAAGCCAAAGAGATAGATATTGCGGAACTGGCCTTTGAAACGAATAAGAATGCTGAGAAATTGTTTGGATTAAAAATTAGATAAGAGATTCCAAATTCCAAAACAAATTTCAAATTTATACGATCCGCCGATCGGCCGTGTGCTTCACTCTAAGAATCTTTTTTAACGCAAAGAAGTCAAAGGAGGCGAGAAGGACGCAGAGTGAAAAAAATAAGTAATCTCTCAGTGAGCTTAACGCCTACTTGGCGATCTTTGCGTTTAAATTCAGCTCAAAAATTAAAATGATCCAAGCAAAGGTACATCCCAAAAAGAGTCTGGGACAAAACTTTTTACAAGATGAAAATATCGCCAGAAAAATAATCGCCAGCCTGGACTTAAAACCAGACGATTGCGTTTTGGAAATCGGATCGGGAACGGGCGTGCTAACCAAATATCTGGTTCAAACCGCTGTAAAGGTTGTGGCAGTTGAGATTGACAAAAATTTGGCTCAGCAGCTTCAACAGCAATTTAGCTCGAAGGGCAATTTTATACTTTATCAAAATGATATTTTGAAAATCGCTTTTGAGCCAATTCTGGCAGATTATCGAGGTTGGAAAGTTGTTGGAAATTTGCCCTATCACATCACCAGCCCAGTGCTTTTTAAGCTGTTTGAAGGACGGCATTTTTTTGATAGCGCCATTTTGATGGTTCAAAAGGAGGTGGCGCAGCGGATCGCTGCCCAACCGAATTCAAAAGAATATGGGATACTTTCGGTTTTCAGCCAGTTCTATTCTTCAACGAAAAAATTGTTTGATGTCTCGAAGCATGTTTTTTTCCCCAGACCTGATGTAACTTCAGCGGTGGTACGGCTTGAATTTAACAAAGCAGTTTTATTAGATAAAAATGAAGAGTCAGTATTTCGCCAGATTGTCAAAGGAACTTTCAATCAGCGAAGGAAAATGCTGCGGAATTCGCTGCTGGCGATTCCCGACTTGAACATAAATTTAGATCAGGTCAATTTTGATCTGACCCAGCGCCCCGAACAATTGCCAGTATCGGATTTTACTCGATTGACAAAACTCATTATGAAGAGCAGGAGTGCGATGACTTTATGCAGCGCAGACGACGCATGAGGTTATTACGCTCCATTTCTTCCAGATTAAACGAAGGTAGTCGAAAACTGCTTCTTAAAAAGAGTGTGCGATGGAAGAAAACGATCTGAAAGAAATCGTCGAAAATATCAATTTTTTAGCCGATGCCAGAAATGACGCGCTGGTTAGCAACATGATCATCGATCTCCATCCCGCTGACCTGGCTGAGATTTTGTATCATCTTGATGATGAGCATCGCAGTTATATTTTCGATCTGCTGGATGCTGAGACCGCATCTGAAGTCATCAGCGAGATGGATGGTGTTTCACGGGAAGACCTGCTGGAAGAATTGGATCATGATCGAATCACTGAAATCGTCGATGAGATGGATTCCGATGATGCCACTGATCTGGTATCGGAACTCCCCGATGATGTGGCTCAAAAAGTTCTGGAAAGTATCGATAAGGAGGATTCCGAAGAAGTCAAAGAGCTGCTCAGCCATGAGGAAGATACTGCGGGCGGTATTATGGCCAAGGAGTTGGTCGCCGTTTATCCTCACAGCACCGTGGATGAGGCGATCCAGCGGATTCGAGCCAAAGCCGAAGAAGTGGAAGATATTTATTATTTGTATGTGGTCGATCAATTTGATAAGCTGATTGGAATCGCCCCATTGAAAGATTTGATTCTGGCAAAGGGTGATACTAAAATTTCCCAGATCATGGATCGGGACGTGGTTTCTGTAACGACCGATGTTGATCAGGAAGAGGTGGCAAATATCGCCCGCCGCTACGATTTGGTCTCCATCCCTGTCGTCGATAAAATGGGACGTCTGATCGGTCGTATCACGTTCGATGACGTGGCTGATGTAATGCAGGAAGAAGCTTCCGAAGATATTCAGCGCATGGCAGGTATTACCGATGAAGAAGAGTTCAGGGAAAAATCCGTTTTTCGAATATCGCAAGTCAGGCTGCCGTGGCTGCTGGTTGGTTTTACCGGCGAGCTTGTCTCTGCTTACATCCTTCATCATTTCGAGGCGTCGCTGGATGAGATCATTGCTGCGGCGTTTTTTATCCCAATCATTATGGCGATGGGCGGAAATGCTGGGATTCAGTCGTCAACCATCATGGTCAGAGGAATGGCAACGGGTGAGATTAGATTATATGACATCAGGCGACGGCTGCTACGGGAAATTTTTGTTTCGCTGCTGAATGGACTGCTTTGCGGTTTGTTACTATTTTTAGTAGTTACTTTTTGGCTGAAACTGCCAAGATTTGGAATGATCCTCGCATCAGTGCTCATGCTCGTGATTTTAAATGCTTCGCTTGTCGGATCATTCGTACCAGTTATGCTGAAAAAAATCAAGATTGATCCAGCGATAGCGACCGGCCCTTTTATTACGACGTCGAATGATGTGCTGGGATTATTGATTTATCTGGGATTGATTTCGGTTTTTATTCCGTATCTAAAGTAATTTTGATTAGAATTAGCAGTGAAGATGCCCAACGGATGTTATTTAAAAATCTATATCCTATAAGTTGATAAAAAATTAGTCACCTTGCTCTGAAGAATATAATGCAAGAAGTATCAAGATATGATTCGCGATAATGTTATAGCAATAACTAAATCAGTATCTGGCAAAAACATAAGCCTAACTCTAAAACAATGGTTTCATATCATCGAATCTCATGACTACTTGTCAGGAAATATAGATAAGATATTGGAAACCGTAAATTCACCAGATTATATTGTAAAAGGTTTTAAAGAAGAATTGATTGCATTAAAACACTATTTGAAAACGAAATTGGGCGAAAAACATTGTGTTGTGATATATAAAGAAAATGAAGATGGTTTTATTATTACAGCATTTCTTACCTCAAAACCTGAAAAACTTTTGAAACGAGGTGTGATATGGCAAAAATAACAGAGTTCGATAGCTCGGTCATACCCTATTTATTGAAATTCAAACAAAAAAGTTACTGGGTCGATTATGACGACGAGACGGATACACTGTATATCAGCTTCCGTAAACCGCAATGCGCTGATGATAGTGTGATGGAAGATAATTTTATCTATCATTACGATGCAGAAAAATTAGTTGGTGTAACAGTGCTACATGCAAAGAGCCTTTAAAATAAATGTCATACTTAATATTAAGCCTTAAAATAAAGCAATGAGTATAGGAAAATTTATATCAAGTGCAATAGAAAGCTATACTAAAGGTGATTATGATATATCTCTTGCACTTACGTGTTCTGCAGTTGATGCAACAGCAAGAAAGCTATTTCCAAAGCTGAATAATAATGAGCGGATAAAAAATTTTATTCAGCAGAATATGAGGATTGTCAGTTATTTTGGACTTCCTGGAATTTCAACTGGCGGTTTAAGAATTAAATGTGATTCTATTCCCGAAATTAAAAAGGATCAAGATAATTTAGTTGGTTTAGAAGATATAATTTATTACACTATAAGATGTAGCTTGATTCACGAATGTAAACCAGATTCAAGAATTGATTTCATAAACAATACTCGAATTGGCGATTTAAATGGGAAATTCACTTTGCCTTCTCATATTTTATGGGGTCTTATTCTCTCAGTTATTTTATCAGAAACAAATATCAATGAGAAGATAGAAATATGTTTAATTATCAATATATCGGGAGACAAGTTTGAAATTAATGACTTATGGGGTAAGAAGGAAGAAATAGTTCCGTATTTGCACTATAAAAAAGTATAAACGAGCGTTTTGGTTGTGTCTGAATAATGTAGCTCCATCATAACAACTATTGATATTTAAAAAATATTTAATTCCAAATTTTAAATTCTAAAAATCGGCACAATGCCTTTACAAAAAACAGAAGCTGTTGTCCTAAAAACCCAGCGCTCAGGGGAAACGAGCAAAATCGTCACGCTTTATTCGCTCAAATTTGGCAAGCTCAAAATTGTTGCCAAAGGCTCGCGGGGACTGAAGAGTCGATTTTTTGGTACATTAGAACCGCTGAATCATATATCAATTGTTTACTATTTTAAAGAGACCCGAGAGTATCAATTTTTAAGCCAGGCTGACATTATTCATGCTTATGATCATCTCAAAGCCGATTTAAATAAATATGCACTGGCAATGGTCTGCTGTGAGTTGATCGACCGAACCGAATTGGAACAGGCAAATCCATATTTGTTTCAGATTCTGACTGATATGTTGAATGGGATCGATCAAACGCACCAGCAATTGATCAACTACTATTTCTGGTTTTTATTGAAATTTTTGAAAATCAACGGCTTCACGCCTGACTTTGTTCGGTGTAAGATTTGCCAGACTGATAATCCCAAAGATCAGGCCCGATTTTCGCTGGTCAATGGCAGCTTTAGCTGCAAAAAATGCAGCAGTCAAGAACCGATGGCCATTACTGTTTCAGCGGCGACGATACAGAATCTCAGACAATTGCAGGACTGTTCGATTAAAAATTTGGAGTCAATTACCAATGTAGCAGAGCGTGAGTGCGAAATGCTGTTGATCGCTTTTTTACAATATCACATTGAAGAGACAAAATACTTGAAATCAATAAAATTTAAAAACCAGGTTTCTATGAAAAACCTGCTTTATCAAAATACAAAAAAATAGAACGAGGTAATTGCATGAAAATTTCATCGACGGAAATTATGGAAAAAATGGTATCACTGTGCAAGCGGCGAGGGTACATTTTTCAATCCAGTGAAATTTATGGCGGCATCACCAGTTGTTATGATTACGGACCGCTGGGCATAGAATTGAAAAAAAATATCAAAGAACAGTGGTGGAAAAGCATGGTACAGTTTCGGGACGATGTGGAGGGTCTGGACGCCGCCATTCTCATGCATCCCCGGGTCTGGGAGGCATCGGGGCATGTGGAAGGTTTTACTGATCCGCTCGTCGATTGCAAATCCTGTCACCATCGTTTTCGCGCCGATCAAATTCAAACGCAGGGCAAATGTCCCGATTGCGGCGGTGAATTGACTGAAGTGCGCAAGTTCAATCTCATGTTCAAAACCCACATGGGACCGGTCGAGGAGCAGGCTTCGATCGTTTATTTGCGACCGGAGACAGCGCAGGGAATTTATGTGAATTTTTTGAATGTTCAAAAAGCGGCCCGCCAGAAAATTCCGTTTGGCATTGCCCAGATCGGCAAGGCGTTTCGCAATGAAATTACGCCGGGGAATTTCACCTTCAGAACTCGTGAATTCGAGCAAATGGAAATGCAATTCTTCGTGAAGCCAGGAACCGATACCGAATGGTTTCAATACTGGAAAGAACAACGCATGAAATGGTATCACAGCCTGGGAATTACTAAAGAGAAACTGCAATTTCATCAACATACCAAAGAAGAATTAGCGCATTACGCAGCAGCGGCATTTGATATCGAATATGAATTCCCATTTGGCAGATTGGAACTGGAAGGTATTCACAACCGCACTGATTTCGATCTGAAACGGCACACTGAATTTTCAGGCAAGGATATGTCTTATTTTGATGATCAAACGCAGGAGCATTATATCCCCTACATCATTGAAACTTCGGCAGGAGTAGATCGCACGCTGCTGACCTGTCTGATCGATGCGTATGAAGAGCAGCAATTAGAAAAAGACAGTCGTGTCGTGCTTCATCTGTCGCCCAAGATCGCCCCGATTAAATCGGCTGTTTTTCCGCTCGTTAAAAAGGACGGCATGCCCGACGTGGCGCACAAAATAGTTGACATGCTCCGTCCGCATTATATGGTATTTTACGACGATGGCGGCGCTGTCGGTCGCCGTTACCGCCGCATGGATGAGATTGGCACACCCTACGGAATCACTGTCGATTCACAGACCCTGCAGGATCAGACCGTGACGATTCGGGATCGGGATACGATGAAGCAGGATCGCGTAGCAATGGATCAGATTAAAAAATATCTGGATGAAAAAATAATCTAGCTTTTAATGCTGCCGGCGAGAGGTTCTGAACCTCCCGCCGTTTAATAAAAGGAGCGAAAATGCCAAAAGAAAAATCCCAAACACCTTTACCCTCTGAAGACATCGAAGCCATCCGCAAGCTGCGGGTGGAACGGATGAGCCGTTACTTGTTGCTGGTCGTGCTCATCGGCATCGGCATCGTTTTCTTCGCGATGGTGAAGATGTTCCTGATACCGGCATTTCTTGCCGCAGTTTTTGCAGGACTGTTTTATCCGTTCTATAAATGGCTGCTCAAACTATTCCGCAATAAAAAAAGCCTGAGCGCATTGGTATGTTGTCTCATTTTATTTCTGGGATTATTAATTCCAATCTACATCGTTGCCAATCTGGTGTCACGAGAAGCGATTACCTTTTACGAGAGTGCGGAGCAAGTCGTGCAGGATATTGTCACCCAGGGGGATAGCGGCTTATTGGGCCGATTGAAAGATTCAGAATTGGTAAAAAAATTCAAGCTCGATAAAATCGATTGGCAGGCAGAGCTGGGAGACATCGCCAAAAGAACGGCTTCTATTTTAGGCACTGTTATCAACAAGGCTTCCAAAGGTACGTTTCAACTGGTAACCAATTTGTTTTTGACTTTCTTTGCCATGTTTTATTTCTTCCGTGATGGCGATCGAGTGATCGCTCGATTGAAATATCTCAGCCCGTTAGCGGATAAATATGAGGACGAATTGATCAAGCGTTTCATCTCTGTTGCCAAAGCGACGATCAAAGGTACCCTGCTGATCGGATTATTGAAAGGGACGCTTGGCGCTATCACTTTCTGGATTTTCGGTATCCACGGCGCCATCCTGTGGGGCGTGGTCATGGTTATTCTGTCGGTGATCCCAATGGTTGGATTCGGACTGGTGATGTACCCCGCCGCAATTGTTATGATTCTAATCGGACATGTATGGCAGGGCATCATCATGTTGCTGATTGGGGCAGTGATCATCGCTCAAATTGATAATGTATTGCAGCCCCGCATGGTCGCTCGTGAAGCAGGGATGCACGATCTGCTGATTTTCTTTTCCACGCTGGGTGGCATCAGTCTGTTTGGTGTGATGGGATTTATCATCGGTCCCATCATTGCTGCGCTGTTCATCACAGTGCTGGATATTTATGGCAGCGAATTTAAAACTCAGCTCGACCTGGCGCAGAGCATTACTTCGCAGACAGAACAAATGGAAGCCGAAGATTCATTACCAGAATGACTTTGTCTTCTAAAGTTCAAATTTTAAGATCGAATGCATCTTTCAATTAAAAACTCCGCCCTATTAAAAGAGCGGGGCTAGAAGGTGCTGACCAAAAATATAAGCACCAAATCAACCTTTATTGCTTATTCACCTAATAACTTTGATATGTCCTTCTCATGGATAATAAAGCAGCAAACTACAAAACTCGATGTCATCCCTGGGATCGTGTTCATCATAATAACCTGTCCGAATGGTCAAGTAATTGGTTCCAATTTTAAATAGAGATGCAGGGTTGCCGTTCAATTGATGATTATAAAAACTTAAATCGCCATTTGCAGCAGAGTCCCCCAAGCGATTAGTTGTGATTCCGTTAATTTTCAATTCTGGGCTACATTGAAGCCCTCTGGCGAATATTCGATAGTATGGCATGCTGTTTGGAATACTGGATAAATAAAAGCTATATGATAGTTCTATTGCTTCAGTAGGAATTTGTAATTGAGAATTCTCTGGCCCTCCATACAAGTCATTTCCAAGATGGTGCAGCTTTACCTGGCGAACCAATACTTGAGACGGCGCAGCCTCGCACGTGATGGTCTTACTGCTATTGCTATTTTTTTCACCAGGAACTGAAAGAGCGTGTGGTTTTATACTTGAATGATCAACGGTCACAATCACATGCTCAGGTAAGAACACATCATTAGAAATTGATATCTCACAGTTGCCCTTATTATTAGTTGTTGCTGCATAGGTTTGTGCGCTGGTTTGGATCGAGACGATTGCTCCCGCAATAGTGGATGAGCGTGTCTCAATTGTAAAGCGATATGCACGAACATTTTCAGGTTCACTTGGATTCTTTTCACAAGCAACTAAAGACAATAGCAAAATAATTAATATCATTTCAAAGAAGGTTAAATACTTCATGAGCTTCTCCTTTCCGATTTAGTTCTAAGTAATCTTGATACGTTATTCTATCTTCTAATCTACTCCAGCATTCGTTGATAAGCATTGGGATCATAAGAAGTGTACGAGAGAATGATTGCTATTCCCTCATACACTCCTTTGTGGCTTTATATTTCTTTAGCATTTGGCTAAATTGTCGATCAAAAGAATGGCGATTCTCATTTCGTCAGTGCCATTTTTCTTGTACAATTGAAACTACCCGCCTGGATCTGATACAGATAAACTCCTGACACCACTCCACTGCCATAATTATCTCTTCCATCCCATCTAACCGTATAAGACCCGGCTGGCTTGGTTTCATTGACCAACGTTCGAATTTCCTTGCCCAACACGTTGAAGATTTTAATGGTCACAAAGGTCGCTTCTGAAAATTGATAATCAATAGTTGTTTCTGAATTAAAAGGATTTGGATAATTCTGCATTAATTTATAGCCAACTACAGATATTGGGTTAGGGTTAGCAGGATCTACAGCAACAATCCCGCCTTCATGGAAAACCGCTAAGCCCCCTCCTGTTCCAATCCACTTGTTGCCATTGACGTCGATTACGATTGAATTGACATTATTATCAGGCAAGCCTGAATTGGACATGGTGTAAGTTGTCCAATTGGTCCCACGAAATTTAGCCATTCCGTGCCCATTCCCAATCCATTTATTATCACTGCCATCGATCGCGATTGAACCGACGCCATAATTAGGCAAGCCCGAATTGTAAGTTATCCAGTTCACTCCATCAAATTTAGATAGACCAACCGACGTCCCAATCCACTTATGGCCACTGCCGTCGATCGCGATTGAAAAGACGCGGTAATCAGGCAAGTCCGAATTGGATGGATCGTAAGTTGTCCAATAATTGGTCCCATCAAATTTAGATAAACCAGAAAGTGTCCCAATCCACTTATTGCCACTATTGTCGATCACGATTGATGTGACAAAATTACCAGGCAATCCTGAATTGAACCAGGTGTAGGCTGTCCAGTTCACTCCATCAAATTTAGATAGACCACCCCAATTTGTCCCAATCCACTTATGGCCACTGCCGTCAATCACGATTGAGGTAATCCAATTAGATGGCAAGTCCGAATTTGACATGTTGTAAATTGTCCAGTTCACTCCATCAAATTTAGCTAAACCACCCCCATCTGTTCCAATCCACTTATTGCCATTGCCGTCGATCGCGATTGACGTGACCTCATAGTTAGACAAGCCCGAATTTGGCGCATTGTAAGTTGTCCAGTTAGCACCATCGAATTTAGCCAATCCGCCACCATCAGTTCCAATCCACTTATGGCCGCTTCCGTCGATCACGATTGACGTTACGTCATTATCAGGCAAGCCCGAATTGGACAAGATGTAAATTGTCCAGCTAATTCCAGCAAATTTAACCAGTCTTCCTCGAGCTGTCCCAATCCACTTATTGTCACTACCGTCGATTGCAATTGAGGTAATCCACTCATCAGGCGAGTCAAACGAGTCCAAAGTTGTCCAGTTCACTCCATCAAATTTAGATAGACCACCCCAATTTGTCCCAATCCACTTATTGCCACTGCTATCGATCGCGATTGACGTGACATCATTACCTGGCAAGCCAGAATTGGACCAGTCGTAAGTCGTCCAGTTGGTTCCATCAAATTTAGCCAGTCCGCCACCATAAGTCCCAATCCACTTATTGCCATTGCCATCGATTGCGATTGAAGTGACATCGTTATATGGCAAACCCGAATTGGATCTGTTGTAAAAAGTGGGAATCCCTGAAGTTTTATCAAGCTTAATAAGCCCGCCAGTAGTTCCGGCCCAGATATAATTGCCTTCTGCTATTAGAGCATTTACATCATTGCCGCTTGTGTAATTCAGCCATTCCGTATTTTGTGTGTAAGCTAAAGAATAAGCCAGCAACATAACAACTAAGGTATGTATTGAACAATAAAAAGATGCTTTTTTCATGACGTTTTTTCTCCTCATAGTTAATGTTTTTTTTATTGAATCCCATAATAATTATATGGTGTTCCTTTCTGTGGGAAAATCATCTTTCTTTTTGGTTCTGGTGTGTCCAGGGCAGGATTTTCAAGATAGCTTTTTTATCCGGTTTATCTTGTTAATCCTATCAAGTCTATTTTATTAACATGATGCTATAAACATTACGCCCCGCTGGGGCTGATTTTTGTTTGTAGCCTGATAAATAAAAGAAAAATCTTGAAAATTTTGACTTATCCCGCATTACCAAAGCTGCCACAACAAATATTTTTTTCGGAGCGGATCAGCCTCCTTTCCATCCTTAAAAACCAGTCCCGTTAGGGACGAGATGTTTATAGCTAATGTGCACCCCACTGATTTCAACCCCATAGGGGTTACATGTTTAACATTTCACCTCTACGGATGCTATAAACATTGCGCCCCGCTGGGACTGATTTTTGTTTGCTGCTCTGATAGATACTTAGAATCAAACAGAAAAATCTTGAAAATTATTTTTGAATGAGCTTGGCAGGATCAATATAAGAAAAAATTTTCACGTAGTCTAACACTGGAGGAACGAACTTTAGCACAGAA
>JAEAME010001696.1_pt1 | contig 14413 bp, 12 predicted proteins | sample 8958731 | NCBI WGS metagenome assembly JAEAME01 (sample SAMN16933194, study PRJNA681113) | bioreactor sludge metagenome | isolation source: anerobic bioreactor sludge (Control) | place: India:Bengaluru | collected 2018-10-24 | reverse complement strand
CGGAGCCTGTACAAACCCTTTGCTTGTTACCCGTGTTATAGAACACGTTCTCAGGGCAGGGGCAAAAGAAGTATATGTATTCGATAACTCAGTTGACTATGGCCCCAGCTGCTATAAGACTTCGGGCATTGAAAGAGCTGCAAAAAATGCCGGAGCTAAAGTTGTCCCGGCGCATTCGGAGCGCTATTACCAGCAGGTTGAGATCCCTGGTGCCGTTGTACTTAAGACGGTTAAGGTGCATGAGGTGTTGCTTAATACGGACGTATTCATCAATGTGCCAATTCTCAAGGACCATGATACAACAAGAATGACTGCCTGCCTCAAAAATATGATGGGAGTGATCTGGGACAGAAGGTGGTGGCACTCTAACAATCTCGACCAGTGCATTGCTGACTATGGGTTGTTTGAAAAGAAACCCGTCCTGCATATACTTGATTGCTACAATGTAATGTTCAGGAATGGGCCCAGGGGAATTTCAAAGCAGGATGTAGTGCAGATGAAATCCCAGATAATTACAACCGACTGGGTTGCAGGAGATACAGCTGCAACAAGACTGATAGGCATTGAAACATCAAAAATAGCGCACGTGCCCCTTGCAAGTAAACTCGGACTTGGCACAATGAATATTGACGCTCTCAATATCAAAAGAATTCAAATGTAATTTAATGAAGACGCCCTTTCTGAGGAGGTTCAGGATATTTTTTTCAGCTCTTGTGTTTATTGGCTTCTTTCTTGTTTTTATTGATCTCAAGAACCTGATACCGACAAAATACATCAACATTTTTCTGTCATTACAGTTTATTCCCTCCATACTGAAGTTTTTTGATCTTAGGACATTAATCACAGCTGGTTTCATTGCAGTTATAATTCTGACTTTATTGACCGGAAGGACATACTGCTCTTTCTTATGTCCGCTTGGGATAGGACAGGATCTTTTCAGCAGGATAGGGGGTCAGATACGAAAGAAGTTCCGGAGATACGGATATAAGAAACCATTTACAGTTGTCAGGTATACACTATTGGCTCTTACTGTAATAATTTCCCTGATCTGGGGTGTCTATATGTTGACGCTTCTCGATCCCTACAGCATTTTCGGAAGGTTCATGACATATTTTGTAAGGCCCGCTGTTACTGTTCTCAATAACTTACTGGAAGGGATACTGGCTAAATTTGACATATACTCTCTGATGCACGTTCCGGTATTAGCTTACAAGCCCTTTGTTTATATTGTTCCTGCGGTTCTTGCACTTCTGATAGGGGGATTGTCGCTGACAAAAGGCCGCCTTTACTGTAATATGATCTGTCCGGTTGGCACCCTGCTTGGCCTCTTTTCGAAAATTTCCCTGCTCAGGATCAGGATAGATGAAAATAAATGCACCAGGTGCGGCAGATGTGCAATAGGATGCAAATCCTCATGCATCGACTTTCTTAAGTATAATGTTGACGTGACCCGTTGTGTTGACTGCTTCAATTGTATCAAAATATGTCCTGACAAAGCAATTTCTTATAGTATTGTCAGCCTGAAGAGTAAGAATATTAAGACTGACCCGGACAGACGCAAGTTCGTAGCCGGAGCAATGATGTTAATTTTGGGGATACCTTCAGCACTCAGGGGCCAGGAAAAAAAGGCTATAGTAGCAACCAAGGAATCGACAGTAAAGGAGGATAAAACATGTCCTGTGTGTCCGCCGGGAGGTATTTCAATAAAAGATTTTCAGAAGAATTGCACAGCATGTTCTCTTTGCATATCTAATTGTCCAACAGGTGTTTTGCAACCGGCATGGCTGGAATACGGCATAACAGGAATTATGCAACCGGTAATGGATTATCACAGAGGATTCTGCAACTACAATTGCACCAGGTGCATCGAGGTCTGCCCGACGAATGCACTGCATCCTTTACTGCTTGAGGCCAAAAAGCTTACCCAGCTTGGCCAGGTGCATTTTATAAAGGACAATTGTATCGTTAAGAACGAAAAGACAGCCTGCGGCGCCTGTTCAGAATCATGCCCTACAAAAGCTGTATATATGGTGCCATATGAAGGCGACCTTGTAATTCCCGAAACGAACCCCGAGATCTGCATCGGATGCGGCCAATGTGAATATTCATGCCCGACAACTCCATTTAAGGCAATATTTGTAGACGGAAACGCGGTACACCAGGCAGCTAAAAAACCTGTCAGCACTGAACCTGAAATTGCAATTCCTGAAGAATTCCCATTCTGATCCCCCGCTTAAGCAAGAGTTGCTAATCGGATAATTGAATTACATCAGAAATGTTTGCTTTGTGTTCTGATAATCAAATATTTTTATTATATTAGTAGTTATAGAGCTTATGCATCCATCTTATATTGAACATATAGGCATCGCCGTAAAGGAGCTTGATTCAGCTGTGAAGTTGTACGAAGATTTACTTGGCATTAAATGCTACAAAATTGAAGAAGTACCCGGCCAGAAGGTCAGGACTGCTTTTTTCAGGATAGGAGAGGCAAAAATCGAACTTCTTGAATCAACTGACCCTGACGGACCAATCAGCAAATTCATTGAAAAAAGAGGGGAGGGGGTCCATCACATTGCCCTTGCTGTGCAGGATCTGGAAAAAAGACTTGAAGAAGCTAAAAAGGCTGATATCAGACTTATAAATGAGATACCGCAGAAAGGTGCCGATGGTCTTGATATTGCATTTATTCATCCTAAATCGACATCCGGGGTTTTAATTGAACTATGTGAAGATAAAACCGGGCGGACCGGCCCCTAATAGTCAATAATATGGATAAGCTTGTTGCAGTTTCCGGTAACTCGGGGCCAAAAGTCAGATCCGATTGTGAAATCACTATTCAGCTGAAAAATAGTGGCGGATTGCTGGTTGATGTTGAATCCAGGGTTGAGGTCCTTTACGGAGAATCAATTATAAAGATGTGCAGGGAGATTCTGCATTTCTACGGCATTCGCAATGCATCTGTAAAAATTTCTGATTCAGGGGCCTTGCCATTCGTAATAGCTGCAAGGGCAGAAGCAGCAATAAAGAAACTTATTGATACAGATCTTGAGTATCTGCCTGAAATAACAAATGAAGGGAGTTTTTCTTCTTCACGTGGCAGGTTCAGGTTTTCCAGGCTCTATGTACCCGGCAATAATCCGGGTTTGATGATAAACGCTGGCCTCTATTCCGCTGACGGGATCATTCTTGATCTTGAGGACTCAGTCGCTCCTGACAGAAAGGATGAAGCCAGGATTCTTGTGCGGAATGCCCTTCGCCAGATAGACTTCCGGGCATCAGAAAGAATGGTAAGAATAAACCAGTCGGAAAGAGGACTGGAAGATCTCCACTATATAGTGCCACATAACATCAATTTGATCCTGATCCCTAAATGCGAGTCCAAGGAGCATGTGAGCTATGTTGATGCTGAGATTAATAAAATCAGGAAAAAACATGGAATAAAAAGAGAGATCATGCTTATGCCGATTATTGAAAGTGCACTGGGAATTGAAAATTGTTTTGAGATTGCACGGGCATCTGAAAACATAGTGGCTTTAGCTATCGGGCTGGAGGATTATACAGCAGGTATAGGGGTTTCGAGGACAGAAGAAGGAAGAGAGTCGTTATATGCAAGGTCAAGATTGATAGTGGCAGCTAAGGCAGCCGGTATTCAGCCTATTGATTCAGTTTTTTCAGATGTTGATGATCTTGATGGCCTTAAGAGAAGCATACTTGAATCCAAATCCTTAGGCTTTGAAGGAATGGGATGCATACATCCGAGGCAGATACCGTTTGTTAATCAGGGCTATGCTCCGTCTGAAGCGGAAATTGAAAAGGCGGGAAGGATAGTGCTTGCATTTGAGGAAGCAAAGAGACAGGGACTTGGTGTTGTTGCACTTGGCTCAAAGATGATTGATGCCCCGGTAGTTGCAAGAGCTCAGAAAATAATTGACCTGGCAGTCAGGTTGGGTAAACTGCCTTCTGACTGGTCTCAGGTTAAAAGAAGTGAATGATTATCAGAATATCTGATTATGGCAGCCAGAACAGTAATTAATGCAGCCGGCAGGGAAGTTCCGCTTGAAATAAACGGCAGTCCGGCTGTTCCTTTTATGGGAGTGGGCAAATACCGGCCCGGAGGCAGAAAATATGCCCCTCAGATACCTGTCTGTGCTGACTATCCCGGGGATGGAAATAAAGTAGTCAGATCCCTGAGGGAGGCATTAAGAAAATGCGGCCTGAAAAATGGCATGACTATTTCTACCCATCATCATTTGAGGGATGGAGATATTATAAGCAATGAGGTTTTCAGAATTGCTTCAGAAATGGGAGTAAAGGATCTTGTATGGTTCCCTTCAGCATCCTTCCCGTGCAATGATTATCTGATACGGTATCTTGAAGACGGAACAATAAACAGGATAGAGGGCAGCATGAACGGGCCGCTGGGAAGATTTGTTTCAGAAGGGAAAATGAAGGGTACTGCCGTACTCAGGTCGCACGGAGGCAGGGTTCAGGCAATACAGGACGGAGAACTTAAAATAGATATAGCTGTTCTTGCAGCTCCCACATGCGATTCTTTCGGCAATGCCAAAGGGACAGGTGGCGGATCGGCCTGCGGGGTGCTGGGTTATGCAAAAGCCGACTCTCTCTATGCTGAAAAAGTAATTGTTGTAACTGATAACCTCATCGATATACCATGTTTTCCGATGGAGATAGAGGGCAATTATGTAGATTTTGTTGTTGTTGTTGATAAGATAGGGATCCCTGAGAAAATTGTATCGGGAACCACAAAGATAACAAGAAGTCCCGACCGGCTTCTGATTGCAGAGATGACAGCTTCCTTCCTTGAAAAATCAGGAATATTGAAGGATGGGGTGACAATCCAGGCCGGAGCAGGGGGAACATCCCTTGCAATAGCTGTTTTTGTGCATGAGATACTCAGGAAGAATAAGTGGAAAGCGAAATTCGGATTTGGAGGCAGCACAAAATATATGGTTAAGATGCTTGAGGAAGGTCAGATGGGATATATTCTTGATGCTCAGGCCTTTGATCTTGATGCTGTGAAGTCTGTCGAGCTTAATCCTTATCATATCCCATACTCAGTATTTAACGCTTATAATTACCATTCTAAGGGCAACCTTACAAGCATGATGGATATAATGATCCTTGGGGCTACAGAGATCGATCTCAGTTTCAATGGTAATGTAGTGACGCATTCTGACGGATATCTCCTTCATGGCATTGGCGGCTGGCAGAATTGCCTGCATGCCAGGAATGTAATTATACCTGTTCCTCTGTTCCGTGACAGGATACCTGTAATAGTTGATAAAGTGACAACACTTTGCGGCCCCGGTGAACTCATTGATGTTGTTATTACAGAACGTGGCATTGCGATTAATCCAAAAAGGAAAGATCTTTTAAAGAGCCTGAAAAACAGCGGATTAACACTCAGGAGCATAAGGGATCTGAAAGAGGAAGCAGAAAGTATCTGCGGTAAGCCTGATAAACCGCAATTTGAAGAAAGGATAGTAGCCGCCATTAAATGGGTCGACGGCACTGTAATAGATGTGGTGAGAAAGATAAAAACAAAATAATTCTAACCCTGTACAGGGATATTGTTTACAACATCTATAAGAAGATCCCAGAACATCTGAGTCGTCCTGATCTCTATCTTCTCTTCAGGAGTGTGGGCCCCTCTTATAGTCGGACCAATAGATATCATATCTATATTCTTGAATTTCTTGTAGATAAGTCCGCATTCAAGTCCTGCATGAATTGCCCTTATATATGGTTCCCTGCCGAACAGTTTTCTGTAAGAGGTCTGGGTTATCTTTAGTATCTCGGAATTGATATTTGGTCTCCATCCCGGATAACCGTCAGAATGAACAACTTCTGCTCCGGCCAGCCGCAGGCATGATTCAACCATTGCTGCAACATCATACTTTGAAGATTCTATTGAGCTTCTCTGTGTTGTCACTATTTCAATCTTATTGTCATCAATGAATTTCACCGATGCCAGGTTTGTTGAGGTCTCAACAAGATTTTCCATCTCTTTCGACCATGCAATAGCACCATGCGGACAGCATGTAAGGCTGTTGAGAAGGCGTATCTGGCTTTCATCATCCATTACATTTTCCGGCAGATCAACCTCTTTTACCGTTACTTTAAGATCTTTCTCAAGGTCGCCGAACTCTTCCTTAAGGATTGTAGTGAAGCTGCCAATCCAGTTAATTACCTGTTCAACATAAGGTTTCTGCACTACTATTGTAGCAAAGGCTTCTCTTGGAATGGCATTTCGCAAATTTCCGCCATCAAATACACTCAGTGAAATATCATAATTATTTGAGAGGTTCCAGAGAAATCTGTTCATTATTTTCACAGAGTTACCGTAACCTTTATGTATTTCGTCTCCGGAATGTCCTCCATGGAGTCCTGTCAGAGCAATCCCCAGAGCGGCGCTGTCTTCCTTAACAGGCACGACATTATATTTCATCATGCCTACCGTGTCTATTCCGCCGGCACAGCCAATGTAAAGAATGCCCTCATCTTCAGAGTCAAGATTTATAAGTATCTTTCCAGTGAAGAAATCAGGTTGTAGATTTAAAGCCCCCGTCATCCCTGATTCTTCATCAACAGTGAAAAGGCACTCTATCCTTCCTGCTTTCATATCCCTGTCTGAAAGTATAGCAAGCTGAGCTGCTATTCCTATTCCATCATCGGCCCCAAGGGTCGTACCCTGAGCCATTACCCACTCTTCATCAGGAACCGGTATTATAGGATCCATTGACCAGTCGTGAGGATGATCAGCATTCTTTTCTCCAACCATATCCATATGGCTTTGAAGAACAACAGTCTTCCTGTTCTCCCAGCCCTCTGAGGCCGGCTTCACAATAAGGATATTGCCTATTTCATCCTCTTTGGACTCGAGATTGTTCTTGTGCGCAAAGCCAAGAAGGTACTTTCTTATTTTCTCCTCATTCTTTGATAATCTGGGGATCTTGCAGATCTCTTCAAAGTAGGTCCAGACCGCCGTGGGTCGTAAACCGCTTAAACTGCTCATGCTATAAAAATGTTATTGCTATCGGTTGCAAATTTATGAAATTTATCTCTGTTATTACATAACCGATTAATAATCACTCTTTACTTGATAGTTTTTTTCTTAACTTTACTATATACATAAGTTTCAGGCTATGGCAAAACGGACAATAGTAGCTCTGCCTGGTGATGGCATAGGGGCTATAGTTCTTAAACAGGCTATCAGGGTACTGGATGCTGCCGGTTTTGATGCAGAGTATATTTACGGTGATATAGGATGGGAATTCTGGAAAAAGGAAGGCAATCCTCTTCCTGGGCGGACCCTTGATCTGATCAGGAAGTACCGTACTGCACTTTTTGGAGCAATAACATCCAAACCAAATGAAGAGGCCAGGGCTGAGCTCAATCCTTCACTGCAGGGGAAAGGTTTTACTTATTCAAGTCCTATTGTAGGTCTCAGGCAGTACTTCAACCTTGATATATGCATCCGGCCATGCCGCTCGTATATAGGCAATCCGCTTAATTTCATAAGGAGAGGACCCGGTGGCATTATTGAAGAGCCTTACATAGATGTTGTGATTTTCAGGCAGAATACTGAATGTCTTTATTCCGGTGTGGAATGGACTAATCCGCCGGCGGATGTTTATAAAGCTTTTCTCTCTCATCCCGGATTTCAAAAGAATTTTTCGGATGTACCGGTTGAGGAACTATCAATATCTGCAAGGATTTTTACGAGGAAAGCTACTGAGAGGATACTTTTTGCCGCTTTTGATTATGCCAGAAAGAACGGGTATAAATCAGTCACAGTCTGTGAAAAGCCAAATGTTGTGAGGGAGACATCAGGTCTTATGTGGAAATTGGCTAAGGATATGCAGAAGAATGAATTTCCCGGGATAAAGTTACTCAATACAAATATTGATGCCCAGATGATGTGGCTTACAAAGAACCCTGAAGATTATGGAGTCATCGTTGCCGGTAATATGTTCGGTGATATTGCTTCTGATGGTTTTGCAGGGCTTATCGGGGGTCTTGGGTTTGCATGCAGCGCGCAGTTTTCTTCCGATGGAGTGGCGGTTTTTGAACCCACTCACGGGTCTGCACCGAAATATGCTGATTATGAGATACCAATAGTCAATCCTGTTGCAATGACAGAATCCTGTTGCATGATGCTTGATTATCTTGATGAGAAGCAAATTGCCGCTTCTGTTCGTAAAGCTATAGCTGAAGTAATAGGTGAGGGCAAAGTGAAGACCTATGATATGCTTAAGATGAAGGGCAGGCCTGAAGTAGTCAATGAGGGTGCAGCCTCCACTGTTCAGATGACTGATGCCATAATCTCAAAATTGAGAATTTAAGCTTATTGAAATGACAGATACTGTTAAGACTATGTGGCCTGAACTTGAGTGGATCGGTGATCCGCAGCTTAGGGAAAAGACAGCAAGGACATGGGAGCTGGCACTTGAGAGAAGCGTGCTGAAGCCTGAGGATCTTGAAAGGATACCTTTCACTCTATTATGCGGGCCCGGTCTGAAAGTTAGCTTTATGTCGCACAAGAGATGTGTAGTGCATCTTGCGAAGGAAAGCGGAGAGACAATAAAGAAGTTCTTCGGAGATGAGCTGCCGGTTAATATGGATGTACTTATCTCCGGTGCTATACTCTCTGACGTAGGAAAACTGCTTGAGTATGAACTTAATAACGAGGGGGATGCTGTTCAGGGCAGATATGGCAAGTATCTGAGGCACCCCTTTTCAGGTGTTTCCCTTGCTGAAGAATGCGGCTTGCCTCCGGAAGTATGTCATATTATTGCAGCCCATGCCCATGAAGGGGATCTTGTAACAAGGAGCACTGAGGCATATATAGTTCATCATGCAGATTTCATGACATTCCTGCCCTTCAAAAGCCGATTGATTTCCTGATCATCCCAGTTTCATTTTTTCAACCTCCTCCAGATTCCTTTCATTTGTAATAGCTTTTGCTTCCGGCGTATAAAGAAAATCAATAAGGCTCTGATACTTGTCCATTATCTTGCCCCTGACGATCTTCATTGTTGAATTCATCAGGCCATTATCTTCAGTAAAGCCCTGTTCGAGTATCCCTATAGCTACCGGAAGCCATCTCTGCGGAAACATTTTTCCGTACTTTCCGTTTGTACGGTATTCATTAACCTCGTTTTCGATCAGGTTAAGTATTACTCTTTTGCCTTCCTCAGAACTGGCAGTCATATTTTTTTCTTCGAGGTATAATTTCAGTGCATGCTGGTTAGGCACGATAAGGCATACAGTATAAGGCTTCTGATTATTATAAAGCATACACTGGTCAATATATTTTGATTGTTCTGTGAAGGCTTCTTCAATTCCTTCAGGGCTGAATTTCTCACCGTCATCAGCTATCAGAAGGCTTTTGAACCGTCCAAGAACATACAGGAATCCATCATCTGTCATATAACCCATGTCGCCCGTATGAAGCCATCCGTCTTTTATTGTATCCAGGGTTGCAGCTTCATTCTTCCAGTAACCGTGCATAACGTTGCCTCCTCTGATAACTATCTCGCCTTTCTCGCCTGCAGGCAGTTCTTTTCCGTCCTCATCACATATTTTGAGGTCCATATTGTTTACGAGAACGCCAGATGATCCGAGCCTGTGACGTGAACTTGAGTTTGAAGATATAACCGGAGAAGCTTCACTCAGGCCATATCCCTGATACATAGGTATCCCAAGTGCATAGAAGAATCTCTGGAGTTCAATATCGAGAAGGGCGCCTCCTCCGATGAAATAGTCAAGTTCACCGCCGTATGCTTCACGTATTTTGCTGAAAAGCAATTTATCGTAAAACCTAAGCATCGGTTTCTTGAGTTTCTGAAGACCCTGACCTTTATTCCAACCTTCTTTATTATAGCTATAAGAAATTTTCAGGGCATGATTGAACAGCATTTCAGTGAATTTTCCTTTCTCCTTAATACCTTTTTCGATGTTTTTCCTGAAGTTCTTGGCTATGGCGGGAACGCTCATGAGAAGAGTTGGCTTGATCTCCTTAAGGCAGATTGGAAGGTTCCTGAGGGTTTCCATGGGGGTTTTTCCGGTCTTGACCGAGGCTATGCTCGCACCTTTTCCCATAAAAGCAAATATACCGCAGGTATGGCCGAAAGAATGATCCCAGGGCAGTATCAGCAGAGTCTTGTAAAAAGAGGGTATGTCCATGAGACTGTAAGACTGATAGACATTTGAGATATAGTTGCCATGAGTCAGAATTATCCCTTTCGGATCGGCTGTAGTCCCTGAAGTATAGCAGATATTCGCAAAATCAGAAGGCGTTATGCTGCTGTATATTTCCTTGAATTTTTCTGCATTCCCGGGAGACTCAAGCCATTCTCTTCCCAGTTTTCTTACCTCATTGAAATGGATCTCATTGCCTGCATATTCTTCCTGTGTATCAAAATGGATTATTTTTTCTATTGTATTGCATTCATTGATTATTTCTTTGATCTTTTTGTATTGTATTGAGGATGCAAGTATCATTCTTGATTCTGAATGATTCAGGCGGAATTTTATTTCATCGGGATTCAGTTTGGCGGAAAGAGGCACATTCATGGCACCTGTGTAAAGAATACCAAGCTCACCAATAACCCAGCTGTTGCGTCCTTCCGATATAAGACTCAGCCGATCACCCTTTCTGATTCCCAGTGTTATAAGTCCTGCAGCGAATTCATATACCTGTTTTCTTGTCTCACCATAGGTAGTACCTTCATACTTCTCATTTGGTTTTTCCCACAGATAAACATTACTGCTGAATTTCTCAACGCTTTCCTCAAAAAACTGAATTATTGATTTCATCTGTTTTCCTTTGTTTAATTAAATTTTTTTCAGCCTAAGATACAAAATCCCTGAAATCTGAAAGCCTGAAGCAGTTTTAGCATCATTTGGATTGATGTTCAAGATTTTGTATCTTTGATTTATAACCTGTTTAGATCAGATCAGACTTATAGTTTAATTTTATTCTCCGACTATGAAAAAAATTGCAGCAATACTTATTTTACTCTTACTTGCATTTCCTTCATGCAAAAATTTTAAGGGAAAGAAACTCTTCGGCAGGAAGAAGGATAAAGTGATGGCCGAATGGTTAATGAAACAGGACAGTGTCAGGGTAGCCGATTCTTTAAGAAAAGTTCAGGAGCATTTGCTGGCCCTTGAGAATGCGAGGCTGGATTCAATACGTATTGCGGAGGAGGCTGAAAGGGCTCTTGAATCGCAGTTTAACATAATTGTCGGGAGTTTCATTACTCCAGAATATGCACAGGAATGGCTGACTGAATATCGCAATCGGGGCTATGATCCTAAAATTATTAAACTTGAGGGCACATCATTCGAGCTAGTTTCTGCTGAATCGCACAGAAGCTTCAGCAGAGCTGCGTCGAGGCTTGCTCAGTTTCAGGATACAGTACAGATCGATGCCTGGCTATACGTGAAGCGTTAATCAACTCATACCCTTAATATAGTTTCCTCCCTGTCAGGACCAACAGAAACTAATGTTATGGGGATCCCGGTCTGATCCTCAATGAATTTTATGTATTTCTTAAGATTAAGGGGCAGCTTTTCAAAATCCCTTATGTTCGAGATATCTTCCTGCCATCCGGGCAGTTCAGTATAGACTGGTTCAACCTTCATGTTGTCGAAGGGGATCTCATTAAATTCTTTATTGCCAGATTTATAGGAAGTACAGACCTTTATTTCAGTGAAACCCGACATCACATCGCTTTTTGTCATGAAGAGCTTTGTCACCCCGTTTATCATTATCGCATATCTGAGAGCCGGTATATCGAGCCAGCCGCAACGGCGGGGGCGGCCTGTTGTTGATCCATATTCACGGCCGGTATCTCTCAGCCTGTCACCTGTTGAATCATTCAGCTCAGTAGGGAAGGGGCCGCTTCCAACCCTTGTACAATAAGCTTTAAAAATCCCGAAAACTTCACCTACTTTTTTTGGAGAAATGCCAAGGCCGGTACATGCTCCTGCACTTACAGTATTTGAAGAAGTTACATAAGGATAGGATCCGAAATCAATATCCAGCATAGTACCCTGTGCTCCTTCAGCAAGCATTTTTTTCCCGCCTGCTACAAGGTCGTTTATAAGATATTCCGTGTTTACTATCCTGAATTTTTTAAGTGTCTCTATACCTTCGAACCATCCGGCTTCATACTCACTCAGATCATACTTAAACCCGTAGTTTTTAAGTATCATGAGATGCTCATTGAGATGGCATGTGTACAAATCGTTAAAATCACTTCTTAATATTTCTCCGGCTCGCAAGCCTTTTCGGGCAATCTTATCAGTATAAGCGGGACCGATGCCTTTTAATGTGGATCCGATTTTTGTGTTTCCCATGCTGAATTCATATGCAGCATCAAGGATCCTGTGGCCGGGAAGGATCAGGTTTGCCCTGGCGGAAATTATGAGCCTTTTAACAAGCTCCTCAACCGGGAGGCCGAGTGTCTCGATCTCCTTTTTGAACACAGCAGGATCAATTACAACGCCATTGCCGATTATGTTGATCTTATCCTTGTGGAATATACCCGATGGTATAAGATGCAGCACATGTTTTACATTATTGAACTCGAGCGAATGTCCTGCATTAGGCCCTCCCTGAAAACGAGCAATTATGTCATAATCAGGGCTTATCGCATCCACTATTTTTCCCTTTCCTTCATCTCCCCACTGAAGACCTAACAGTATGTCAATTTTCATTTTAATATTTTAGTCCGGATAATATGCAACAAGAGAATTGCGTATGTAATTAATTGATTAAAAGTTTATTGTGAAGTCAAGCCATGGAATTCCGATTATAAGCCAATCAGCTATATCCGGATTATTTATAAATGCAAGATCAATAGATGTTTTTTCACCGAGGAACCTGATCCCGTAAGAGAAAACTCCATATATACTCTTATCATCATCCGGACTCATCGGGAGTATCCAGTTTTCGCTGACAAGAGCAATTCTTTTTGAGACCCTTGCCATACCGCTTACCGAAAAAAGAGGTTTCGAGCTGAATTCTCCGTCAGCCCATCCCCATCCTACAGCTGCAGTGATATTGTTATTTGTATTTCCATAGGTTACGAAACCGTTTAATGTGGCAAGTCCGCCGAAATCATCAACAGTTCTTAAAGTGTTTGCATAAAGTATGTTACCACCGGCATAGAAATTTTCGGCTATTTTGAACGAAGCTTTGGGATTGATGAAGAATACGAAAGGACCTTCGCCTCCTGCCATTATTGATGCTATTTCAAATCCACCGGCTATACTTATGTTATTTGTAATTGCATAACATGCCGAATTAACAAATATCCATGTATTCTGATAGTAGCCTGTTTTCTTTTCAAGAGGTATTGCAGAGGACCCCAGCAGGTACTTGGAGGGATTAGGATTGGCGAACCATATTCCTCCGGTTTTCTGATCGCTTGCTGAAACAACAGCCATTGATCTTATATTTGATTTTTCAAGCCTTACTTCACCCATCGATCCTGACTGGATGACTACTTCTCTGTCTGTATCGGATATCAGTGTACCTGATACAACAGACCCATCGTTCATTGTTATCTGGTATATTTTGCCTGGTTCACCTTTTACTTTTTGCTGAGCTGAAAGAGGATAAGTTGAAAGAGAGGCAACAATAAGAACGATTAAAAGACTGGCAGCATTTTGTTTGAAGGAGAAAAATTTACTTTTCATAGTTGCTTACGTAATTAGTAAAGGGTTTTCTTTATTATGCTTTTAAGAAAGTTTGAAATGCAATATAAAACTTAAAAAGCACATCAAATACGTAATAATTCAAAAGCAATTAACAATTCAATCTGTTTATTAACGCTTGCTATCTTTTATTTCACCATATATATATAGTGAATGGTAATGAGGAATAAAATTATTGAGCTCACAGGCTGTCTTGATTATTTCATTGATCCTGGGATCACAGAATTCAATTACTTTGCCTGTTTCAACATCTATGAGATGGTCATGCTGGCTGCATTGATAAGCTTTTTCAAATTGAGCTATGTTTCTTCCAAACTGATGTTTTACAACAAGATTGCATTCGAGAAGGAGCTCAATAGTATTGTAGAGAGTAGCCCTGCTGACCCTGTAATTCTTGTTCTTCATGAAAATGTAGAGAGATTCAATATCAAAATGCCCTTCCCTCGAGTATATCTCATCCAGGATAGCATATCGTTCGGGAGTTTTCCTGTGCCCTTTTTTCTCAAGGTATTCAGTAAGGATTTTTCTTACTGTGGTTTTGGTACCATTATTAAGCATATTTGGTCTAATTTAAAATAATGGCAAATTTATTATTTTTTTAATAATTAATGTGAATTAAGGGTTGAATGTTTTTAAGTTATTAACATATAAAACATTGATT
>JAEAME010001694.1_pt1 | contig 14426 bp, 12 predicted proteins | sample 8958731 | NCBI WGS metagenome assembly JAEAME01 (sample SAMN16933194, study PRJNA681113) | bioreactor sludge metagenome | isolation source: anerobic bioreactor sludge (Control) | place: India:Bengaluru | collected 2018-10-24 | reverse complement strand
GCGTTGACCCAGATTGAACGCAGTTTCGGCAAGGGGGCCATTATGAAAATGGGGGAAGCGGGAAAGATCGCCGTGGAAACAATCCCCACGGGGTCGATGTCACTTGATATCGCGCTTGGAGGGGGTGTGCCGCGCGGACGTGTAGTGGAAATATTCGGCCCGGAAAGTTCAGGAAAAACCACGTTAAGTCTCCATATCATTTCGGAAGCACAAAAGCGCGGCGGCCAGGTTGCCTTTATTGATGCGGAACACGCGCTTGATCCGGAATACGCCCGCAAAATCGGCGTTGATGTGGATAATCTTCTTATCAGCCAGCCGGACAGCGGCGAACAGGCTTTGGAAATCTGCGAAGCGCTGGTGCGCACCAACGCGATTGATGTGGTGGTGATAGATTCCGTTGCCGCGCTTACGCCAAAAGCGGAAATAGAAGGTGAAATGGGAGATTCTCACATGGGACTGCAGGCGCGTCTTATGAGCCAGGCGCTAAGAAAACTCACAAGCACAATCAGCAAGTCGCGCACCACGGTCATTTTCCTGAATCAGCTGCGTATGAAACTTGGTGTCATGTTCGGCAATCCGGAAACAACCACCGGCGGAAACGCGCTGAAGTTTTACGCATCCGTCAGGATGGATATACGCAGTATCGGAAAAATTGAGGAAGGCACGGGTGAAGTGAAGGAAATAAAAGGGAACCGCGTACGCGTAAAAATCGTCAAAAACAAAATCGCACCGCCTTTCAGGACAGCAGAATTTGACATCATGTACAACAAGGGGATTTCTTATGTCGGAGACCTTATCGATCTCTCGTCAAAATATGAGATTACCCGCAAAAGCGGCGCTTTTTACACATACAAGGATCTGAAGCTGGGGCAGGGACGTGAAAACGCCAAAAGCTTTGTCGCACAAAACGAGAAGGTAATGAAAGCGCTTGAAAAAGACATTCTGGATCATGTCGGCAGGCTGAAAAAGGAGGAGGATGACGCTTCCCGCGCGGTCGTGAAATCATCTCGCGCAATCCCTGCAGTAAAAGGAGATGCAAAAGAAGACTGAATATAAATCAACCGTTATGAGCAAGGGCAGGGAGATGCTTTCACTGATGGATTACGCGCTTTTTCTGCTCGGACGTCAGCGCTATACGGTTGAGGAAATGCGAAAAAAACTTTCCGCTCGGGTAGTCAAAATTAACAGGAAGCAAAATTTGGAAACGGAAAACGGCGAAAAAACTCCTGCAGTTATAGCCAGACTGCAGGAGTTAAATTTGCTCAATGATGAGGAATACGCAGAGTTGTATATCCGTGATCAGCAACAAAAGAAACCGCAGGGCTTACGACTACTGAAGAGAAATATGGCTCAAAAAGGTCTTTCAAAAGACATAATTAATGAAGCCGTTAACGCCTTCTCGGAAGATTTATCAGAAAAGGAATATGAACTTGCAAAATATGCCGCGCAAAAAAAACTAAAATCACTTACAAAATATCCTCAGCAAAAACAGCGCGAAAAGCTAGGGCGGTTCCTGGCTTCGCGAGGGTTCGCATCAAATATCATCTTCCGAATTCTGGGTAATCGGGATGAGGAATGATCCGTAATACAGAAGAAGCTATTTCCCGAACACTCCGAATATATGGCTGGTGTTCAGCGCGGGGTCCGTTACCCCCAAAATAGCCGCACTCGATGTGCGTTTCTCAAAACTGAAACCGCGGTTTCCTGTAAGCTCCATCACCCGTAAAGTCACATACAGCGTTCCTGTGGAATCGAAGGCGCATGAGTCAGGCACCGAAGGGTCAACATTCTGCCGGATCGTGTTTATATACGCGAACAGGTCTGATTTGAACGTCCCTCCGCCCCAGTCGGAAAAGAACTTTTCCGTGCGCGCATCGTTCTTCAAGGCGTCGCTTTCCGTAGCATAGTGCGTGAAATCGACGCTTGCGACGATCAGCGTGTCTTTGTCGTATATTTCCGCAAGAGTGTGTGCCAGAGAATCCAGTCTTGGCTCGGTGGTGCCCTCCTTGATGATGATTGGAACGATCCTTGCATCCGGGAAATATTTCCGGATGAATGAAAGATGGTTGGTGATCCCGTGTTCAAGATAATAATCCACGGGAGAGTTATAGGCTATCCCTCCGGAAACCAGCGCGGCGTTCGCTTCCGAATCTATTTTTACATCCGTAAATTTATCGTTCGCCGCATCGGTGGTTTCAATGCTGTGGATTCCGCGGTTGAAATGGTTGGGGCTGATTATGACTATCCTCCGGTAATCATGCAACGCCGCAAGGCGTGCGTACAGCTCATCCATGTCCTTCTCAACAAGCAGGTGGTGGGGCATCACCGCACCGGCTGGAACGGAGGGATATCCGGTTTCATGGGCGCGCACTTGGGCGAGCGCGATGTCCATGCTGACCGTCGCGGCGAGCGAACTCATGAATAATCCGCAGGCCGCGACGGATGACAAAATGTAAGCTATTACTTTTTCCATGGTATTGATGATGTTCCTCCCCATTCGACTACAGTAAAGCCGTTTCTGGGGATCGCTTTAAGTTCCTGCGGCATCACTCCGGTCTTCTCTTTCAATGGAGAGTAATACATGAACACGCGTATAAGGGTGTCCGGAGCCGGCTCGATCGTAAGAGGAGCGACCTTGTTGAAATCATTGGTGCCTAGGAAAGAGACGAAGAAGTACGGCTCTTTGTTGTACAGCATCCTGACTACCCAGAAATCCATGAAGTCTCTCTTTTCAACATCGTTCAGTCCCATTTTCGTAAGGCTTTCCGCCAGGAATGATTCAACATTTTCCCGCGCGACGACGAAACCTTTGTCGCTTGTGACAGATGTATCCGATTGGCCTTCCCAGTAGAGGTACGGATAAGTCTGCCCGTCTTCGTAGTTTAAGATTTTGCTGTCGGGTGTAGCATGGACGAACCAGCCTTCCGTCCCGTAGGACGGGATCGTCTCTGTGAACCTGTCTATGCCGACTTTCACACTGACATCCATGTCTTGTTCAGGATAAAGGTAGATCACCGGCTTGCCGCATTCCGCGGCAGGCTTGAAATCATTTCTTATCATGGATGTCCAACGGTTCAGTGGATCCTGGAAATACATCAGCGGATGTGCCTTGACGAATTCCTCAAAGGAAATGGGCTGTTTCGGTTCGGGATAGTTGTAACCCATGACCGCGACATACTGGTCGTAAGTGTCTATTAGCGTCTTCTGGACGTTGTTAAGAGCGGATTTGTCACCGTCCTTGCCCACATAGACGGCATTTGCGACGGAATAAAAGTCAATCCCGTTCGACGTTTTTCCGGCAAGTTCAAGCTGGTCGTTATTAACGTCAGCAATCAGGTAACAACCGCTCTGGAAGCCGCATCCACCTATCGTAAAGTAATAATTGTCGGTGACGTTTTCGGTCTTGCCGGAGTCTTTCCAGACGACCGTCTCCGATGTTTTTTCCCCGAAAAGTCCGGGATCATACGCATAAAGGGCTATGGTGCCGTCCGGTTTCTTCAGGTAAAGGCATCCTCCGTTAAAATCCTTGGGAGGATAATAAAGGTCGCCGGCCTCATCATGAATCGCGACGTCCGTGAGGATTAAGTTTCCTTCATTCTCAGGGCTGCTGATAAAATTTGAATCTGCATCAGTAAGCAGCAGGGATTTACCGGTACCGGGAACCGCAATAGTCTCCGGAACTGCAATCCCGTTTACGGACGTTGTCAGGTCGTTGGAACCGAGCAGCGCTTTTTCCCAATCATACACATAGGGGCTGGAATGCTTCCCCAGTGCTACAAGTTTTCCGGACTCATCATTATATGCAAAACGAAAGATTGGATTCTCGATGCACATATCTGCGCATGCGGATTCAAGCAGATAAAGTTTGCTGCCGGAATATTTACCTCCGGTGATATCACCGACTTCATAGAATTTTAAAAACTCGGTCACCTGTTCCCAATCGGTTATGGTTGGCTTTTCATCAGGGTGGAGATACGAATTGAGTTCCGCAAGGATGCTCTTCTCCAGTTCAGGGGTTATGAATTTGGGCTTCGCTACTTCAACGATTCCGGTGTAACTGACGTCACCTTTCTGGATCGGATATGAAATCTCCCGCGCAACAGGCTCTTCCGATGTCTCCTGTGTCTGGACGGTCGCCTGGGTTTCCTGCTCTGTAACAGGGGCAACGTCTTCCTTCTGCACAGGCGCGGGAAGTTGGCCGCAACCGGCAAGGATCACCGATGCGTTAAGAAGTAATATGGAAATGGTTCGCTTCATATTTATTGAATTAAATTATAAATTTATTGATGTAATACTACTGCAGGAAACGACTGCTGCAAAAAAGTATTACAAAATAATATTAACCGCAGGCAAGATTGCCAAATATGGCTTATGAAAAGCCATAAGAGCCCATGCTATTTACATTGTGGATTTTAGAAGGTATCATATGAACAGTACCAGGATGTTCTTAAAGAATCCTGGCTTTTTTTTAGCCTCTAAACTAACAACAATGCAATCACAATTTATTGCGGCAATTAACCAGCTCTGCGACGAAAAAGGGATTCCCCGAGACAAGGTGATGGAGACGATCAAGGCCGCGCTCCGTGCCGCGTACCGCAAAGACTACGGCAATCGCGACCAGAACATAGACGTTGAACTCAGCGAGAAAAGCGATCGCGCCATCGTTTATCTGATAAGGGACGTGGTAAAGAAAGTGGAAAACAAAGAAATAGAAATGACTCTGGCGGAGGCGCGAAAATATAAAAAGGATGCCAAGGTCGGAGACCAGATCAAGGTTGACGTGACTCCCTTGGAATATGGACGCATCGCCGCGCAGTCGGCAAAACAGGTCATCATTCAGCGCATTCAGGAAGCGGAGCGCGAAATAATGTACGACACTTTCAAGGATCGTGAAAACGAGCTGATCAACGCGCTTGTTCATCGTGTTGAAGGACAGAACGTTTATGTAAACCTTGATAACAAGATCACGACGATCCTCGTCCACGACCAGCAGATCCCCCGCGAAAGATATTACAGCGGTCAGCGCATCAAGCTGTATCTGGACAAGGTCATCAAGACAACCAAAGGACCTCAGCTTCTGATTTCCCGCACTCATCCGAATCTGGTCAAGAAACTGATGGAACTTGAAATCCCGGAAATCAAATCGGGACTTGTGGAAATCAAGGGAATAGCCAGAGAGCCGGGAGTGCGCTCCAAGGTCGCCGTATTTTCATCCGATCCCAAGATTGACCCGATAGGCTCATGCGTGGGACAGAAGGGCGTGCGTGTAAACAACGTCATGGACGAACTGAACGGTGAAAGGATCGACATCATCCAATGGAACGAGGATCCGGAAGCTTATATCAAGACAGCGCTCGCTCCCGCGAAAGTCGCACATATCGTCATTGATAAGAACGCGCGCCGCGCCAAAGTTTACGTCAATCCGGACCAGCGACCGCTCGCGATCGGAAAAGAGGGTCAGAACGTCCGTTTGGCTTCACGCCTTGCGGAATACGAACTTGATATCCTTGATGTCGGCGAACTTACGGCGGGCGACGAATCAGAAAAGAAGATTGTGGAAAACATGTCGGATCTTGTCGGAATTACACCGGAAATCGTCGAAAAACTGGCGACGGCAAACCTTACGGCGCCATCACAGCTTAAGGGTCTCGGCAAAAAGGATCTTCTTGGAATTGAAGGCATTACGGAAGAAGAAGCCGACATGATCGTGGAGGCGATGAAGAAAGTTGCCTGATAAGATCGGAAGAAAAAATTCCGTACTAAAGCGATATTTTCTCCAACTGCGAGTGCAGCGATTTGATGTCGCCGTCATTTATCACGGTGTAATCGGCCATGGCTATCGGGCCGCCCTTTTCAAGATTTTCCACTTCCGAGTAGTCGCGGCCCTCACATTCGGCCGGCGACAAAGGTCTGACCGCGCGTTGGCCAAGACGTTCATAACGTACGGATTTTGGCGTAAATACGGCCAATACGGCCAGTTCGTCTTTGAACCTCTCCTTGAGGATCTTGTACTCCGACCAGCTGTACAGACCGTCGATGATGACGTTTCCCTTTTCAAGACGCTCGCTGATTTTCGGAATATTCAGAGTGGCGTACGCGCCCATCCCGTGCTGTTTCCTTAAGTCCTCACGCACGGTTTTCTCGTTCTTTTCGTTTACTTCAAGACCGCGGCGTCTGATCTCATCCATGGTAGCTTCGCCGAAATAGACCGACGAAAAACCTTTAGCGGTGAAATATTCGGTGACGACGGATTTACCCGCACCGCACATCCCCACAAGAGCAAGAATTTTTTTTGCCATCACTGCAATTCTTATAATTGGCGCTGTATTTTTGCGTATCCTCAATCATGTCGTTCTTGGCCCATTCCTTGACCCATTCTTCCACGCTGTAGATTATGACTTTGCCCTCGTCGTCGTTCGCGATAACGTTGGTGATTCCCGCGTTCAGGATCATCTTTTTACAGATGAAACACGGATAAGCCTTGATCAGCTGATTTGTTCCGTCCAGGATTTTTCTTCCGAAAAGGTAAAGGTCTCCGCCGAGCAGGCTGACACCCGCCCGCGCCGCGTTTATTAGGGCGTTTTGCTCCGCGTGGACGCTTCTGCAAAGTTCATATTTGGTACCGGAGGGGACATTCATCATCCTGCGGAGGCAGACACCGATTTCCGTACAGTCCTTCGTGCCGCGGGGAGCGCCGTTATACCCGGTGGAGATGATCTGGTCATCGCGGACGATGATACAGCCGAAATTTGTGCTCAGACAGGTTGAGCGCTTTGAGACCTCTTCGGCTATGTTCAGATAATACTGTTTTTTTGAGATTCTCTTTTCTTTTTTCATGGCAGTGGAAGCTTAGCACATAAAGAAAATTGTCAAAATATGAATTCACGCCATGCCGGATTTGTGCTAAAATATATAGATATTTTTGTATTCAGATGGCAGATCCGGCAATCCCTACAACAGGGCAGAATCCTACACCTTCGGCGGGCGCGGTAAATCCGCCCGCGCAAGACGCTGCTTCAGCGACGCCAAATCAAGAACCGCAAACACAGGTCACGGCACCACCAGCCCGGGAGGAAGTCCCAAAACAGCAAACCCAAAGTGCGGCGGCTGAGAAAGAGCAGGCGGCGGTGGATAACACCATGACGAAGATAAACAGGGAATTCAAGGAGCAGGCCGCAGTCCGTAAAGCGAAAGAACTGGGACTGTCCTACGCCGAGGTTTCGGCGATGCCGATCAATCCCGATCTGCTTCGTCTGATACCTCCCGAAATCGCAAGAGCCGCGCTCATCATGCCGTTCTTCAAGACAGGCAAAAAGCTTCGCGTGGCGGTTGCCGACCCAGCAAATCCGGAAACGAAAAAAGTTATTGATCAGCTTAAATCCGTCGGTTTCGCGATCAACGTAAATGTGGCTTCGGAAGACAGCCTGATAGAAGCAATGCGCCTTTACGAATCGGAACAGTACAAGGTGAAAAAGGCGATCACGACCACGCTCTCGGAAGAAAAGATCAAAGCGTACGAGGAAGAAATCAAACAGCTGAAGGATCTTGAAGTTAAAATAAAAACCATCCCTTCCGAAGAAGCTCTGTACCTTTTGAACATCGGGGCGCTGAAGACTGGCGCGTCCGATCTTCATTATGAACCGCAGGAAACTTCCGTGCGTGTTCGTATGCGTATCGACGGCTTGTTACACACGATTTTTGAAATTGATAAGGGTGTTTTTACGAACATCGGCAACCAGATAAAGTACCAGTGCAAAATGAAACTGAACATCGCGAATGAGCCGCAGGACGGCAGGTTCAGCTTCACGGTGAACGACAGGAAAGTTGATGTTCGTGTTTCGACACTGCCGACCGAATACGGGGAGACATTCGTCTGCAGACTTCTGGACAGCGGAAAGCAGGTTCTTGATTTCAAGGAAATGGGTTTTGACGGGGCGAGCCTGAATTACATGGAACATCTGCTTTCACTCAAGCATGGGATGATACTGATAACAGGTCCCACCGGTTCGGGAAAAACGACCACGCTTTACACGCTTCTTGATAAGTTCAACAAGCCGGAAATAAAGATCATCACTCTTGAAGATCCTATTGAATATCACATGGCGAATATCTCGCAAAGTCAGGTCAACGAAAAACGCGGATATGATTTTGCAGGCGGCCTGCGCGCAATCTTACGCCAGGACCCGGATGTTGTAATGCTCGGTGAAATACGTGACAACGAGACCGCGGAAACGGCGGCGCAGGCCGCGCTCACAGGACATGTTCTTTTAAGCACACTGCATACAAACAGCGCCATTGAGGCCATCCCCCGCCTTGTGAATATCGGTCTTCCCCCGTTCATGGTCGCGCCGGCGCTTGATACGGTTGTCGCCCAGCGTCTGGTCCGCAGATTTTGCCCCAAATGCTCGGAACTGAAACCGATTGAGGCGTCTGTTCTTGAAGAATTGAAAAGAAGTCTGGAATTCATCAAAAAAGTTCGTCCTTCGTTAAAGCTGGAAATACCGGAAAAATTGCCTCAAGCCGCGGGCTGTGACATTTGCAGTCATACGGGCTACAAGGGAAGAATCTGTGTGGTGGAAATTCTTTGCGTGGACACGGAAATGCGTGATTTGATTTTGAATAATTCCAGCTCAATCAAAATGATTGAAGCCGCGCGCCGCAAGGGTATGCTCACAATGCGTGAAGACGGCATTTTGAAGGTGATACAGGGGCTGACCAGCCTTGCGGAAGTGCATCGCGTAACCGCACTCCAATCCTGATTTTAAACGGATTCCCATTTAAGGTCGGGTTTTTTCCTGATCAGGTTTTTGATTTCCAGTTTCGTCAAAATGACATTGAGGAGTTGCGGGTTTATTCCGGTGGCTCCGCAGAGTTCATCAGCCGAAAGCGGCGCAAAGGAAAGTTTTTCAGCCACGCAAAGCTCTTCACTTTTCAGTCCAGAAAATCTGTCGGCGGAAAAATCAAAACCGAGCGCGTAAAGAAGACTATCAACAGAGACTATCGGAAAAGCTTTGCTGGCATCAATGAGCCCCAGACAGCCCTGCGCCTGCGGTCTTGTGATGTCCCCGACAAGCGCGTAAACATCCCTCTGCTGCTCGTTGGCGTGAGCCGCGGTTATGAGAGCGCCGGATTTTTTGGCGGCTTCTATTACGACGGTGGAAAGGCATAAGCCGGAAATTATACGGTTTCTTTCCAGGAACCTGTATTTATACGAAGAGGTATCGCCCGCGTATTCGCTCAAAATAGTGCCACCTTCGGAGAGAATCTGTTTGGCCAGATTAAAGTGGCTCGCGGGGGTGACATTTTCAAGCGGTGAAGCCATAACGGCAACAGTAGGTTTATGGGTTTTTACCGCCGCCAGATGACATATCGCATCAACGCCGAAAGCAAGCCCGCTGACGACGATCCCTCCGCAGACGGAAATTTTCTCAGCGATGGTATAAGCCATTTTTTCACCGTACGGAGAAGGAACGCGCGTGCCTACAATCGCAACAAACTTGTCACTGGAAGTAAGCGGAGCTCCTCTTCTATAAAGTAAAAACGGCGGGTTTGCGATATCATTAAGCAGAGCGGGATACTCCGGAGATTCGCGGGATAATACGCTGATCCCTTTACTCTTTAGCTTTTCAAATACTTCATCAACATCCATTTTATTACGCCCCTCAACAATTTGGGCGGACAATTCCCTGCTTAGCCCCGCGTCAATAAATGAGGTTGCAGTGCCTTTTTCCCAGCCGCGCTTAAAATCACCGAAACATTTCAGTATCTTCTGCAGGCTTATATAGCCTATACCCGGGACCAGATTGAAAGCGTGGATGTATTTTTGCATATAAAAAAACCGGACATATCCACGATACGCCCGGCTTATTAAATTATCATAAATTCCGGCAAACACTCGGATTATTCGTGATTCACATAATCACAAAACCTTCATCTCCCTTTTTCACCTTTAAGACCTCGCATATTTGTCTAAACACATCTCCTACTATAGCGTGCCCTTTCAGATATTCCTCCGCTTGTTCGGCATACATCAAACGGTCTTTCGTTGATATCTCGCCGCGTTCCACGCGCTCTCTGACAGTTTCAAGAATTGCCTGACAATCGTCTGGAGGAAGGCAGCCCTCTCCGGACCAGTCGCCCGCATTGTAGGGGCGTCTTTCCGAGGAAAAAACACCGGAACCAAGAGATTCATCCGCTCCTTTCGGACAATGATCAGATTCCAACATAATGACAAAATTATGAATATGAAACAGGATTGGCTCCATATTATCTTCCGCTTGCCAAAAGTCAAAAGATTTTGATTAGTCAAAATGCAGAACCTTCCCTTTGTCAAAGTATCCCTGGCTGGTCAGCCGCACGCCTTTTTGTTTTGTAACCTCTCCGATTATCCTTGCTTCAATGCCGCGCTTCTTCAGTTCCTTGCATATTTTTTCATGTTCATTGCTTATAACGACCATGCCGTTTCCCATATTCCATACCTCATAGGCTTCCCTGTCGCTTACCTGCCCGAGTTTCTGAAGTCTTAGCATCGGCTCGTGCGCCGGCCATATATCGGTCAGGGTCGCGCCGTATTCGCCAAGTACACGGATGATGTTCCCCGGGATGCCGCCTCCGGTTATATGCGCGATCGCTTTAACGGAGTATTTTCTCTTCTTGCCGTATCTGCCGATCAGATCAAGTAAAGCCGACGAATAAATGATTGAAGGAGTCAAGACGGCCTGTCCCCAGTTCTGTCTGTCGTCAAATCTTTTTTTTGCCCAACCATCGCCGAAACTGTTTTTCAGGATATGCCGCACCAGGGCGAACCCGTTTGACCTGAATCCGCGGCTGCGTAGTCCGATGATCTTGTCTCCGGGCTTCACATCTTTACCGGTGATGAACTTGTCTTTTTCCACGATTCCTATGGCGCTTGAATTCCAGGAAGTCCCTTTGACCATGTCGGGCATTTCCGCGATTTCACCTCCGGGAACGACGACTTTTTGCTCAATACAGGCTTTCTTTAAGCCCTCCATCAAGGGTCCGATAATCTTGTCGGAAACTTTTTCCGTATCAATCGTGTTCGTTATGGCGACAATTTCCGCTCCCACGCAAACCGCGTCATCCGCGACCATTGCCAACAGATCATATCCAAGCGTGTCCAGTTTATTGATCGCAAGCCCCGCCAGCATCTTTGATCCGACTCCGTCCGAATTGAAGACCAGATAGAATTTGCCGAAATCAAGTGCCCCGGTAAAACCACCTTCAATATTCACAGGCATGCCGATCATGCCTTTCCTTGAAGCGAACGTTTTCTTGGCGGACGCGTACGCAAGCTCCGAACACTTGTCTCCCATATCGATATTCACTCCGGCTTGTTTGTACGTTGCCATCCCGAAAAAAATTATTTATCGTATCCGCCTTTTCTGTCACTCGCGACCTTCCCGTCTTCAAGAGCGATGACACGTCGGTTTATGTGATCAACCAGCTCTTTGTTGTGAGTCGTAAGGATGACCGTCGTTCCGTCGTCATTGATTTTCATCAACAGCTTGATTATTTCCTTTGCCGTCTTTGGGTCAAGATTCCCTGTCGGTTCGTCCGCCACGATCAGGCTGGGGTTATGCACAAGAGCGCGGGCTAAAGCTGTCCTTTGCCTCTCTCCGCCGCTAAGCTGGTGAGGGAAATTCTTTCCTTTTTTGGAGAGGCCGACAATTTCAAGAACCTCCGGAACACGTTTTTTAATGTCAGAGCGTTCAAATCCGCAAACTTCCATGGCGAAGGCCACATTTTCATAAACGCTTTTCTGCTGAAGCAATTTATAGTCCTGAAAAACAACACCGATGCGCCGCCTGTAGTATTGCATCGCTTTATCCTTCATCGCGTTCACCGTATAACCGTCAACGATGATATTGCCGCGCTGGATTTTTTCGGCGCCGATAAGCGCGTAAACAAGCGTGGATTTTCCCGCGCCGGAAGGCCCGATTACGGACACAAATTCACCCGGTTCAATTTTTAAACTTACTTTATCCAGAACCGTCGTACTTCCGTATTTTTTTGTTACTTCGTCAAAAACTATCATGGTGTCAGCAATATATCACAATATTTGCGGTTCCCCAAAATCATCTGTGGTATTTCTCGTGTACTTCTCGTAGGCGCTTGTTTGTAAGGTGAGTGTAAATCTGGGTAGTCTTAATTGAGTAGTGCCCCAGCATTTCCTGAACCGATCTTATGTCAGCACCGTTTATCAGTAGTTCCGTGGCGAAGCTGTGACGCAGGACGTGAGGTGTGACTTTTTTGATAATGCCGGCTTTTCTGGCGTAATTTCTGACAAGATATTCAACCATCACCATGCTTAGTCTTCTTTTTTCCCCGAGAGTGATGTCTTCTTTTTGTTTTGAATGCCGGTAATTCAAAAAGAGCGCGTCAAAATTATCCGTGCGTGCGGCAAGATATTTCTCAATCGCGTCAGTTGCGCGGTCTGACAAAAAAACAATTCTGGTCTTGCGCCCCTTCCCTCTGACCATAAATTCTTTCCGGGACAAATCCACCTGCGATCTGTTCAAAGCCACAAGTTCACTTACGCGGAGTCCCGTGGAATATAGAGTTTCCAGGATTGCCGTGTCGCGCAGGCCCCGGATTCCGTCCGCGTTCACGGCCAGAAACAGTCTCTCCAGTTCGTCGCGGTTAAGATATTCCACGCTTCTTTCCGCGATTTTGCTCAAATCAATTTTTTCCGGAGAAAGAGTCGCGACGTCGTTTTTTATGCAGTATTTCAAAAATGCGCGCAGTGCGATAATGTGATAATTCTGCGTCTTTACCGTTAAAAGAGGCTTCCCGTTTTTGTCTTCCAGTCGGTTCAGGTATAAACGGAATTTTTGCACGGTATCAAGCGTGATTTCTTTCGCGCTTATGTCTCCCGCCCAGTCGGAAAATCGTTTCAAATAATGCCGGTAATTTTCCAGAGTTTTTTGAGATTGGTTTTTTGCGATTTCGGCGTGTTCCAGAAAACCCGTGATAAGCGAAGAAATCTTGACCATAAAGGCATAAACTATTGAATCCATTGTAATGAAAAAAATGCACAATAGCATTTGTTTAAAATGGGAAAATATGTTATAGTAGTACAATGAAATTTTCACAAATAATCATGCGTAAGAAAGTCCTTCTCTCCGGCACTATACTGCTTGCTTCCGCACTTTCTGTGTTTTCGGTAATTCTTTCTTCGGGCTTTGCGTTTAATTTTATATCGCCAGTGAATGACGGAAAAGCGAGCGTACTGGTTGCCGTCGCAAGACCGACAATAAAATCCGGAAGCACCGGAACTTATGTAACGGAATTACAGAGCATTTTTAAGGACAATTTTGGATATTCAATCACCGTTGACGGGAAATTCGGCCCCGACACTCTTTCCAAGGTCAAAGATTTTCAGACCAAGCGCGAACTGGTGTCAGACGGTATCGTCGGACCGCTGACCTGGGCGGAAATAGACGAGGCTGCGGCCGCAGGCTGGAGAAGCAACGACACTACGGTAATGCCGATAATCCGTAGCTGTACAGCGAATAAAACATCAGTGACAAAGGGAGAATCGGTCACGTATACCATGAGCCTGGGCAATATATTTTCAACAGACAGTCTCCTCTGGACGGATGAGTCTTCGGGTACGGTTAAAAATATGACCAAACAAACCGGGCCGTACGCAACGGTTTCCACCTCGTGGACGGCAGCGGGTACGAAGTATTCACATGTTTCTATAAAACGCGGCGCGCTGGAACTTGTGTCCGCGGACTGTCCTAATGTAACTGTTTCCGTGCCGTCCGTATGGACATGTCAGGGTAATCCCGACCCGGCATTTGTTGATGAGACAATTACATGGGAACTTTTACTGAACGGCGAATCCGCTCCTGTTGGGAATTATGATTACAGTTGGTCCGGAACGGATAATTTAAGCGGGTACGGGGCAATGATATCCAAAACGTATACTTCCCTTGGGACAAAAAATGCCAGCGTAGGCATATTAACTTCAAGCGGAAATTTCAGTGCCACATGCAGCATAGATGTTTCATACAGCGACGAGGAGGAATCGGTTCTGTCCTGCTACGGTGATCCCGGATATCCCGAAATCGGAGAGTCGGTGACATGGCATGTGCAATATAACAATCAAACAGTTTCAACAGACGACGGCGCGGAATACTTCTGGAGCGACGATACTTCGGGAACGGATTATATGAACACGATTTCGTACAATACTCCCGGAATAAAAACAGCAAAGGTAAGACGTTCCGCATCAGGCGAATCGGACTTGAGTGCGTCATGTACCGTGGAAGTCATGGAAACTGAAAATCCGGAAGATGAAACGGACGACGAAACTTACATTACACCACCACAGGAAGAAGAACCCGTGGCGAGCGAAACGGAAGAAGAGGAACAGCAAGCGGAAGATATTTTGAGCTGTA
>JAEAME010001693.1_pt1 | contig 14435 bp, 13 predicted proteins | sample 8958731 | NCBI WGS metagenome assembly JAEAME01 (sample SAMN16933194, study PRJNA681113) | bioreactor sludge metagenome | isolation source: anerobic bioreactor sludge (Control) | place: India:Bengaluru | collected 2018-10-24 | reverse complement strand
CCACGGTCGACACGTGAAGACTCAGCGCCTGCTGCGGGCAGAACCGGATGCACTGCGGCTGGTCCCGGTCCTGGCAGAGATCACACACCACGGGGGTCTTGGTGCTTTCGTCCAGGCCTATGGCCCCGAAGGGGCAGGCCTCCAGGCACCAGCCGCAGCCGGCGCAGCGCGCCTTGTCCAGGGTCAGGGTCCGCGCTGCCTCATCCACGCCGAGGGCCCCCCGGGGGCACTCCTTGACGCAGGGCCGGCTCTGGCAGGAAAGGCAGGCGACCACGTCCAGCATGGTGGGCGTGGCCCGGAGCACCCGGATCCGGGACAGCTCCAGGTCGAACCGACCCTCCTTCGCCGCGGAGCAGGCGAACTCGCAGATCATGCAGCCGGTGCACTTGTTCCTATCGCACAGTATGTGGCGGCGCTCCATGCTCGCTTCCTTTCAGTATCCGCGGCACGTCATCCAGTCCCAGGGCCGCCAGCTTCTGGTCCGGGACCAGGCCTTCGGCGGTCCAGCCGCGGTCCCGGTAGTAGCCGTCTATGGCGGCCGCCAGGTCCCCCTCGGACACCACCGCCCCCTCCCCCTCCCCGATGTCCAGCGGTTCCTGGAGCAGGCGCGGCGGCAGCCAATCATCGGCCCGCCGCCAGCCCTCGCGGATGTTGATGGCCTTCTTCAGGTTGTTGGTCCTCTCACCGGCCTGCCTCAGATCAGCCGCAGCCAGGGTCATGCCCGTGGCCAGCGTGTAGAGCCGGGCGGCCTGGGCCGGGAAGTCCTCGAAGTAGCGCCGCGCGCTGGGGCAGATGGCCAGGCAGTCACCACCCGCCTGCAGGTCCTCTTCGCCTCCGGCGCCGGGCGCCGGGTTCCGGAGATCGTCGCTGCTGGCGATGGAGACGGGCCGCAGGCCGGCGGCCAGGAGCAGAGCCAGGCCCGGCAGCGCGCGGGGGTCGCACCCGGACATCTCCAGGCCCTTGACCTGCATGGCCCAGTCCCCGGAGCCCTGGCCCAACCCGTTCGAGGCCCTGCGCACCCCATCGGCCAGCAAGCCGCCGATGCCGCCCCTCTGTCCGATGAGGCGTGTTGTCTCCACCAGGCCGTCGGCGCTGCCGAACGAGAGGTCCAGGCCACCAGTGTCCTTGCTGGACAGCAGCCCCCGCTCGAAGCACTCCATGGCCCAGGCGACGGCGGCCCCGGTGCTCACCGGGTCCAGGCCGTAGAAATGACATAGCTCGACGGCTTTCAGTATGACCGGGAGGTGGAATATCCCGCACAGGGGCCCCAGCGCGGCCAGGGCCTCGTCCTCCAGCACCACCTGGGCGTCCGAGTGCGGGTCATCCGTCAGCCGGTAGACGTGCTGGCAGGCAACGGGGCAGGCTGGGCAGGCTATGGCCTTGATCAGGCGCCCCCTGGCGGCGCACTCCGCTGCCAGGCTGGCGGCGCCGCCGGGGATGGCGTGCTGGTAGTTGCGCGCCGGCAGATGGCACCGCCCGCTGCCGGGAAGCAGGCACCCGCCGGGCGCCAGGGCACCGCCCTGGGAAGAGCGCTGGCGCCATCCGGCAGCCAGGTCCAGGGCGGCCTGCCGCAGGGCGTCGATGTCCGCCACCGCGGCCGGCCGGGTGCCCCGCACGGCGATGGCCTTGAGCTTCTTGGCCCCCATGACGGCCCCGGCCCCGCCGCGGTGCGGAAGGCGGTGGCCATCGCTGATGGTGGCCAGGCGGACCAGGGACTCGCCGGCCGGGCCGATGCAGGCCACCTGGACCCGGCTGTCTCCGGACTGCCGCCTGATGGCGGCCACCGTCTGCGGGCAGCCCTGTCCCGCCAGCGGTTCTGCCCGGCGCAGATGCACCCGGCTGTCATCGATGAACAGGTAGACGGGCGAAGCGGCGGCGCCGGTGAGGACCATGGCGTCGTAGCCGGTCCGGGCCAGGGCCAGCGACCAGAGCCCGAACGATAGGGAGCCGCCCACCAAGCCGGTGGCGGGAGACCGGGTGACCACGGCATGGCCGGCGGAGGCCGGGGCCATGGTGCCCGACAGGGGGCCACGGGCCAGCACGATGGGGTTGTCCGGGCCCAGGGGGTCGGCGCCCGCCCTGGAGCACTCCAGGTACAGGCGCAGGCCCAGCCCCACCCCGCCCAGGTAGTCCCGCAGCCAGCGTCCGGGTATCTCCCGGACCTCGGTCCGCCCGCTGGTAAGGTCTACCGCCAGGTATCTGCCGCTCTGTGGACTCAAGCGTGACTCGCTTTCCACCGCCGCCCGATCTGAATCCAGCCGGGATGCGCGGCCAGGGGCTACGGCCCCATCACCTTCTCGGCCTTATCGGGGTCGCCCACCTTCAGCACTATGCTGGCCGTCCCCGGCGTGGGGTCGATGAAGGCGTAGAAGTACTCCAGGTTGATGCCGGCTTTGGCCAGGGGCCTGGCCACGGTGTCCAGGAGGCCGCCCGGCTGGTCGGGCATCTCTTTCTGCAGCACCACGGTCTCCTTGACGGTGAAGCCGGCCTTCCTCAGGGCCTCCGCCCCTCTGGCGCTGTCCGAGAGCACCATGCGCATGATGCCGAACTCGGAGGTCTCGGCCACGCAGAGGGCCCGGATGTTCACCTTCTCGGCCTTGAGGGCCTCGAGTGCGGACTCGAGCCGGCCCGGCTGGTTCTCTATGAAGCAAGACACCTGCTTTATCTTCACCTTCGCCCTCCTCGCTACTTCAGTCCCATCTCGCGCTTGTCCACCACCCGCTTGGCCTTGCCTTCGGTGCGGGCGATGGATTTCGGCTCCACCAGCTTCACCTTGACCCCGATGCCCAGCGTGCTCTCCAGCTCGTCGACCACCTTCTTCTTCAGGGCCTCCATCTTCTTCATCTCGTCGGAGAAGACGTCTTCGGAGACCTCGACCCAGACCTCCAGGTCGTCCAGGTTGCGCGCCCGGTCGACGATGATGAGGTACTGGGGCTCCACACCCTCGACCTGAAGGAGCACGCTCTCGATCTGGGACGGGAAGACGTTGACGCCGCGGATCTTGAGCATGTCGTCGGTCCGGCCGGTGACCTTGTCCATGCGCACCAGGGTGCGGCCGCACTTGCAGGGTTCCGCGTGGAGGGTGGTGATGTCCTTGGTGCGGAAGCGGATAACCGGCTGGCCTTCCTTGGTCAGCGTGGTGAGCACCAGTTCTCCCTTCTCTCCGAAGGGGAGGGGCTCGCCGGTCTGGGGGTTGACTATCTCGGGCAGGAAGTTGTCCTCGAAGATGTGCAGGCCGCAGCGGTGCTCGCAATCCACCGATACGCCCGGACCTACCACCTCGGTCAGTCCATATATGTCCACCGCCCTGACGGGCAGCCTGGCCTCGATGTCCGCCCTCATCTGCTCGGACCAGGGCTCCGCGCCGCAGACGGCCAGCCGCAGCTTGGTCGTCCGCAGGTCCAGGCCGATCTCCTTGGCGCCTTCCGCCAGGATGAGGGTGTAGGAAGGAGTGCAGGTGAGGACTGTCGTGCCGATGTCCTGTATCAGCATGAGCTGCCTCTTGGTGTTCCCGGTGGAGGTGGGGATCACGCAGGCCCCCACCCTCTCGCCGCCGTAGTGAAATCCCATGCCGCCGGTGAACAGCCCGTAGCCGTAGCAGTTCTGCATGACGTCATTCTTGGTCACTCCGGCGCTGGTGAGGGTCCGGGCCATGACCTCGGTCCACATGCGCAGGTCATTCGCGGTGTAGGGAGCTACCACCGGCTTTCCAGTGGTGCCGCTGGAGGCATGCACCCGGCATATCTGCTCCATGGGGACGGTCAGCAACCCCAGCGGATAGTTGTCCCTGAAGTCCTGTTTGGTGGTGAAGGGCAGCTTGCGCAGGTCTGCCAGGGACTTGATGCTGTCGGGCGTCATGCCCTTCTGCTGAAAGGCCTGCCGGTAGAACGGCACCTTCTCGTAGACCCGCGCCGCCAGGGCCTTCAGGCGCTCCAGCTGCAGCTTTTCCATCTCCGGCCGGGGCATGGTCTCGAACTTCGGACTCCAGATCATCAGGCTAGCCTCCTTGATCAGCGTTAGTGGCCTCGTGTCCTCGCCAGGGCCTCTTCCCGGCCCCTGGCAAATGCCGCGAGATTGAGCTGGAGGACCTTCTGGGGTACCCGCTGCGAAAGGTCCTCGATATAGCTGGGCTCCTCGATGTCCAGGAAGACGGAGAGGAAGCCCACCAGCAGCACGTTGAGCACCTGGGGGTTGCCCATCTCCTGGGCCATCTGCGTGCCGGGTATGATATACAGCCGGTCCGTGTACCGGCCAATGATCTGCTCCACCTCGGCGCTGGTGGGGTAGGCCGATGCCCCCCCCACCACCGAGAGCGGCGGAATGGCCACGTCATTGACGATGGCGATGCTCCGTTCGCCCAGGTGATCCGCCCACCGCGCCCCCTCTAGCCTCTCGAAGGCCAGCAGGATGTCCGCCCCCCCCTTCCGGATCATGGGGGAGAAGACCTGGCGGCCCAGACGCAGGTGGCTGACGACGCTGCCGCCCCTCTGGGACATGCCCAGCGAGTCGGACTTCTTGACGTCATGGCCGGCCTTCATGGCGATCTCGGCCAGCGCGTCGCTGGCCAGGATCACGCCCTGTCCCCCTACGCCCGTCATCAGGATATCGGTCTTCGTCATTTGGCCCGTATGGCTTTCTGGTGGCAGACCTGCGCGCACAAGGTGCACCGGTCTCCGACGCACAGGCCGGCGTCGATGCGGACCTCGTCGCCGTCCCGGGTTATGGCCTGGCATCCCACTCTCAGGCAGTTAAAGCACTGGTCGCACTGTGCCGGGTCCACGCTCATGGGCTTCCCTTTTCCCCTGACGTGGAGCGGGCAGTCTCCTCTGACGATGATCACCGAAGGCTCATCGGTCTCCACGCACCTCTCGATGGTATCCTGGACCAGGGCCAGGTCGAAGGCGTTTACGACATTGACATCCCGGACGCCGATGCCCCGCACCAGGTCCTCGATGACCACCCTGGGGGCCGCCTCCCCCCGGGCCGACGTGCCGGTCCCGGGATGCCCCTGGTGTCCGGTCATGGCCGTGGTGCCGTTGTCCAGGACGATGGTGGTCCCCCGGCCCTGGTTGTAGACGTCGTTGACCAGCCCGGTGATGCCCGAATGGAGGAAGGTGGAGTCGCCGATGACGCTGACTATCCGGTTGGTCACCCCGGCCTTCTCCAGGCCGTGCGCCTGGCCGATGCTGGCGCCCATGCAGGCGCACGTGTCCAGGGCCAGCAATGGCGGGTAGACGGCCAGGGTGTAGCAGCCGATGTCGCTGGCGGCGATCAGGCCCTCGCGCTTGCGGGCCAGGGCCTTCCTCCCGGAGGCGGACTCCTCCTCGGGCTTCTGGTGATAGAACCCCAGCCGCTTGAGGGCGTAGGAGGTGGCCGCATGGGGGCAGCCCGGGCACAGCAGCGGGGGCCGCAGGGGCAGCTCGCGGGCCGGCTGGCTCACGGCATACATGGCCTTCGGCTTGGGTATGAGACCGGCGGCGGCGGCCCTCTCCTCGAGCGTGTCCGGGTTGAGCTCGCCCGTGATAGGGACCACCTCCTTGCCGATGACGGAGAGCCCCCATGCCTTCAGGGCATCCTCCACGAAGGGGTCGAGCTCCTCCACCACCAGGACCCTCCTGACCTCCGAGACAAAGCGGCGGATGAGCGTCTGGGGCAGCGGGTAGGAGGTGACCAGCTTCAGGAAGCTGGCTTCTCTGAACACCTCGCGGGCATGCTGGTAGGCGGCCCCGCTGGAGATGATGCCCAGGCTGCGGTCCTGGAGGATGATCTCGTTGGCCGGGAAGGTCTCCACGTACGAGGACAGCCTGGCGATGCGCTCTTCCATGAGGGGATGCCGGGGCCGGGCATTGGAGGGGACCATCACGAACTTGTGCGGGTCACGGACGAAACGGGGGCGCTGGCGCTCGATCTGGGGTGAGTCGGGGATGGTGACCACCGACTTGCAGTGCGAAATGCGGGTGGTGCTGCGGAACAGCACCGGCGTGTCGAACTCCTCGCTGATGTGGAAGGCCAGCCCCATCAGCTCGTAGGCCTCCTGGCTGTTGCTGGGCTCCAGCATGGGGACCTTGGCGAACCGGGCGTAGTGACGGTTGTCCTGCTCGTTCTGGGAGCTGTGCATGCCGGGATCGTCGCAGGAGATGACCACCAGCCCTCCCCGCACCCCGGTCTGGGAGGCGGCGAAGAAAGGGTCGGCCGCCACGTTGAGGCCCACATGCTTCATGATGGCCAGGGCGCGCCCGCCGCCGTAGGAGGCTCCCATGGCCACCTCCATGGCCACCTTCTCGTTGGTGGACCACTCGACGTAGATGCCCTCCATCTTCGAGAGGTTCTCCAGGATCTCCGTGCTGGGCGTGCCCGGATAGGCGGCGGCCACGGCCAGGCCGCCGTGGACGGCCCCCAGCGCCATGGCTTCGTTTCCGGACAGCAGCTTCTTCATTGCCTTAGCTCAGCCCCTGGACTTGCCCAGGTAGGCCTGCTTCACGCGGGTGTTGGACAGGAGCTCCGCGGCGCTGCCTTCCAGCACCATGCGGCCCCTCTCCATGACATAGCCCCTGTCGGCGATCTTGAGGGCGGCCACGGCGTCCTGCTCGATGAGGAGGATGGTCATGCCCTCGTCCCGCAGCCGGCCCAGCAGGGAGAGTATCTCCTTCACCAGCTTGGGCGCCAGCCCCAGCGAGGGCTCATCCAGCAGCAGTATCCTGGGGGACGACATCAGGGCCCGCCCTATGGCCAGCATCTGCTGCTCTCCACCCGAGAGGCTGCCCGCCTGCTGCCGCCGCCGCTCCTGGAGTCGGGGGAAGAGCTTGAGCACCTTGTCCAGGTTGGGCTTGACCAGGCTGTCGCGCAGGGCCCAGGGGGCATATGCCAGGTCGCGGAACCATCTCCGGGTGTACAGCGGATAGCTTCCCATGATCAGATTGTCTATGACCGACATCGACCCGAAGATCTGCCGGCCCTCGGGAACGTACCCTACACCTAATCTTACCGTTTTGTGCGGCGGACGGCCAGAAAGCCGCACGTCGTCCAGCCAGATGACGCCGCTCCTGGTGGGCACCGTGCCGGAGATGGCGTTGAGCAGGCTGGTCTTGCCGGCGCCGTTGGAGCCCACGATGGTGACGATCTCGCCGTCGTTCACCTGGAGAGAGACCTCCCTGACCGCGGTGGAGAGGCCGTAGGCCACCGAGACTGCCTCCACCCGTAACATCAGCCGGCCTCCTCCTCGCCCAGGTAGGCGGCGATCACCTTCTTGTCCTTCTGGATCTGGGAGGCGGTGCCCTCGGCGATCTTCTGCCCGCTGTCCAGGACGACCACCCACTCGGCGATCCCCATGACCAGGTCCATGTCATGCTCCACCAGGACGATGGTGATGCCCATGTCCCGCAGCCGCCGGATAAGCTCGCCCAGGCTCTGCTTCTCCAGGGCGTTGAGCCCCGCACCCGGCTCGTCAAGCAGTAGCAGCCTGGGCTCGGTGGCCAGGGCCCGGGCGATGGTCAGCAGCTTCTGCTGACCCAGCGGCAGGCTGGCCGGGTTCCGGTCGGCGTACAGGCCCAGCCCCACCAGGTTGAGGTATCTCCTGGCGTTGAGGGTGATGGCCTCCTCTTCGCGGCGGGCCTTGGGCAGGCGCAGCGCCGCCTCGAGGAAGCCGTAGCGGCTCCGCGAATGCTGGCCGGCCATCACGTTCTCCAGGGCGGTCATGTTATCGAAGAGCAGGACGTTCTGAAAGGTGCGGGCGATGCCCAGGACCGCCCGCCCGTGGGGTGGGGCTTTGCCCAGTGGTTTCCCCTCGAAGAGTATCTCGCCGCTGCTGGGCAGGTAGACACCGGCGATCAGGTTGAACAGGGTGGTCTTCCCGGCCCCGTTGGGCCCGATGACGGAGGTGATCTGGCCGGCTGCGATAGACAGGTCAACGCCGTCGACGGCGGTCAGGCCGCCGAAGGTCTTTCTCAGAGCCCTGATCTCCAGGATGGGACCGCTCAAGTGGCTGCCCCTCTCCGGACGCGTTTCTGGCGCCAGCTCTCGAAGGCGTCCCGCAGGCTGACAAAGAGCCCCTTCGGCAGGAAGATCATCACCAGCATCAGGATCAGACCGTAGAGGACGACGTCGAGCTCGGCCAGCCTGGGGTAGCTCTTGCCCAGCTCGACAATGGCATCCTGATTGAGGTAGGTAATGGCGGCGGCCCCGAAGACGGCCCCCCATATGCTGGCCAGGCCCCCCACAGCCGCCATGGTCACCACTACCACCGACGCCATGAAGTCAAAGGTGTTGGGCCCGATGGCGTGCGAGTGATGGGCGTAGAGGCTGCCGGCAATGGACGAATACACCGCTCCGAGGACGAAGACTTTGACCTTGAACTGGGCTATGTTGACGCCGACGGACTGAGCGGCGGCCTCGCTCCCGTGGATGGCCCTGAGCGCCCGGCCGGTCCTGGACTTGACGATGTTCTGGGCGATCAGCAGTGCGGCCACGCAGAAGAACCAGATGAGGAAGTACCGTTCCAGCTTGCTGTCGAACTTGAAGCCGCCGATGGCGAAGTCCGGGATGCCCGCCAGGCCATCGGGCCCGCCGGTGTACTGGATCAGCTCCCGGAACAGGATCCAGATGATGATGCCCAGGCCAAGGGTGGCCATGGCCAGGTAGTTGCCCCTCAGCCTGAAGATGGGATACCCGATAAGGTAGGCGAAGACCCCTGTGGCCGCGGCGGCTATGAGCATTCCCAGCCACGGGTTGACATGGTACCTCGTGCTGAGAATGGCGGAGAGGTAGGCCCCGATGCCGAAGAAGGCTGCCTGGCCCAGAGACACCTGCCCGGTGTACCCCATGAGAAGACAGAGACCCACGGTGACCATGGTGTAGATGCCGACCAGGATCAGAAGCGAGGTCTTCTGTTCCAGGAGGACGGTCGGCAGCAGGGCCAGGAGAGCCAGCAAGGCGGCCACTGCCAACAGAGACCACCCATTCCTCTTCAAAGCCGCCAGCATCAGCTTGCCCTTTCCCCTTCCGACAGCTTGCGCGACCTGACCAGCAGAATGAGCAGAAGGACCACCAGTGCCACGGCTTCCTTGTAAGCAGACGTGAATGGCCCCCAGTTCAGCGCTACCGAGACGGCCTCCACCACCCCCAGGGCGATGCCGCCCAGAATGGTGACCACGTGGCTGCGGAAACCGCCTATGGAGGCGGCCACAAACCCCTTGAGCCCCAGCATGGAGCCCACGCTGTACGAAGTGAGGTTCAGGGGAGCGATGACCGCGCCGCCCAGGCCGCCGAGCGCCGCCGCCAGAGCGAAGGCTATCAGGGACATGGTTCTGGTATTGATGCCGACCAGGCCGGCGGCGGTCCGGTTCATGGCACTGGCCTTCAGCGCCTTGCCGATCATGGTGCGGGAGAAGAACAGGTGCAAGAAGAGGCTCACCACCACTGTGATCCCGATTATCCAGAGCGCCTGATATTGCACGCTGGCGCCCAGCACCGAAACCGAGCCATCGCCCGTGAAATAGGGCGGAGCCACCGGGTCCGGCCCCCATAGCTGATTGGCGATGCCGGTGATGAAGATGGAGGCCCCAATGGTGATGATGATGAGGGTCACATCGGAGGCTCTCCGCGCGGGCCTGATGGCCATCAGGTACAGGAGGGCGCCGATGGCCGTGGCTATGATCACGGATACTATCAGGGCCGGGAGGACGGACAGCCCGGCCGATTTCCCCAGGAAGTAGGAAAGCATGCCGCCCAGCATGACGAACTCCCCCTGGGCGAAGTTGATGACGCCGGTCACGCTGAAGATAATGGTGAATCCGAGGCCGATGAGGGCATATATGCAGCCCTGGGTCAGGCCGGATATCAGACTCTGGACGAAGACCTCAGTCGTCATCGGATACGTCTCTGTGCCGGCGCCGCTAGAAAACGAGGGGGAAGGCAAGCCACCTTCCCCCTCGTCCGATGTCCTGGCTACCGGCCAGTCTGGCCTAATCGGTTAGAGTCCACTTCCCATCCACGATCTTGACCATCACCAGGCAGCTCATCGGCAGCCCGTTGTGATCAGTTGCAGACATGTTGAAGACGCCGGCGGTGCCGGGGAAGCCGCCGGTTTCCGGGTAGCCGTTGCTGTTTATGCTGCCCTCGATGTAGTCCCTGATCTCGGCTCTAACGGTCTGCAGCGTCTCGTCGCTGGAGTTGATCTTATCCGGCGTCTCGTCGACGGCCTTCTCCAGGGCGGCGCGGACAACGCTCAGGGCGTCATAAGCGTGTCCTCCGAAGGTGTTGGCTGTCCCGTCGCCGTACCTGGCGTTGAACTTGTCCCGATAGTCGATGAGGAGCGCCTTCTGCGGGTCTGAGTCAGCCAGCGAATCGGCGACCGGCAGCTTGCCGCAGGGGAAGATGACACCGTTGGCCGCATTTCCGGCGGCTGTGATGAAGGACTTGAAGGCGATGCCGTGGCTGCAGTACAGGGGGACACCGGTCATGCTCAGGGTGGCCATGTTGCGGGCCACTATGGCCGGTCCGGGGCTGGTTCCCCAGCAGATCACCGCCTGGGGACTCGCCTGCTTGATGAGGGTCAACTGGGTCATCATATCGGCGTCGTTCGGCCCGTAGGTCTGGTCTTCGGCGATGGTCATGCTGTAGCTCGCCGCCTGCGCCTTCAGGTTGGTGCGGCCGTCCACGCCGAACCCGGCGGTATCGCACAGCAGGGCGACCTTGCTGATGCCCTTGCTGCGAAGGTAATCAAACAGCTTCTGCACCACCATGACGCTGACCTGAGGGGTGGTGAATATCCAGTGCTTGTCGTTGTCCGCCGCCGGGGTCACTATGGATATGCCGGCAGCGCACGAAACCAGCGGGATCTCGGCATCCCTGCACAGGTTGACGATCTTGAGGCTGTCGCCGGTGCCCGTGGGCCCTATGATGGCGACTACCTTGTCCTCATTGATAAGCTTCTCAGCGTAGGTGGCGCATTTCGTGGCGTCGCTCTCGTAGTTGTAGGTGATGATTTCCACGGGATGCCCGTTGATGCCGCCACTAGCGTTGATTTCTTCCTGCATCATCTCGACTGTCTGCTTCTCCGGCTCTCCCAGCGGAGCATTGCCGCCCGTGACGGCAAAGAGCGCCCCTATCTTGTAGGGTTGCTCCGACTCGCTGTCGCCGCCGCAACCCGTCAGGGGTATGGCCGCTGCCATGATAGCCACTGCCAGCAGCAGGCATAGCCATTTCCTCATTTGCTGAAACCCTCCTTCTGATGTGCGTCGTTGGCGCGGATAGGGAAGATTATAGCAACTGGCGTGTTCAGCGTGCAAACCGGGCATCTCCGAGGGTCTCGCGGCGACGCTGGCGATATGCTCTCTGAATACATTTCTTTCCCAGATTCCGACTCGGGCTGGCCCGGATTGCCGGCGGCTGTTGGGCGGATGTATGATGTATGTTGGCTTCGTATACGCTATGTCTGAACAGAACCTCGAGGCCATGGCCAAGACCCTGCGGCGGCACATCATCGAGATGACCGCGGCCGCGGCCAGCGGCCACCCCGGAGGTTCACTGTCCTCGGTGGAGATCCTCACTGCCCTCTACTTCCGCGTGCTGCGCTACCGGCCGGAGGACCCGGGGTGGCCCGACCGGGACCGTTTCATCCTGAGCAAGGGCCATGCGGCGCCACTCCTCTACTCGGTGCTGGCCGAGGTGGGGCTGGTGGCCGGGGAAGAGCTCTGCACCCTGCGGAAGATAGACAGCCCGCTTCAAGGCCATCCCGACGTGACCTGCACCCCGGGGCTGGAGACTACCTCCGGATCGCTGGGCCAGGGCCTGTCCTTTGGCATCGGCGCCGCCCTGGCGGCCCGCCTGGATGCCAGGGGCTACCGGGTCTACGTCCTGCTGGGCGACGGTGAGTGCGATGAGGGGCAGGTGTGGGAGGCGGCCATGGCCGCGGCCCACTTCAAGCTGGACAACTTGGTGGGCATCGTGGACCACAACGGGCTGCAGATCGACGGCTGGAACCGGGACGTGATGAACCTGGAGCCGCTGGCGGACAAGTGGCGCTCCTTCGGGTGGAAGGTCATCGAGATCGACGGCCATGACTTCGGTCAGATACTGGCCGCCTTCGAGCAGGCGGGGAAGGTGAAGGGGCAGCCCGCCATGATCATCGCCCGGACCGTCAAGGGCAAGGGCGTCAGCTTCATGGAGAACCAGGCCGACTTTCACGGCAAGGCCCCCACCCGCGAGGAAGCCGCCCGGGCGCTGGAGGAGCTGGCGTAGCATGACCGTCAAGGAATCGGTGTCCACCCGGGAAGCCTACGGACGCACCCTGGTGGCCCTGGGATGGGAGAACCCCGATATCGTGGTCCTGGACGCCGACCTGTCCAAGTCCACCATGACCATCTACTTCGCGAAGGAGTTCCCCCAGCGCTTCTTCGACTGCGGCATCGCCGAGCAGAACATGATCGGGATCGCGGCCGGCCTGGCGGCTTCCGGGAAGATCGCGTTTGCCAGCACCTTCGCCGTTTTCGCCACCGGCCGGGTCTTCGACCAGCTGCGGATGTCGGTGTCGCAGCCGCGCCTCAATGTCAAGGTGGTGGCCACTCATGGCGGCATCACCGTGGGAGAGGACGGCCTGTCGCACCATGCCATCGAGGACGTGGCCCTGGCCTGCTCCCTGCCCGGATTCAAGGTCATTGTCCCGGCTGACGGTGAGGAGACGTCGCAGGTCATCAGGACGGTGGCTGCCACTGCCGGGCCCTTCTACGTTCGCCTCGGGCGGCCCAAGGTCCCCCGGGTGGTGCCGGACGGGTACCGGTTCGAGCTGGGCCGCGCGGCGCTGCTCCGGGAAGGCCGCGACGTCACGGTCATCGCCAACGGCATAATGGTGGCGGCGGCCCTGGAGGCCGCCGAGGGCCTGGCGGGGCAGGGGATAGACTGCCGCGTCCTCAACATGGCCACGGTCAAGCCGCTGGACGTTGAAGCCGTGGCCAGGGCGGCAGTTGAGACCGGCGCCATCGTCACCGCCGAGGAGCACCTGGAGCACGGCGGGCTGGGGGCCAGGGTGGCCCAGGTCGTCGCGCAGCAGCGGCCCGTGCCGGTGGCGTTCGTGGCCATCAAGGACACGTATGCCCGGTCCGGCAGCCCCGAGGCGCTGCTGAAGCGCTACGGCCTGACCGCAGCCGAGATCGAGAGGGCTGTCAGGGTCACGCTCGGCCGAAAGCCGGCCTGCGGCCCGTAGCGGCCCGAGACCTCAGTGGCCCGAGACCTCAGCGGCCCGAGACCTCAGCGGCCCTCCGGTCTTGTTGGGCACGACAAGGCGGCGACGCTGGCGGATTGGTGGGCCCCCCGCTTTGTGCTACCCTATTCCCCGTGGAAGCGCCCCTGACCGTCATCCTGGTGGCCACCGGCGTTGTGGTGGGCCTGGGCCAGGGCCTGCTGGGGGTTGGCGGCGCCTTCATCATGGTCCCGGTCATGGTGGCGGTCTTCGAGCACCTGGGCTGGGACGGCGACGCCGCGGTGAAGATCGCCTTCGGCACCAGCCTCCTGGTCATATTCCCGGCGGCGCTGGCCACCACCGCCGCCCATCACCGGCGGGGGGCCATCTGCTGGAAGGCGGCCGCCGTCATGGGCGCGACCGGCGTGGCCGGATCGCTGCTGGGCTCGACGCTGACAACGCGGGTGATCGGCGGAGAGACCATGAAGATCGTCTTCGGCGTCGTGGTCATTGGGGTCAGCATCCGCCTGTTCACCGCCAGGCTTCGGGAATCCACCGAGGTGGCGCCGGACAGGCCGCTCCCTGCGGCCGGGATCGGGGCCCTGGTCGGCCTGTTCAGCGGCCTGCTGGGGGCGGGCGGGGGCATCCTGGCGGTGCCCCTGATGGTGGCCGTCCTCAAGTTCCGGATGCACCAGGCGGTGGCCACATCGGCGGCCCTCATGGTGTTCACCAGCGGCGCGGGAGCCCTGGGGTACTTCGTCCACGGCCAGGGGGCGTCCGATCTGCCGGCGGGGTCCTTTGGCTACTTCTACCCGGTGGCCTGGCTCTGCCTGGCGCCGACCAGCATCGCCCTGACCCAGGTCGGCACCTGGGCCCTGCCCCGCACACCGGCGACGGTTCTGCGGATAGTCTTCGCCATGGTGATGGTGGTGGTGGGGCTGCACATGATCGGCCTGTACTGAGCCGGGCGGCAGCCCGCCTCAGCGCTTCTTCTGGCTGAAGCGCTCCCACTCACTGTAGATGCAGCCGCAGTACTTCTGCCGGTAGAGGTCCAGCTCCCGGCTGACGCGGCGGCTATCGCCGTAGCAGGGCCTCATGTCCTCGGAGATGAACTGCAGCCCCTCCCTCTGCCCGATATCGTTGCCGATCTGGGCGAGCAGCTCCTGGTCCTGGTACGGGCTGATGAGCAGCGTGGTGGTGAAGGCCGCGAAGCCCCGCTCCCTGGCGGCGCAGGCCGTCGCCTGGAGGCGGAGCCGGAAGC
>JAEAME010001691.1_pt1 | contig 14459 bp, 6 predicted proteins | sample 8958731 | NCBI WGS metagenome assembly JAEAME01 (sample SAMN16933194, study PRJNA681113) | bioreactor sludge metagenome | isolation source: anerobic bioreactor sludge (Control) | place: India:Bengaluru | collected 2018-10-24 | reverse complement strand
AAGGCCATATTAGGTACTTTCAAGACTCAGCAAAGCGATATCGTGATTTTTGCAGGAATAATGTAGACAGAAAAGGTATTCCGATTAGCAAGGCGCAGCTCCCATGCCAAATAGAAAAAGATGAGCGATTCTGGACGGCTACCACGCTCAAGTCTCTATTCGATTCCCCTAACAGAACTGATGCGCTTTTAGAAATTTTGGAACATGAATTTGGCTCACATCCTCCCATAGCTGGATTTCGTAGTTGGGTTGACTGCTTAAGCGGACCATTGCGATTGATTTTTGAGGGTGTTCTTCCGTCGCCCAGCTCATATGTGTCTTGGCTGCGAGCAAATTTAGATTCCCATCAATTGATTCCCTATATTTTGCATGCTGCAAAGCGAACAAACGAACGCGCGTTGGAAGGTGCAACGCATGTCGATGCAATCCTCATCAATGAACAAAACGGCTTTTCGTTGCTCATTGAAGCAAAAGTGCTATCGGACATTTCCTACGGCGTCTCATTTGATAATTATAGAAATCAGCTGGCTCGGAATCTTGATATCCTCATGGAACCCTGCGACGGCGTCTGCGATCCTCTGAATAAGCGCAATCCTGCATCTTCGCTGTTTCTGTTGCTGACACCGAAGTGCTTTAAGGAAAATCCGCATTCCAGGCTTTACGGCTGGTTGTTCAATGAATATAAAACGAGCCCTGATTCAATAGGCCGGGACCTTCCCCATAGGTTGAATGTTGATTGGAGAGAATTGTCCCGCAGGATTGGGTGGATGACTTTCGAACAACTCAATAGAGCAGTCCCAGGTGCATGCCCGTGGCTTCGCTAAATCAATGAGCGCCTTGGAAAGCGTCACAGCCAGGGGCAATCTCTAACGATGATCGTCCAGGAGGAATCATACGGCTCTTTTCCCGGTCTCTGATTGTTTTTTCAATTGATTACCTATCAGCAAGTTGTTGATCTTGCACCTGCAGCCTGACTATACTCTTCTTTCATAAACTCATTCAGCACACGAAATTAGGGAGCGATGGCAATGGCCAGCAGCAGCTTTTTCGAAGAAAGCAGAGAGCAGTCCCGCGTCAAAGCGGCAATTGTCTCCAAATATTTTGACGCATGGGCAAGGGTAATCATAGGCGCGCAAAATGCCTACCGAACAAACTTCGAGAAGAGGATTGCTTATATTGACCTTTTCGCAGGACCAGGTCGCTATGTTGATGGCACAAAATCGACTCCTGTTCTAGTGCTTGAAAAAGCAATTCAACACTCGGACATGCGAGAACGCTTGGTAACGATTTTTAACGACAAGGATTCTTCCAATACTAGTTCTCTGGACGAAGCGATAAATCGAATCCAGGGCATTGAAACGCTGAAATACAAGCCGCAGATAAACACGGAGGAAGTCGGCGAAGAAATAGTGAAGATGTTCGAGCAAATGAAGCTTGTCCCCACCCTCTTCTTCGTAGATCCATGGGGTTACAAAGGGCTATCTTTGCGGCTTGTCAATAGCGTCGTAAAGGATTGGGGGTGCGATTGCCTTTTCTTTTTTAACTATAATCGCATCAATATGGGATTAACCAATCCGGCCGTTCAAGAGCATATGAACGCCCTCTTCGGGGCAGATCGGGCGGACGCACTGCGATCGAGACTCGAACGTTTGACATCGCCCAAGAGAGAGTTGCTCATCGTTGAGGAATTATGTCAAGCCCTCAAGGAACTTGGGCCCCGTTATGTATTACCATTCCGATTCAGAGATGACAGGGGAACAAGGACAAGCCATCACCTGATATTCGTGAGCAAAGGCTTTAAGGGCTATGAAATAATGAAGGAGATTATGGCAAAGGAGTGTTCGAGTTCGGAGCAAGGCGTTCCCTCATTCGAATACAATCCAGTGGATGTTCGAGATGCCGGGCAACAGCAGTTTTTATTCCAGATGTCTCGGCCTCTCGATGATTTGGCCGACATGCTCCTGGAAGCGTTTGAAGGACAAAAGCTAACAATGCATGAGATTTATGTCTCTCACAATGTTGATCGCCCTTACACTAAGAGGAACTATAAGGACGTTCTGATGAAACTCGAAGCTGAAAAGAGAATCTCTGCTGGCGAGCATCGCAAAGGCACATATGGCGACGGTGTGTCCGTGACTTTTCCGCGTAAGAATCGGAGGTTAGGCTAATGGGAGCCAAGTCTGCTATTGAATGGACCGAGGCCACCTGGAATCCCGTGACTGGATGCACTAAAGTCAGTCCGGGATGCGAGAATTGCTATGCAGAACGCATGGCAAAGCGGCTTCGCGCGATGGGCCAACCGAACTACGCAAACGGTTTTGCCTTGGCTGTTCATGACCATGCGCTGCAATTGCCTCTGCAATGGAAGACGCCGCAGGTCATTTTTGTCAATTCCATGAGTGATCTTTTCCACAAAGATGTGCCGCTTGTTTTTATCCAGCAGGTTTTCGATATCATGAATCGGGCCAACTGGCATCAATATCAAATCCTCACAAAAAGATCGGCGCGGCTGCTGGAATTAAGCTCCCATCTTCCTTGGGCAGACCACATTTGGATGGGTGTGAGTGTCGAGACAGAGAAATATGTCCACAGAATAGATGATCTTCGCGGCACGGATGCGCATATTAAGTTTCTCTCATTGGAACCCCTATTGGGGCGGATCCCAAGACTTAATTTAGAGCGCATCGATTGGGTCATTGTCGGCGGAGAATCCGGGCCAGGAGCGCGGCCCATGGCCGAGGAGTGGGTTACAGATATTCAAATCCAGTGTCGCAGCCAGGAAGTCTCATTTTTCTTCAAGCAATGGGGAGGGTTGAACAAGAAGAAGGCCGGGCGGCTCCTTAAAGGCCGAACATGGGACGAGATGCCTTTTGCCTTCGCGGGAACAGGGATGTGATGACACTATGAGTACTCCGTACCATGCACGATACTTTGCGCACGAGCTTACTCGGCAGGGCGGCGAGGGCGTAGAGCGTCTTTCTCGTTCTCTTTTCGATGCCTGCGTCGATTTGAATCCACATCAGATAGAAGCAGCCCTTTTCGCCATGCGGTCTCCGGTTACAAAGGGCGTTCTGCTAGCCGACGAGGTCGGCCTCGGCAAGACCATTGAGGCTGGCTTAGTGCTTTGCCAAAACTGGGCCGAACGTCGCAGGCGTCTTCTGATCATCTGCCCCGCATCCATCAGGAAGCAATGGGCCCTAGAATTGGAGGAGAAATTTCATCTGCCGGCAGTCGTTCTGGACGCTAAGACCTATCGTGAAGCTCAATCTTCGGGCAATCCCACCCCATTGGCTACTGACAAGCTGGTGATTTGCTCGATGCATTTTGCCAGCAGTCGAGCGGGCGAGATTAGGGCGATTCCATGGGATCTCGTTGTCATCGACGAGGCGCACAAACTCCGCAGTGCATATCGACAGAGCAATCGCATGGGGCAGAATATCCGCTGGGCGATCGAGGATCGGCGAAAGATTCAGCTTACTGCTACGCCGCTGCAAAACTCTCTAAGCGAACTCTACGGTTTATCCACAATCGTTGACGAGCGCATTTTCGGTGACCTGCCTTCCTTTAGGACGCAGTACATGAACGCAGGCGGCGACATGGATGCACTGCGTGAAAGGTTGAAAACCTTCTGTAAAAGAACCTTAAGGAGCCAAGTCCTTGAATATATCCAGTACACAGAAAGGCGGCTTATCACACGCCCGTTCCAGCCGACCGAAAATGAGCACAAGCTGTACGAGGCAATTTCGGATTTCCTCAAAAGGCCCGATACGTACTCTTTGCCACAACAACAGCGGCACCTTACCGCGCTCATCGTCCGCAAGCTATTAGCTTCCTCCTCACAAGCCGTTGCTGGGACGCTCGAGACCATGCGGGACCGGCTCATCGACATACGAGATAAAGCGAAAGATGAAGCCAATCTCGCCGAACGTCTAATCGAGGATGAGGAGATAGAAGACGAAATCCTTGACGAGCTTCTGGATAGCGGATCAGAGGGCGCACCCAATGGATCCGTGCCAGAAGTAGCCCCCCATGAGAATGCACAGCTGGAACAGGAGCTTCCCCAGAAAATCGAAAGGAAGAAACTAGCCACCGAGATTGATGAGTTGAACCGCTATATCCAATGGGCGCGCAGTATCGGCGTGGACACCAAAACACGAGCTTTGCTGAAGGCATTGGAGATTGGCTTTGCTCAGATGAAGGATATCGGCGCTGAGCAGAAGGCGATTGTCTTCACGGAGTCACGCCGCACCCAGCGATTTGTTGTGGATTTCCTCGAGGCTAACGGTTACGCGGGCCATTTAGCGACTTTCAACGGCACCAATAAGGAACCCGAGTCCACACGCATTTACGGCATGTGGCTAGAAGCGAACAAGGATAATGGCCGCATATCCGGATCCCGCCCCATAGATGTTCGAACGGCTATCATCGAGCACTTCCGCGATCAAGCCCAGATTTTGGTTGCGACTGAAGCCGCCGCCGAGGGCATTAATCTTCAGTTTTGCTCGCTCGTTATCAATTTCGACCTGCCTTGGAATCCCCAGCGCATCGAACAGCGCATCGGGAGGTGCCATCGCTACGGCCAGAAGCACGATGTGGTCGTCATCAACTTCCTCAATGAGCGTAACGAAGCAGACCGGCGCGTTTATGAGCTTCTGAGCGAGAAGTTCAGTCTTTTTAGCGGTATCTTCGGAGCGTCGGACGATGTGCTGGGAAGCCTCGAATCTGGCGTAGACTTCGAGCGACGTGTCTTTGAAATCTATCAGCAATGCAGGACGCCTGAGGATATCGAGGCCGCATTCATGGCTCTGCGCAAAGAGCTCGACGAAACAATAGCATCCCGGATTCAGGAAACACGCAAGATTCTCCTCGAACACTTCGACGAAGACGTTCATGCCCGTCTAAAAGTGAACCTGACCGGAGCGAAAGAACAGCTTGACCGCGTGAGCAGGATGTTCTGGTCCTTGACGCGCTTTATGCTCGAAGGAGAGGCAACTTTTGATAACAATGAGCTAACGTTTCAGTTAAACAGCTCCCCGATTCCAACAGCGCGACCAGGCATTTATCATCTGATATCAAAGGAGCGCGCGAATATTTCGGGTGAATACTTGTACCGGCTTTCACATCCCCTCGGCGAACATGTTATCGAGATTGGGAAATCAGTACTCGCGCCGGTTTCTTCGGTAACTTTTGACCTAACGGGCCATCCTGCTAGGATTACCCTTGTCGAAACTCTCAAGGGTAAGTTTGGTTGGCTACTTCTTCAGCAGTTGGTCATAGATTCGTTCGAACGGGAGGAGTACCTTCTCTTCTCCGGATTTGAGGATTCGGGTTGCGCCCTCGACCAAGAAATTTGCGAGAAGCTCTTCAACTGTCAAGGAACGGTGGGATCGGAACTGTCCATCCCTCCGGAAGTCAAGAGCCGGCTTTCAGCCGAGGCTGACCGACATATCAAGGCTACCATCAACAAGTCTCTCGAACGTAATAGCCATCATTTCAATGAGGCACGCGAGCAATTGGAAAAATGGGCGGATGACATGATCATCGCTGTCGAAAAGGAACTTCGCGACACTAAGGAACAGATCAAGGTGTTGAGCCGCCAAGCTCGACAGGCAGCCACAATGGCAGAACAGTTTGAGCTTCAGGGCAAGATCCGGGATCTAGAGACGAAGAAGCGCCGTTTGCGCCAGCGCATCTTCGATGTGGAAGACGAGATTACGGCGAAGCGGGATAAGTTAATTGATGCACTTGAGAAGCGTATGCAACAGCGGACGTCTTCGGGGCGTCTCTTTGCCATCAGGTGGAGCGTTGTATGAACAAGGAGCGTGCATGAACCCGATTGATAAACTCAAAACTAAACTCGCTGAGTTGTTCCAGCTCGACCAATCCGACCTGGACTTTGGCATATATCGCATAATGAATGCCAAGCGCGATGAGATCACCCGTTTTCTGGAACAGGACCTTCTCCCCCAGGTGGAAGAGGCATTTAGACAGTATAAATCAGCCGACAAGGCAGAAATCCAGAAGGAACTCGACAAGGTCATTGAGGGTGTCAAATCAGCCGGGATGGATCCGGAACAAGCACCTAAAGTCAAGGAACTGAAAGCGAGGCTCACTGAGGGTGCGGTGGACATCGTCGCACTTCAAAACGAGGTATTTTCCCATCTTTACGATTTCTTCGCTCGATACTATGACGAAGGTGATTTCATTTCACTTCGCCGCTACAAAGAAGGCGTTTATGCCATCCCCTACGAGGGCGAAGAAGTTAAGCTTTACTGGGCAAACCACGATCAGTATTACATCAAAACAGCGGAGTATTTCCACGACTATGCCTTCCGGCTGACGGATGGGCGGCTCGTCCGATTCAAAATTGTCGAGGCCGATACCGAAAAGGACAATATTAAGGCCACGAATGGCAAAGATCGTCGCTTCATCATTGCGGATAACAATCCATTCGCTGAAGAGAATGATGCGCTAGTCATCCACTTCGAATACAGACCAGATCCGGAAAAGCGCAAGCAGGATGATCTGAACGACCTGATCTCAAAAGTTATCATGTCAGCTAGGGGCATAGAGGTATGGCAAAATGCCCTTTCTGCCAAGTGGAAGCGCGCCAATGGCGATTTTTCCAACAAAACCATCTTAGAAAAGCACCTCAATGACTATACAAAGCGTAACACCTTTGACTACTTCATCCACAAAGATCTAGGCCGCTTTTTGAGAAGAGAACTCGACTTCTACATCAAGAACGAGGTGATGCATCTTGATGATGTTGAAAATGAGTCTACGCCCCGCGTCGAGCAGTACCTATCCAAGATAAAGGTCATTCGAAAGATCGCCCACAAGATCATTGATTTCCTAGCCCAGATCGAAGGTTTTCAGAAAAGACTTTGGCTCAAACAGAAGTTTGTGATTGAAACCAACTACTGCATAACATTGGACCGAATAGAGGAGGATCTCTACCCGGAGATTGCCAGTAACGATGCCCAACGCGAAGAATGGGTACGGTTGTTTGCTATTGATAATATCAAAGCCGACCTAGTCGGACAGGTTTCATACTCCACGCCTCTCACCGTGGAATTCCTCAAGGCCAATCCCCAGCTCGTCCTAGACACCATGTTCTTTGACCATAAGTTCAAGAATAGGTTGCTGGCAAGCATCGAGGATGTTGAAGAGAAATGTGACGGTATACTCATCAACAGCGAGAATTTCCAGTTTCTACAGATGCTCCGGTCCACATATGCAGCAGCTATCGACTGTATCTATATCGATCCACCTTACAATAGTGATGCCTCTCCGATCATATACAAGAATGGATTCAAGTCTTCCACTTGGGTTTCACTTATGGAGAACCGGCTTCGCATCGCTTACTCTTTGCTAAATTCCAAGGGTGTGTTAGTTGCGGCCATTGACGATGTGCAGCAACGGGAATTGAGCTTTTTGCTTTCCGCTGTTTTTAATGGAAGGATGTTGGGCGCCATAGCAGTTCGCTCTAATCCATCAGGCCGTCCAACTCAGACAGGATATTCAGTGGCTCACGAATATCTTATGTTTGCCGGAAAAGGAGCATATTCTGCAATCGGGCGAATGCCTGCAACAGAAGCTCAGATGGCCCGCTTTTCAGAACAGGACGAAGAAGGAGAATTTGAGTGGCGGAATCTCCGGCGAGAAGGATCGAACTCTGATAGGGCTGCACGGCCCGCTCTTTACTATCCAATCTATATAAAAGGAACCTCTATACGTGTACCCCAACTGACATGGGGTGCGGATTCAGAAAAGTGGATAGTTGAAGAAAAACCAAGCGCTGGAGAGCAGATTGTCTGGCCCAACAATGAAGATGGAGTGGAGAAAACGTGGAGATGGGAATGGAAGACGGTAATGAACTCATTACCATCCCTTACTGTCAGAAAAGACCGCTCAGGCAAGGATTATGTTTACTATAAGCGCCGCCCTCACGAAGAGGGTGTGGTCACTATGTCATGTTGGTTTGATTCGAAATACTCAGCCACAGAGCACGGCACGGCACTTTTAAAAGCGTTGTTCGGAAAATCTGTATTTTCATATCCAAAATCAGTTCATGCCGTGCTTGATGCCATATTCATAGCTGGAGCAGCTGGACGCAAGGCCACAGTACTTGATTACTTCGCTGGTTCTGGAACAACAGCACATGCGGTCATCAATCTAAACCGCGCCGACGGTGGAACTCGCAAATACATCTTGGTAGAAATGGGCGACTACTTCGACTCAATCCTCAAACCGCGCATTCAGAAGGTCATTTATTCCAATGAATGGAATGACGGCAAGCCAGCGAATCACAGCACCGGAACCAGCCATATGTTTAAATACATTCGTCTGGAATCTTACGAGGATGCTCTTGCGAACATTCGGTTCATTCGGACTGGACCGCAGCAACGACTTCTGGACAAATCGGATGCCTTCCGCGAGTCCTATATGCTCCGCTACATTCTTGACGTTGAGAGCAAGGGCAGCACGTCGCTCCTGGATTTGGATCGATTTGATAATCCCTTCTCATACCAGCTCCTCGTTAGCTCTGGTACTACGGGGGAGACCAAACCAATCAACGTGGACTTGGTTGAGACCTTTAATTGGTTGCTTGGACTCAAGGTGAAGCACATGCAGGCGTTTTATGAAAAGAAACAAGGGGGAACACCCATGTTTTATGTTGTGGAAGGCACCAATCACAAAGGCGAAAAAATACTAATTATCTGGCGGAACCTCTGCGATCTATCGGAACAGGACCCTTCGAAAATCGGGAAGCAGCGCGAAAACGCAAACGAAAGCTTGGAGGCTTTTTTCAAAAAACAACAATACAACACGATGGACATGGAGTTCGACGTCGTTTACGTGAACGGCGACAACAATCTCATGAATCTTCCTATGGCTCCTGAAGGTGAAGGTCGGGAGGCACGCTATAAGGTTCGGCTCATAGAAGAGGAATTCAAACGGTTAATGTTTGACGTAAAGGATGTATAAAAGCGCGTAGGAGACATAGATGATATCAAATACTCTCATGGACACCCTGAAGAGCGAAATCGAGGAACTACGGCTGTATTATCCAAGCTTTAAAGATGAGGATCTTTTCCTAGTCTGGTTTCTGCGCGCCTATGTAACTGAGGACCTTGATATGGCGGCCAAATCTGTGACAAATGGCCCGAAAGACAAAGGAATTGACGCTGTGCTTATCGATGATTCTGCACGTAGTGTTTTCATTGTGCAAGGCAAGTATCGCCATAAGCTAAATGGCAAGCATGAATCGCGTCAAGATGTCATGGGATTTGCTCAGATGGGGCATCTCCTGGTCACGCCAGATAAGCGGGCATTCGTTGACTTTATTGAAGGCACCGATCCGACTTTGGCAGATAAACTTGCTGAAGCGCACAAACGACTATCTCGCCGTGGATATCGCCTTTGGCTCTATTATGTGACATCTGGTCAGTGCAGCCCCAATCTGAGAAAAGAAGCCGAATCTGCAGCGAGATCTCCGCAGCATCTCACATATATGGATGTCTTGGATGAACGCCGTTTAGAACTAATGATGCGCGACTATCTTGACGGTGTTGCACCTCCTATCCCCAGTTTAGATTTGGTCATGGAGAGTGGGCAAGGCATATCGGTGAATGGCATCCTGCAGCGATACGATGCGCGAAGCAAAATCGAATCATGGGTATTCTCCATGCAGGGCGATGCTATTGCTGATCTATATGAGACCGGGGGGAAGCGTTTGTTTGCTCGCAATATACGGGGATTTCTGGGTGAGAGCACAGACGTGAACCGCAGCATGGAGCATACTCTCCGCAACGAACCGGAACGTTTTTTCTACTTCAACAATGGGATCACCATCCTCTGTGATGAAGCCAAAAAGGTTAGTTTCCAGGGTAAGGACATCTTACGAGTTAGCAATCCCCAAATCATTAATGGCCAGCAGACCACACGTACTCTTTCACGCAAGGCAGATGAAGCAAGAAAGGCTAGTGTTGTTGTTCGAGTCATCCAAGTTCCTAGGGGAGGCAACAACGGTGATGAGGAGTTCGATGCGCTAGTGTCTAAAATAGTCGAGGGGACGAACTGGCAAAACTTTATCCGATCCTCTGACCTTGTTGCTAACGACCGCAGACAAGTTGAGCTGCAACGGGAGCTAAGAAAACGCGGCTATCTTTATCTCAGAAAACGTGAATCCAAAGGAGAGGCTCGTCGCAGCGCCGGAAGCAGGCAATATAGATTGGTCAAAAAGGAAGATTTGGCGCGCGCGGTTGCCGGATGCGATCTTGATCCAGTTGAGGCTCGATCTGGCGTGGAGAATCTTTTTGAAGACGAGAAATACTCGTGTATTTTCCCCAGTGCGGACCCGCTCTATTATCTAACTCGATATTGGACGATGCGTGAAGTTACCTATTGCGCACGAGAATATCCTCAAAGAGGTTACGCAAAATGGCTTGTGCAGTGGTTCATATGGTCGCGCCTTTCACCCCTGCTACGTTCCAAATCCAGCCAGGACAGATTTGTCCATCGTATCGAGCGTGGAGACCGGGACTTCGAGTGGCTACTAATTCAGTCCATTGACAAAGTGTTTATTGCCGCATTGGCATACTGGCGGAAGAACAGGGGTAAGGGCGCAAAGGCAATGGATCCGTCAACTTTTTTCCGTAACAAACGAGGACGGCATATAGAGTTCAAGACATACTGGCGCGGTAAAAATAATAAAGGTCGAAAGGGATTCGAAAAGGTATGGAAGAAATTCTCCCATGCCTTAACCGAGAATCCAGAATAATCGGGACGCTAAGCTCTGCCTATCGTGCCAGGGAGATAGTAGATGGGAAACCGCAAGCAAACAACCGCCATGAGGGCCAATAAGAAAGTGAAGTTCGAGCATCGCCTAGTGCTCGTGAATTGGATTCTCGATTTATTTGGTGTGGCCACATTCGAAGACCTTGCCAGAAATATGCGAGACCCGGCATTTGAGGGTTTCTGGGAAGATGGGATATCGAAATTTCACCATTGCCTAAAGCTGCTATTCGATCGCTCTGAATTGCCGCACGATCTGCTCTTAGCCTACGATGAAAATATCGCAAGGCACTGGAAAGCGATCACATCCAGGCGAAATGCCGATGGACAGGTGCTCTATCCAAAATACTTTCAGTATCTATGTCTGCTTTTCACAGAGATCTACCTGGACCGCTGGTTCAGATCTCCCGAAAAGCTCTTAACAGACTTGAACCTATATGTAGCCCGATTTAATTCAGCAGATACGCTTCAACAAAGTGGTACCTCGCGAGCGCTTTTCACGGCCGGCATGCCGAAGGAAGCGCATATTGCCCCCTATTCAGCTGATGATCTTAAGAAACTGGCATACTGGAGCGCTACAGGTTCAGGCAAAACGCTTCTTATGCACATTAACATTCTCCAGTACCTCCACTATATGAAGATCCATGGGAAAGAGAGGCAGCTGAATCGCGTTATCCTTATCACTCCAAATGAGGGCCTGAGCTTTCAGCACCGAGATGAGTTTTGGCTTTCTGGAATCGACGCCGATCTTTTCGACAAGGAGGCAGGAACGCTCTTTACCGGCAAGGCAATAGAGATCATCGATATCCACAAGTTGAGGGAAACTTCTGGGGAGAAGACCGTAGCCATCGAGGCTTTTGAGGGTAACAATCTTGTACTGGTCGACGAAGGGCATCGCGGTACGAGCGGCGCGGAAGTCGGTCATTGGATGAAGATGCGCAATCAGCTGTGTGAGAAGGGGTTCTCTTTTGAATATTCCGCGACCTTTGGCCAAGCCATGAAGGCAAGCGGCAATAGAGACTTGGAGCGTGAATACGCTAAATGCATCCTTTTTGACTATTCCTATAAATATTTTTATGGCGATGGTTACGGAAAGGAATACCGAATCCTTAATCTTGAGGATGATTCAAACGAAGAACACCGCCGCCGATATCTGACCGCCTGCCTGCTTGCCTTTTATCAGCAGCAAAAGATCTTCCAAGAAAATGGCAGAGACATAAGTAGATTCCTTATCGAAAAGCCGTTGTGGATATTTGTTGGCGGCAGTGTAACCAAGACCCCGAGCAAGAAGGATGTATCCGACGTCGTAGATATCCTTCTTTTCCTTGCCAGGTTTGTCAAGAAACGGGCTGAAAGTGCACGCTATCTTGAGCAGCTCCTTGTCGGTCGATCCGGGCTTCACGATGATCACGGGAATGAATTGTTTGCAGGAGCTTTTTCTTACCTTGGTCAGAAAGGACTCACCGGCGAACAAGCCTTTGATGACATTCTGCACGTGCTTTTTAACGCCGATGTGGCAGCTTCTTTGCATGTTAGGCAACTTAAGAGTGGCGGCGAGGCAGAGGGTGAAGTGTCTTTGCACATCGGAGAGGAGAATCCGGCATTCGGCATCATCAATGTCGGTGATCCTTCTGGCCTTTGCAATCTCTGCGAGGAACATCCAGACGACCTCGTTGTTTCGGATAGCGAGTTTGCACCATCCATCTTTCGGACGGTGAACGCATCGGATTCAGAAATCAATGTACTCATTGGCTCGCGGAAGTTCTCCGAAGGATGGTCCAGCTGGCGCGTGAGCACGATGGGATTGATGAATATTGGGAAAAAGGAAGGCTCTCAGATCATCCAGCTGTTCGGTAGAGGTGTTCGGCTCAAAGGATTGGACTTTTGTCTCAAACGTAGTCACCGAATTGTAGGCCTTAAAGCTCCAAAGGATATCGAGCGCCTTGAGACGCTAAACGTCTTTGGCATTCGTGCCGGCTACATGAGGCAATTCAAGGAATACCTGGAAGATGAAGGCCTGCCAACAAATGAAAACCGATTTGAGTTTATTTTGCCGGTGGTAAACAACCTCGGCCAGAAAAAACTGAAAACCATACGTTTGAAGGAAGGCATCGATTTCAAAAGGCAAGCTCCAAAACCTACTCTTCGGCTGCCGGATGAAGAATTCCGTAAAAACCGCATTATGGTGGATTGGTATCCAAAGATTCAGGCAATGGCAAGTGCTCGTGGCCAGATTCCGCTTCAGATCGGCGTGCCTGAGATTGGGCAATTCTCTGCGGAGCATATTGCTTTTATGGATTTAGATGCAATTTACTTTGTCCTCGAACAATTTAAAAATGAGCGAGCCTGGTGGAACCTAAATGTTCCAAAAGAAAATATTGCAGGATTATTAGCAGATCCAAGCTGGTATGTTTTGTATATTCCCCGCGAAGAATTGGAGTTCCGATCATTCGAAAAAGTACGACAGTGGCAGGAGATTGCCGGGACACTTCTTTGTAAGTATTGTGATCGAATCTACAAGCTTCAAAAGGCTGAGTTTGAAAAGGATCACCTGGAATACCGTGACCTCACTGAGACCGACAACAATTTCATATCAGATTATCTATTTCTCATAGATCAATCACGGAAGGATATTGTTGCCAAACTCGAAGAAATAAAAAAGATCATTGAAAGCGGACAACTTCGGAATGTGGAGTTTCAAGGCATCACCTCCATTATGTTTGGCCAACATCTCTATCAGCCGTTAATCTATGTTAACAACAACTTGGTTGAGGTGAAGCCTGTTCCTTTAAATGACGGAGAAAAGGATTTTGTTATTGATCTCCAGAAATATTGCGAAGAGCGCAAGGACTTCTTTCAAGATAAGGAATTATACCTTTTGCGTAACATGACTAGAGGTCGCGGTATCGGTTTCTTTGAGGCAGGCAACTTCTACCCGGACTTCATCCTCTGGCTTCTTACGGGTGGACGACAATACATTAGTTTCGTGGATCCAAAGGGACTTCGGAATGTCAAAGGCGAGGACGATCCCAAAATTGCATTCTACAAGACCATCAAAACTGTCGAGGCCGACCTTCGCGCGCAAGCGCCAGACGTCACACTGAATTCATTCATCATTTCCAATACCCGCTTGCCGGAGGTTTCCTGGTGGAGTGGCGGAATGACAAAGACAGAATTCGAAAAGCGACACGTACTCTTCCAGGAGGAAGATCGAGGCTCTTATGTGGGTAAGCTGCTGACAATCGCGCTGAGATAAAAATGTATGGGCAATTGACAATAATACTTCCTCCATCTATGCAATAGTTGTTTGTCTCAAATCAGCCTGCTAAATGACATCCTCATATGGGTTCGTGCTTTTATTGCTGTTCGGAGAGCTAGGATTAGTGTTGGAAGGGAAAAATCAATTCAGACGATGGGGGTGCCTCATCATGGCCACAAAACAGGGAAAGCAAGATGCTTCTCGCTATTTTCAAAAACCCAAAATTCGACAAGAAGCGCATGATGCATGCATCGAATATGCGATGATTCTATCGCTTGTAGGGGCAATGACGGTCAGTCAACGTAGAGAGTTTTACTACAACATTTCGTCAATCGAAAAACTCACCACAAAACAGCTTAAGAGCTTTACCAGTCAAATATTACACAATGTATCAGAATCA